>Ga0208919_1001214_pt1 | contig 15253 bp, 10 predicted proteins | sample 4_EtaG_FD_184076 | JGI IMG/M metagenome (GOLD analysis project Ga0208919, IMG submission 184076) | Marine viral communities from the Subarctic Pacific Ocean - 4_ETSP_OMZ_AT15127 metaG (SPAdes) (version 3) | ecosystem: Environmental > Aquatic > Marine > Oceanic | place: Pacific Ocean | collected...
GAATCGGCGCCACTAAAAAGCGCCGGCCTCAGTGCCGACCTCATTGATTCCGTTGAGCTGGAAAACCTGGCCAACATTTACCTGTGGCGCTACCCGGAGCTGAACATCACCATTCTGCGGCCCTGCAATATCGTGGGCCCGGGCGTGCGAAACACCATCAGCACCCTCCTGGCCAGCGAACGCGCACCGGTGTTGGCGGGCTTTTCACCCATGATGCAGTTTATCCATATCGACGACATGGCCGATGCCATTGTACTGGCGTATAAAAAACCGACACGTGGCGTGTACAACGTGGCGCCGCCGGACTGGGTGGCTTACCAACACGCGCTCAAGCTTTGTGGCTGCAAAAGGATTCAGGTGCCCTCCATCCCACCGATGATTCCGAGGATGATACTTGGCACCTTGAAGTTGAAGAGTTTTCCGCCCTATCTGATGGCGTTCTTCAAGTACCCGGTGGTGATTGACGGGCGGGCGTTTGTTAATGAGTTCGGTTTTGAGCCCAAGCGGCCGCTGAAGGAGATTTTTCGGTTTTATCGGGAGAATAAGAGGCCGGTTTAGTCAACGGCGGCTACATAAGTTACGCTGGAGTGTAAACAAGACTATTCTTTGGAAAGGATTTCTTTACGGAGCACTCTGGCATGTTTAGCAACATGGACGTACTCAGCTATTCACTGGCGTCGATTACGTTCGGGCTTCTGGCGATATTGGTTGCGGCACGGTACCTTCGCCGAGGCGTGGACCGTGCCCTTGCCCTCGCTTCAACCGTTACGGCCGTTTGGGCCTTTTCTCTTGTAAGCCAGAGCATATGGGGCTACCCGGGCTTTAACCTCCGATACCTTATTGAGCTCCTTCGCGATGCCGCCTGGATCTACCTGCTATTCACTTTGCTCAAGGACGGCCTCAGGGAAAACAGGCTTACCGGCAAAGTAAAACACATCCTGGGCGCCAGCGCGGGTATTCTGCTTTTCGTTCTGCTTGGAATCGGGCTAATAGAAAATTTCACGGAGCTGGATCTGGCGAGTGGGAAAATAAAGCTCCTGGGTCAGATCGGGCTTTCCCTGCTGGGCCTGTCACTGGTCGAACAGATCTGGCGCAATTCCCCCAGTTTCGGCCGATCAAGCATCAAATATATGTGCATTGGCACAGGCACTATTTTCGCCTTCGACTTCTTCATGTATGCCGATGCCCTCCTCTTTGGCCATGTAGCAGACTCATTCTGGAACGCCCGCGGTTTTGTCAATGCGCTCTTGACGCCCTTGTTCGCCGTTAATGTCATCAACACCCGTAGGCAGCCGGTCGATTTCCAGTTGTCCCGTGCGGCGGTTTTTCATGGCGGAACCTTGATATTTGCAGGGGGCTATCTTCTGTTTCTTGCCCTTGGTGGCTACTACGTCCGAACACTTGGCGGCGAATGGGGCGACGCCCTTCAAGTTCTGTTCTTCACCATCTCGCTCGTATTCCTGACAACGCTCCTCCTTTCAAGGCGCATCCGTTCGAAACTGATGGTGTTAATCAGTCAGAACTTCTTCGACTACAAATATGACTACCGTGACGAATGGCTGAAGATGACCAGGGAGCTGGCCGATCTGAGCGATGACCCTCCTCTGCCCCAGCGGGTCATCCGGATACTTGCGGGACTTGTTGAGAGTAACGCAGGCGCAATCTGGCTCATAGGCGAGCAGGACGCTTACATACTCAAAGCTTCAGTCAACCTCTCAACACCCAAATACACCATGATCGAGGGCAACTCCGAACTGGTTCGCTTTTTTAGGGATCGAGAGTGGATTGTCGACCTCCATGAATACAAGGCAGATCCGGTCAGCTACAACCTCTTGGAAATTCCTGACGCAATAGCAAAAACTCCCGACTGCTGGCTGATCATTCCACTCTATCTGGGTAACGAGCTTTATGGGATGGCACTCGTCGGTAACCCATACGCCCGCGTGGAACTCAATTGGGAGAACTTTGACCTGATAAAAGTTGTGGCTCGACAAACGTGCAATCTGCTCGCCCAAGCCGATGCTCAATACAGATTATCCCGTGCAATGCAGTTTGAAGCCGTGAGCAAGGCGTCCTCTTTCATGGTTCATGACCTGAAAACCGTTATCGCCCAGCTGTCACTGCTGGTAAGGAATGCGCCAAAACATCGCAACAATCCTGCTTTCATCGACGACATGATCAATACGACTGAACATGCTGTGAGAAAAATGTCGAATCTGGTGGATCACATTCGCAAACCTCACACAGAAGAAAAGGTCAATCTTGAGCCGATCAACCTGACGCATTTGGTTCAGCAGTTGGTGACACATTATCAGCACCGGGCGCCAGCGCCGCATGTGGACGGCTCTCCACCAGAAGCGATCATTAAGGCTGATACTGAACAACTTCGCAGCGTACTGGGCCATCTGATTCAAAACGCACAGGACGCGACGCCTCCCTCCGGCGAAATCATTCTTACAGTCAAGACCTCTAAAGGCTCCGTCGTTCTGTTCATTCAAGACACAGGCTCAGGAATGACAGAGGAATTCATAAGCGACCAATTATTCAAACCCTTTGAGAGCACCAAAGGTCTAACGGGCATGGGTATTGGTGCCTATCAGGCACGGGAATACATCCGGAAAATTGGGGGCAGTATCGATGTTACAAGCGAACCCGGGATTGGGTCATGTTTCTCTGTGCGGATTCCACTTGCATACGAAAAGTCGGACCCAATGGCCGAACAAACATATCGACCGGTTTATGACGCGGATCAGCCCAGAGAGAGCGCCAATTAATCGGCGTTTATCCCGATCACTTCCATCTGACATTGCAAAGTGTCAACGTTCAGTTAAGAATCTGTATAAGGGAAACGGCCGAAAAGGATTTAATGCTGTTGTGACTAGACGACTTTTGATCGTAGAAGACGACCCCGGACTCCAAAGCCAGATGCGCTGGTGCTTCAGTGAAGACCTTGAAGTAAGCGTTGCGTCAGACCGGGAATCTGCCCTCGCAATTCTAAGGCGTGAAGAGCCCAACGTGGTAACCCTGGACTTGGGCCTGCCACCGGATCCGGGCGGAGCCTCGGAAGGCTTCGAACTGCTGGAAGAAATTCTCCGGCTTGCACCACTGACTAAAGTGATTGTGGTTACCGGTCGCGAAGATAAGGAAAATGCAGTCAAGGCCATTGGCATGGGCGCCTCAGACTTTTACCAGAAGCCTCTTGACGCAGACATCCTCACATTTGTTGTTGACCGCGCCTTCCGTCTGTACGAACTGGAGCGCGAGAACCGTGAACTTGCCAGCCAGCAGAACGCCACCAACATAAAAGGCATTGTCGCGGCCAGCCCGCAAATGCTTCAGGTTTGCCGAACGCTGGAGAAAATCGCGCCGACTGACGTGACTACATTGATAAACGGTGAAACCGGAACCGGCAAGGAGCTGCTCGCCCGCGCACTGCACGATCTCAGCCCTCGAGCCTCGAAACCCTTCGCGGCAATTAACTGCGCAGCAATACCGGAAGCCCTGCTGGAAAGCGAGCTATTTGGCTACGAGAAAGGTGCTTTCACCGGCGCAACACAGAACAAAAAGGGCAAGATCGAATCTGCCAACGGGGGCACTCTTTTTCTGGACGAGATTGGTGATATGCCTTTCTCGCTGCAGGCGAAACTGCTCAGATTTCTTCAGGAGCGGATGATTGATCGGGTTGGCGCGATCGAGCCAGTTTCAGTGGATGTAAGAGTTATCTGCGCCACCCACCGGAATCTGAATCAACTCATTGAGAGCAGTGAATTCCGTGAAGATCTGTACTACCGCATCAGCGAAATTACTCTGGACGTTCCAGCGCTGAGGGATCGTGATGGCGATGCCCTGGTCCTCGCGCAATCGCTGCTCAAAAGTATCGGCAAAGAACTCGACCGCCCCAATCTTTCGTTTGCCGAAGACGCCATTGGCGCTGTTAATAACTATCCTTGGCCCGGGAATGTGCGGGAAATGATCAACAAGGTTAAGCGGGCCATCATAATGGCCGAGGGCAAAAGAGTGACCGCCGAAGACCTGTCACTTCAACCAACGCCAACGCAAATTGAAAAATGCCTGAACCTTCGCCAGATTCGTGAAACCGCAGAACGGCGAGCCCTCAATCAGGCCCTTCAGGTCAGTGGGTTCAATATGGCGAAGGCGGCCCGGTTACTTGGTATAACACGCCCCACCATCTACAGCCTTACCGATAAATACAACATCGAAACTTCCGAAGCTTCACCAGAGAGCTAGAGAGCCAGGCAGGAATATTTATGAACGATGCACTCAGATCCTCCACATTCCAGCGACACCGGCCGCATGAGCACCTGATCATCTTCTTCAGAGGGCTGTGTATCGGCACCGGACTAGCCGCCGCTCTCGTTCTGCCAGGGTGCGGCGGAGGCTCCACAGAGCCGGAAGGTCTCTCTCACATTAACCGCAGTGAAACCTACGCAGAGCAGGGACAATACAGGTCGGCCATGTTGGAAATAAAGAACGCCATCCAGCAGGAACCTGACAATCTGAACTATATTCTACGCCTTTCCGAGCTCTATCTCCGTGTGGGCGCCTATCCAGAGGTCGAGGCTCTCCTGGTTCCACGGCTGGATGAACAGCCTGGCGAGATCGCCCTTCCCTTGGCAGAGTCCTACATTGGGCAGGGCAAACACTTATCCGCGCGTGAAACACTGGCACTGGCCGACGCTGAAACTCCGGAAGAAAAAGGTCGTGCTGCCATTGTTCGAGGCGAAGCTCTGAGACTCTCAGGGGACTATCAGGCAGCCATTGAGCAATTCGAAAAAGCTGTGGCTGAGGGGTGGCAAGTGGAAAAGGCCACTGCCGGAATCGTCAAGACATACTTGCATCTTAACAATCCTCAGAAAGCAGTGTCCGAGGCCGACGCCTATCTTGCGGAACATCCGGCCAGCTCTGAAGTATTGATGTTGAAGGGGCGCGCCCTGTACACCTTGAATCGCCTCGAACCAGCCGTGGAGACGCTAACGGCAGCTGTGAACGCCCTTCCCACCTCAGACTTTTTTCTGCCAGTGCGAAGACAGACATTGACCCTGCTCTCACGCGTTCTAACAGAACAAGGCCGTATTACCGAAGCGCAGGTATATAATCGGGTTCTTGCAGAGAATACCGATTCCGACCTTGCGAATCAGGCAAAGTCAGCGATTTCTGCGATTAAGGAGGGTCGCTTCGACGAGGCCTCTGAAACCCTCCAGGACCTGCTCCAGTTAAACCCAGATAACGAAAGAATCGCTCTTACCCTTGGCGCGCTCAATCTGCAACAAGGCAGACTTCAAGAGGGCCTGGACCTGCTCTCTCAGAATATTGATCCGGAAACGTCTCCCACACGCTTCATTCGACTTACAACAATGGCTCGAATCGACAAGGGAGAGCGCCGGGAAGCCTATGCAACGCTAGCTCGAGCAATCGAAGCCCGCCCCGACGACACGGAACTGCTGGCCATGCACGGCATGGTAGCGCTGAGTCTCGAAGACACTCAATCTGAGGGTGTCGCCAGCCTGAGCCGGGCCTTGAGCCTCAATCCCGAGAACGTTCGTCTTCGACTGGCCCTTGCCAATTATTACGAACGTCAGGGGATGCCCGATCAAGCGCTTGGACAACTTCGGATTGCCTTTGCAAACAAACCGGACGACTGGCCCACCACAGCGGCCTACGTGCGTTTACTTATCCGCGAGGGCCAAACCGGGGAACTTAGCGAGCTGCAACAATCCCTTGAGAACGGGTATCCCCAGGACCGTTCTGCGCAGCTTCTTGCAGCGATCTCATCAGCAGGAACTGGCAATACCGAAGACGCAATTAATAAGTTGGAAGGCCTTCGTGACAAGAACCCTGAAAGCATTGAAGTGAACATTACGCTGGCCCAGCTATACCAGGAGACGGGTCAACCAGCCAAAGCCGTCAGTAGCTTTGTCGCAGCTGCCAAACAAACCGAGCCACAACTACCGCTATTATTCAGGGCAGCCCGGCTCCATGCCGCCAATAATCAGAGCGAGTCCGCCGTATCTGACTGGACCAGGTCGGTCAGTCAGGCTGAACCCGAATTGGCCAGCGCGCTGGCCGCCACAGAGATCCTTTGGCTGGTATCCGAAGAGGAACTGGAGAAAGCCCGTTCCCGATTGGCAGAAGCCGGCAAAGGAATTGAATCAGCGCCTCTCAAGACCGCTGAAGCCAATTTGCTTGCTGCAGAAGCACAACAATTAATGCTCTCAGAACAATGGGATGCAGCGGTCAACAAGGCCCAGCAGGCTTTCGGACTGAACCCCGAAAATCAGGCATTTGCTCTGCTACCAGCACGAATCCGCACCCAACAGGGTAATCTCGACGCAGCTCAGGTTGCTGTATTGGAAGTCGAACAAGTTTTTGGGACAACGGCCGCGGTGACCATTGCACGCGCTGCTACCCTGGAAGCGGATAATCGCGCTGACGAAGCTTTTCGGACCCTCTATGAATTTTGGGGTGAGAACGGCGATCCTGCGGTACTTCCGGCACTCGTTCAGTTGTCCAATCTGGTGGCAAAAGAGAAAACCAACGAACTTACAGCCAAATGGGTTGGTCTAGCTCCTGATAGCGTTCAGGCCAACCTTTCCCGCGGCAACCAGTTGATGACCGAAGGGAACATCATGGCTGCCGCATATCACTACCAAAAGGTTTTACAACAGGACCCCTTACATACAACGGCCCTGAACAATCTTGCCTGGGCACTAAGGGATACAGACACCCCTCGTGCACTTGAATTCGCGGCTCGTGCTGCAGAGATTGAGCCGGAGAATCCTGCGATTCTCGATACCTATGGCTGGATTCTACACCTCGATGGTCAACACCGTGCAGCGATGGATCAACTACAACGAGCGCTCGCGATGGCCCCAGATAACGTGGAATTCAAAAAGCACCTCGACGAGGTTCGCAGGGCGCTGTAACCATAGCTGCCCAGTTTTATCGAGAAAAACCAGACTCGAAATGCATGTCTGGTTTTTTTACACCTCATGCATAGCCGCTTTACACAATTCACCTGATGGATTGCCCACCTAACTGTTTTATAAATATTTTTCTGTTCTGGCACGGATGTTGATAAACCATTCATTTAAGTGGGGACACTTCCCCGACGCCAAACCTCTCGCGAGAGGGGGACGGAAAGCCACGGATCTCTCTGAGATAGCCGGGTTGCACGGAGCGCACTACACCTTGATGGAGTATCAGTACAATGAAATTGGCCAGAACGACTTTAGCTGTAGCGTGTCTGAGCGCCATGTCTGCTCAAGCAGCATTCATTAACAACGGTTCTGAGGCGAACCTCAGTGAGATTATCAACGACAATCTCATTGTCTCGGGAAACAGCGTTAATTTGCTCGGCGATACCAAAAACAATGATGTAAGCACCGAACCGTTTTTTACTTCTTCCCCAGACGGAAGCAACAGCACAGCAACCTTTCTGATTGAAATCACGTCTATGCTGTCCAAACAGTCTTTCGGCATCTACAACGGCGACGACTACGTCGAGTTGTTTAACGGTGCGGACGAAGGCAGCTTCACAACCAGTGGCGGCTTCAATGGGCCCGTAACTGACAACACCAACCGCGCCCAAGTCAGTTTCGACATCTCGGGTGGTAGCTACAGCGTTTACGTCAACAATCAGAAAAAGGGTACCTTCGCCAGCGAGGAATTCGGTTTCTACCTGGGTCGCGGTGGCGCCCCGCTAATCTATTCCGATGCCGAACGTAATGGTGGAGTTGAGCGATTTGTTGCTATTAAAGGAAAGGGGCAGCGGATCAATCTTGGCAGCGAAATAACCTACGGCTGCAGTGAAGATACTCCTGAGAAATGCGTACTCTGGGAGAGTGATGACTACATCCTCGGTTTCGAGGACGGATCAGACATGGACTACAACGACATGCTGGTCTACGTGGAGGACATCGTCCCGGTTCCGGAACCTGAAACACTTGCACTTCTTGGTATCGGCCTGTTCGGCCTCGGTGTCGTTCGGCGCCTTAAAGCCTAAGGCCCGATACAACTACCCAGAAACCCTGCCGTGAGTGCGGTTGGGTTTTTGGCGGCAAGACCTGATGACGAACGAAAAATAAGGCGATACTCTTTGCAGTAAATCAATGACAGGATTCTCAGGTTACGGATGACTTTGGCTCCCCAGCTCTCTCGTGCTTGGCCCTTTATCTTGGCCACCTTCGCATCCGTTGTGGTTTTCTATCCCTCATGGGCCAGGCTAGTTGAAATCTGGCTTAAGTGGGAGCAGACCATGCAACACGGCCTACCCACAGCTATAGCCTATCTGGCCCTCCTTATTGTTCACCCACCTCTGGATAGCAGCTCAAGCTGGTCCGAAAAAGGGTTCTGTAATCGTCTTGTTGGAGGAATGCTGCTCATTCTTATCACTTTCGCGTGGGCAGCACTTGAACTGGTTCGAATCGATACGCTGGCCTATCTCACCTTGCCAGTCAGCCTTTTCGCAACCGGGTGGACTCTACTAGGGCTCGGGAGCGCGCTGAAGCTCATTCCATACCTTCTCCTGCTCAGCCTATCCCTACCTATATGGGTCGACCTCATTCCGATCCTGGTGGACGTGGCCACCGTCGTCGTCGGGAGCGCTGTAAGCGCGATGGGAATAACCGCACTGATTGAAGGCAGCAACATTACGCTCGCCTATGGCAGACTCGTTATTGCAGACGGTTGTTCAGGCATCGGCTTCCTCGCGATTGCACTGGTGCTTGGAGCATTCACGGCAATCCTGAACGACTATCGGTGGCGAGGCTGGGCAATGATAATGTCCTGCTCTATCGTCCTGGCTCTGGTTATTAATTGGGTCCGCATCATTGCATTGGTGCTGATAGCTGACTGGACAAATATGGAAAGTTCCCTGGTTCGTGAACACGAGTTGTTCGGCTGGATAGTGTTTGCTGCTTTTATATTACCAGCGCTTGCTCTGGCTCCAGTGAGGCGCCGAAAAACTTTACAGATCGGTAATGATCACGTGATCAGCTACCCCGCTTTTGGTTTTATTTTTATCGCACTGGTAGCTGGGACAGGGGCGGTGTTCATGGTTCAGGCGAGGGAGATAGAGGAGCCTCCACTCTCAATCACAGGCGCTGACTTCCGCGAAATAAGTGCGCAGGCTCTTCCCTTATCTCTCCAGGTGCCTGATCAACTTGAACAAAAATTCTTTATGGAAGAAGGCACGGAGGTTTTCGTAGCTCTGGCACAGATCCAACGTCATTCTCCGGAAGAAAAGATTGTCCCCTACCTACCGCCACTTGTTGATCGCGATATGTGGTTCAGGGAAGCGACACCAGCCCCAGGCAAGGAAATATGGAGGCGCATTAGCACACCTCGGAGGGTAGTTGTCTCACATATGTACGCTGTTGGCGCCTACCGCACAGACACCTACGTCAAAGCCAAGTTATTGCAGCTGCCAGCGATCTACAGCGGAAGAACGCGGTTTGCACTGATTTCACTGCAGGCCGCGTGCAAAACCTCAACCTGTGAAGAGGCTTTGGACCGCATTGCTGCCTTTGAGGCCGAGACTGATATCTGAAGCCAATTCTGGCCTGTCGACCCGTTTTACACCTCACCATTTGCCGCTGCACTCTCAAGTTCCTTACTTATTGTTTTAAAAGACTTTACCCATGTTGGCCCCTCCATTGCTTTGTTAATCACTGCAACACGACACTAAACACAGGAAGGTGAAGCTATGAACAAATTAATTGGAGGAGTCGCTGCAGGCGTATTCATGACTCTCGGGAGTGCGCAAGCAGGCATGATTACTGACGTCGTTAATCAGAATGGGTATGTTAGCGGCTTTCTCGATTCCTATTCTTACTATCACGACATCACCGACAACGGCTTTGTGCCTGGTTCTGACCTTGCGGTGAGCGGTGATATCAGCATTAAAGTTACCGATGATTCTCGGTGGGATTGGTTTGAGATAGTCGTCTTCACTATCGAAGAGTTTGACCTCGATTCCGGCGGTTTCACTCTCGGTAGTTCTTTCAACAACACACTCGAAGTTGAGGCCCTTGCTGCACTCAATGCAGACGGTTTGCTCGACGTCACAGTTACTTCACTGAGTGGGGACTTCTACGTAGGTAAATCAATCCTTAACGTAGTAACTGAAGCTGTCCCCGAGCCAGGCACACTTGCCCTGTTGGGTCTTGGTCTCGCCGGTCTGGGAGCTGCCCGCCGCCGCAAATCCTGATGTTTATACCTTAACGGCACAAAAAGGCCAGCTTATGGAGGCTGTGTGAAAACAGCCTCTGAAGCTGGCAAAATAACCGCGACATGGCTCGCGGTTATTTTTTATGAGGCATCTTGAAGGCACCCCTCGAAGTCAGGCGCTGTTGCTCCCACCCAGCGTTGAAGATTATGTCCCCGAAGATCACCCGGTTCGCGTCATTGATGCGTTTGTGGATTCACTGAATTTGTCAGAGATGGGGTTCAGGAAAGCTCAGACGGCCCATACCGGCCGCCGCCCTTACCATCCCGGCGATTTGCTCAAGCTTTATATCTACGCCTACCTCAACCAGACCAGAGTACCCGACGGCTGGAAAAAGAATGTCATCGCAACCTGGAAGTGCTCTGGCTGATGAAGCAGCTAGCACCGGATTTCAAGACCATCGCGGACTTCCGTAAAGATAACGGTGACGCGGTCAAGAAGGTGTGCCGGCAGTTCATTGTGTTCTGCAAACAGGCAGGACTGGTCAGTGGCCAGTTGGTGGCGATTGATGGCAGCAAGTTCAAAGCGGCCGCCAGTAAAGACCAGGCTGTTACCCGCAAGCAGCTGGAGAAGCAGCTGGGCAAGCTGGATCAGAAAATCGATCGTTATCTCGCTCAGCTGGCGGCATCGGAACAAGGTGATGACGCCGATCTGAACCGTGACAAAGTATCCGAAGCTTTGGCTTATCTGGAAACCCACAAGGCGGAACTGCAGGATGAGCTGAAGACGCTGGTCGATGAGGGCAAGACTCAGCTCTGTCGTACAGAGCCGGACGCCAAGCTGATGAAATCTGGCCGGGAAGGCACGGTGGTGGGCTACAACGCGCAGAATGCCGTTGACGAGGAACACCAACTGATCGTTCACCACGACCTGACACAGGCAGGTAGCGATAACCAGCAACTGAAACCGATCGCCCAAGAGACCCATGATGTACTGGAGGGCGGACTAGAAACCCTCGTTGCCGATGCCGGCTACTCCAACGGTCAGCAGATCAAAGAGCTTCAGTTTTCTGGGTACGATGTGGCATTGCCATCGAACCGGGCGGTCAACAATCAGGGAAACGGCGAGTACTTCCAGAAACGTGACTTCACCTATTTGCCCGAAGAGGACGCTTACCTCTGCCCTGCTGGAGAGCGGCTGCCTCACAAGACGGTGAGCAACAAGGATCGTCTGCATCTATACGCACGTTCAGGCTGCAATCAATGCCCGCTCCAGAGCCAATGCACCAAGGCGGATCGACGCTGGGTCACACGCCACTTGAATGAAGAGGCTCTGGAGAAAGCAACGAACGCCGCCACACCTGAGCGGATGATCCGTCGAATGGCTACCGTTGAGCCGACCTTCGCTACACTCAAGAGAATGCTGAATAAAGGGAGATTTACCTGCTGGGGTCTGAGTTCTGCCAGTAGTGAATACAGTCTGGGGGTGCTGAGTTACAACCTGATGCGGGCGATCAACGTGCTGGGCGTGAAGGGTATGCTGGCAAGGCTGGCTTGAGGCACTTAGGCCTCTTTATCGCCTGGAAATATAGGCTGATTGAAAGCAAAAATGCCCCGGACGATGTCCGAGGCATTTTGTGGGCCTGCTCAGAAGCTATGTAAATCGTGTTTTTACACAGCCTCTTATGCTGGCCTTTTTGTGTCTGTGAGCCCTGTTATTGCGCTCTAGCAAAAGTTGTTAGGTTTTTGCGCTCGACCACTTGAACGCAGCGTTCAGCGAGTGGTAGTCATCTTGGCTGAGAGGATGCTAATTCGTCGACTTTTTTCCCATTTTACATTCAACACTGCTGTTTCTCGCCTAAGCTTTTGTCTTATATCAGAACATTCATTCACAGCCCCATTAACAACCGGCTATACTCAACCATCGTTACTTGGAACATGCTTGGTCTCAACCCCATGGAAAAAGCGATTAATCCTGTGCGAATTCTCCACATCACGTTCAACATGAACTTCGGTGGGACAGAACAAGTGATCCGTCAGTTGGTTTCCAATCTCGACAAAACTCTATTTCACAGCGAGATTGCTTGTATTGACGGCGAGATAGGCACAATGGGGTTGGCACTTGAATCTCAGACCGGTATTAAACACCATTCGCGGAAACGACGCTCCGGGTTTGACCTGAAAACTGTTTTATGGCTCCGGCGCCTGATTAAAAATGGCAAATTCGATATTGTCCATTGCCATCAGTATTCCCCTTATATTTACGGCTGGTTTGCGCATTGGGGTACTGGCGCCAGGGTAGTTTTCACCGAACACGGACGCTTTCACCCGGATCGGTACAGGACCAAAGCTCGCTGGATAAACCCGCTGATCGCAAGGACTACACACAAAATAATTGCCATTTCAGCGGCTACAAGCGGTGCGTTGGTTGAGTATGAGTACCTGCCTGCCAATAAAATAGAAGTGATTTATAACGGAATTTCCCCAGTTTCAGTCGACGAAAAGCGCCGCGCCAATCTAAGAGAGGAATTGAGCCTCAAGCCTGAACAAGCAATCATCGGTACAGTAGCGAGGCTGGATTCGGTTAAAAATCAGGCTATGATTCTTCAAGCCCTGCGCAAAGTTCTCGACCTAGGCTTCAATGTGCACTTTTTATTAGTCGGGGATGGGCCCGAGAGGGCCAAGTTGCAAACACTGGCTGTCGAATTGCAACTCGAAGAGTCAGTTACCTTCGCTGGATTCCAACCCCAACCCTCGGAATACCTAAGTCTGATGGACATTTTTTTACTTCCTTCATTTACCGAAGGCACCTCAATGACTTTGCTTGAGGCCATGAGCCTGGGAATTCCGGCCGTTGCCACCCGAGTAGGAGGAACACCAGAAATCGTTACTGAAGGAGAAACGGGGCTTCTAATTGAAAGCAACGACCTTACAGGTTTTGTCAGCGCGATACAGTTATTACTGGACGATCCAGACAGGCGTTCGGCGATGGCTCAACAAGCAAAAAGGTCCTTTGAAAAACGATTCTCCGCTCAAAAGATGGTCGAACAATATGAATACTGCTACCGATAATTTCCGCGGACACCTGCAATTGTTTCAGTTGGTGAAGCTTCATAGAGTTATCTTGAGCAATATTATAAGCAGTTACGGAATGGAATTCGGCGACATATTATGAAAATACTTCTACTGGCTCCGCATCCATTTTACCAGGAAAGAGGCACACCTATCGCAGTCGACTTGCTGCTAAAAAGCCTTTCAAGCTCAGGACATCAGATAGACCTGATTACCTTCCATGAAGGACAGGAAAGGTATTATGAAGGTGTCAAGATCCATAGAATAAAACCATTCGGAAAGGTTGCGGACATCCGACCAGGGTTTTCGGCCAAGAAAATCTATTTGGATTTTTTCATTTTCTTGAAATTCTTGATGTTGTTGATGCGCAACCGCTATGACGCCGTTCATGCCGTAGAAGAAAGCGCTTTTATGGCTATGCTGGTTTGCCCCATTTTCCGGACGCCCTTCATTTACGACATGGATTCCTCTATGGCCACTCAAGTCATAGATAAATTTCCGTCTTTAAGAAAAGTCGAGGCGTACCTTCGTGCCCTAGAATCTTTGCCCGCAAGGACTGCAAAGGTAGTCGTACCTTGTTGCGACGCATTAGAGCGCGATATTTCCGTTTTTCGTGATCCTAAGAAAAAGCCAATAGTAGTATTAAAAGACATTTCGTTGCTGGATAAACGTTCATCACTACCCTCAAACGATATTAATGTAAAAGCGCTTACTGGAGCATCTTCAGAGACTTGCAATAAGGTTCTGATGTATATAGGAAACCTGGAAAGCTACCAAGGTATCGATTTACTGCTCGAAGGCTTTGCAAATGCCAATAAAACCTCTGACAAGCTTTCATTAGTTATAGTAGGTGGTGAAACTGGAGATATTAAAAAATACCAAAATAAATCTATTCGGCTGGGCATCGAAGAAAAGGTTTACTTTTTAGGAAAGCAACCCGTTTCTGATCTCTATGCACTTATGATACAGGCCGATATACTCGTGTCTCCACGCACTCACGGAATAAACACCCCGATGAAGGTCTACAGCTATTTGGATTCCAACATTCCTGTCCTCGCAACACGCTTACCAACACACACTCAGGTAATGACAGACGAACACGCCTGCCTGGTCGAAGCGTCGGCTGCGGGTATCGCAGAAGGCATTGATCGTCTTGTTAAAAACCCGGAGTTATGTCAAAAATTAGCGAAGAACGCGCAAGACCTTATCGAAGCCGAACACAGCTTTTGTGCCTTCCATGAAAAGGTTCAGCAGATTTATTCACTCATTTAGAAAGGGTTTAAGAACCCTGTTAACCCTCAGCAGAGCAGCAATAATCCCGGCGCTTTAGTCTTCAGCTTTCGTGCCCGCTTTTTTCCCACCGAACGCAGCGGCCACGAACATCAACATCAACCCGGGAACGATCATCAGTACCTGGGCGCCATAAAACAGAAGACCAGCCGTGATGCTCTGCTCCAGCGACACACCCAGCGCACCATAAAGCAAAAAGATCGCCCCTTCCCTGACACCGATACCGCCAATCGAAATTGGAATAAGCATGACAATGAACACAATAGGCGTAAAAGCAAAAACGTAAATCAATTCGAGCTCGATGCCCAGGGCCATAAAAATAAACGCGAAGATGCCGGCACGCAGTAGCTGCATGATCAAGGATAGGGCGAGCAGTTTCGAAAAAATTTCTTTACCCAGGTCGCGGGCATCAAACAAGGTCAGCAGTTTGCTGATTTTTTTGCCCAAAAATCCGCCACCCGAAAATCGCCCTCGAATGGGTTGTTCAAACCAGAAGAGACACAAAACCCCAAGCACCATTCCAACCAGAACCAAAGCAGATAACCAGAACACTCTGAAAACAATCTGGCTCGTCTGGTCCTGCGCCAAAACAAGTATGAAACTACTCAAGCATGCCACGAAGAGCATTGAGAAAACGCCTATCAACCGGTCAAAAACGATTGCCGAAGCAACTGTCATCAATTCTTTTTTCTTTTGATAGGCATGA
>Ga0208919_1001215_pt1 | contig 15251 bp, 5 predicted proteins | sample 4_EtaG_FD_184076 | JGI IMG/M metagenome (GOLD analysis project Ga0208919, IMG submission 184076) | Marine viral communities from the Subarctic Pacific Ocean - 4_ETSP_OMZ_AT15127 metaG (SPAdes) (version 3) | ecosystem: Environmental > Aquatic > Marine > Oceanic | place: Pacific Ocean | collected...
GTAGATGGAATGTTATTTTGGACTGATAACTTTTCAGAACCTAAAAAAATAAATATAGAACGTAGTTTAAGTGGTACTCCTAACGGTAATGATCATACTAAAATAGCAAGGTTAAAACCAAATGGTGCTTATGAAAAAGATGGACCAGTAAAACTAGAGCATGTAACTGTTATTAAAAAACCACCACACATGCCTCCGACGTTAAACATGAGCGATGACATAAGAGAAGGTCTATGGAGTGATGAAGATGGTTTAGAAGCTTACAATCCAGCAGCCGATGAAAATGGAAATGCTTATGATGAAAATTTCTTAGCCTACACCGAGCCTGGTCAAGAAGTTTGGATGTTTATTGACGGTATTGATGGTGTTATGCCTGGCTTTTTAGTTGGTGATATATTAAAGTTAGCATCTGATGAAGAAACATTAAGACAGTCTACAATTGGCCACGAGTTTAGAGTGAAAATAATAGAAGTAGCAACAAACCAAGATTCTGCATCTCATCCTAACTGGGATTATCCAATAGGGGGTAACACAATGGCTTATTTAGTTGAAATAATATCTATATCTGATACTGGTATTATAAACTCAACAAATACACTTAGGTGGCAAGTAGCTTTAGAAAGTGATGATAAGTATTTATTTGAACAAAAGTTTCCAAGATTTGCGTATAGATATAAATACACAGATAACGAATACTCTTCTTTTAGCCCTTTTAGTGATGTTGCTTTTGTGCCGGGTGAGTTTGAATATCAATCTGTAAAAGCATATAACACTGGAATGACCAATAGGCTTAGATCTTTAACAATTCAAGATTTTGTTCCTATTGATATTCCAAAAGATGTTGTTCAAGTTGATATACTTTACAAAGAAGATGCTTCTCCTAATATATATGTTGTAGCCAGTTTAAATAAATATGATTCACCAGGAAAAAGTGGTGTTAACGCTTGGAACTCTATAGGTAGCTCACCAGGTGCAAATAGCGCAACAGGTTCTTATAAAATAACAAGTGAAAATATATACGCTGCTTTACCTGAAAATCAATCACTAAGAACTTGGGATAATGTACCTAAAAAAGCATTAGCACAGGAAGTAACTGCTAATAGACTTGTATATGCTAATTATTTTCAAGGATATGAAATAAAAGAGTTTCCTACTGCAGCATCACAAATAATACCTGATATATCAGTATCGCTTAAATCAAGAAGTTTATACGAAAATAATTTACAAGCTAAAAAATCTATTAAATCACTTAGAAATTACAGCATAGGTGTTGTTTGGGGTGATAGGTATGGTAGAGAAACTCCAGTTATCGCACCTAGTTCTGGTTCGTTGATAGTTCCTAAAGCTGAAGCTGATAAAAGTAATAGTTTAGAAGTTTCTTTAGATAAATCTCCTCACTGGGCAGATTATTATAGATTTTACATTAAAGAAACGTCTAGCGAGTATTATAATTTAGCTGCTGATAGAGTTTACGATGCCAAAGACGGTAATTGGTGGGTTTCTTTTCCCTCTACAGATAGAAATAAAATAGACGAAGATACTTATTTAGTATTAAAAAAAGGAATTAATTCTGATGATTTAATATTTGAGCCAAATAGATATAAAGTTATAGCTATTGATAATGAAGCGCCTGAGTATATTAAAACGGTTTATTCTGTTTTAGCAAAAACAAATACTGACGCTACAAGACCAACTTCATACAAGCTGTTTGGTGGCCAAGGCGCTGCTACTACTAGTGTTGCTACCCCAAGAAGTGCACCGTCTTTAGGTAAAAAGTTTTTTACACTAAGTGTTCGTCATTGGGCAGGCGATTATAGTACAGGCGACGATCAAATGCAACTTACATCGCCAATAAAATTACTTGAAGAAACAAATAGAAATGCTTCCGAAGACACTCTATACGTTAGTTTTTCTAGAGAAAATACTAATACTAGTTCAGATCAAACAATATCACAACAAGGTTTAAAATATAAAGTTATTGATGTTTCGGAAGAAGTAGAAGATACTAGTTCTGATGATCAAGACGGAGATTTTTATGTTATTAAGTTAGAAAAACCTATTGGAAAAGAAGACGAGTTTGTTGTAGAAAACATGGCAAACAACGCTAACAATATACATGTTACTTTTTGGAAGCAATCAGTTATAAATAAACCTGAGTTTGACGGTAGGTTTTTTGTTAAAATATATGCTGATGATTCTGACTTTTCTAATTATTTAAATACTTCTGCTGGTGTTGAAAGAGATTTTAGAATAATAAGCTCTATATCACTATTTAAAATAGAAGATTCTAACTTAACTACGCCTGTTATAGACAGTACTGGAACTCATTACAATGTTAATACTAATATAGATAACATAGGAGAAGGTCCTGGAAGTTTTGATACGCCCACAAAAAATAGAAATCAATGGAGAAATTTATTAAAATATGGTGGTACCTCAAGAAAAAGTAACTGGTTTATTGATAACGCTACTTTTGCTGGTAAGCAACCTAACAATAGTAATGATTATAAAAATTCTAAAATTGGTTTTGGTATTCCAGGTTTACCAGAACCAGTTTCAGCTAGTGACCGGACGACCGAGCAAAATTGGGTTGGTAGATGTTATAAATGTAATTTTGGAGCAGGGGGTTTTATGCCAGGAGGAATGCCGTATCGCCAAGGTTTTTATACTGATCCGTTGGGCACTGGACTTAGTAATGGTAAAATAGGTATGAAAGGCGTTCATGAAGTAGGTAATGATAAGTATATAGACATATCTTACGCTTTACTGCCGCCAGACGGAATAAAAGATGCGTTCTCAGGTACTACAAAAGGAAGAAGACAATTAACGTGGGACGTTGGAGAAGGTGAAATGGAAGATCAACGCCTTGTAGTTGGAAACCTCACCCCTGATACGTTGTTTAGGCTTTCTGGAAGCGAAGTTATATATAGAATAAAAGGAGTTAGAAAATTTAGACTTTATAACTGGCGGGGCGCAAACACAGCTAAATATGCTAGTAAATATATAAAATATTCAAATATAGCTGGATCAGCTACTTTTTGGAATTCAATGCATAAAGGTGATGATTATACTGGTAGTGATGGTGATTACCACCAAGTAGCTCAACACCCTCCATTAGTTGAAAAAGAAAACCGTAGAGTTACTTATAGAATAAGATACGAAATTGACGAAATAAACACGCCGATTTCAGTTGATCTTGATGATACTATTACGGACAATAGTGACATAACATTACCTGTTGCTAACAGTAGTAATTCTATTAACTTAGACTTTTTAACTGAATTTACATTAGATGGAGAAAATAAAATAAGTACAAATCCAGCTATATTTGAAACTGAGCCTAAAGAAAGTGCTGATATAGATATTTATTATGAAGCTAGTTCTAGTGTACCAACATTTCCAATAACAAATCAAAACAAATATTTTTATATTCCAATAGGTTCTCTTCTTGTGGTTCCTTCAGGTGGTGAATTTCCAGATGGTATATTTACTAATGGGTGGGATGATATACAAATAAACCAAGCTTTTATTACAGTTAACTTATCAGACGTCTTAACCGAAAGCGAAATTGAAGCGCTTGCAAAAGACGAGTATATTAGATTTTTAAAAGACGATGGAGACTACGTAACAGCAAAAATACATAGTTCACAACAGTATGCAATAAATAGTGATGGGGAAAATGTAACTTCATCTCTAAACATTATAGCTCAACAAAAAGTTGGATTAAGCTGGTACAACTGCTGGTCATTTGGTAATGGCGTAGAGTCTAATAGAATTGCAGATACATTTAACAAGCCTTTCTTAACAAACGGTGCAACTGTATCTAGTATTATTGAAGGTAATTACAAAGAAGAGCATAGAAAATATGGTTTAATATATTCTGGCTTATATAATTCAAATAGCGGAACAAATAATTTAAATCAATTTATTGCTGGAGAAAAAATTACAAAAGATATAAATCCTACTTATGGTAGTATACAAAAACTGTACTCTAGGTCTACAGCTGATGGAGATTTAATTACACTATGTGAGGATAGGGTTTTAAAAATATTAGCAAATAAAGACGCTGTTTTTAATGCTGACGGAAATATAAATTTAGTTGCAACTGATAACGTGTTAGGCCAAGCTATACCATATAGTGGTGAGTATGGTATATCTAAAAATCCAGAATCATTTGCTTCAGAAGCTTATAGAGTATATTTCGCAGACAAACAAAGAGGTGCTGTTTTAAGATTATCAAGAGATGGTTTAACACCGATTTCTGATTTTGGAATGAAGAATTGGTTTAGAGATAATCTTAGAACTAATCAAATTATTGGTAGTTATGACGATAAAAAAGATCAATATAATATTACAACAAGAGATTTTACCGAAACCTCTGCGTTTAACAACACTATTACATTTAAAGAAAACGTAAAAGGTTGGGTAAGCTTTAAATCATTTATTCCTGAAAATGCTATTAGTTGTGGAAATGAGTATTATACTTTTATGCATGGTGAGCTATGGAAACATCATGCCGACATTGAAGACAATAGAAATATTTTTTATGGTAACACATTGGCTCCATCAAGTTTTAAGGTTATATTGAACGATGCGCCTGGTGTTATAAAGTCTTTTTATACCTTAAACTATGAAGGTTCTCAATCAAAAGTAGATGAGCTTGATAGCTATCCTATATATATCCCAGGCACAACAATACCTCATAGTGATTATATTGATGGTTTGTCAGACGGTGAATACTACAACTTACAAGCAAAAGAAGGTTGGTATGTACAGAACATAAGAACAGACAAAGAAGAAGGTAGTTTAAATGAGTTTATAGAAAAAGAAGGTAAGTGGTATAATTATATAAAAGGCAATACTATTAGCTCAATAAATGATAGCGGCGTTGTTCAAAGCGGCTTTGATAATGCAGATAGCTCATTCCAAGGTTTAGGCGTATTGTCTACAGCCCCTACAATGGGCAGTATTTTTGGCTGTACAGATCCAACCGCTTTTAATTATAATGATACTGCTGGTGTTGTAGATGATGGCTCTTGTATTGCCATTGTAAACGGTTGTACAAATCCTTCAGCTGCTAATTATGATGCTACAGCTAACATTGATGATGGTGGTTGTATAATATATGGCTGTACAAATGATACAGCATTAAATTATGATAGCACGGCTACTATAGATAATGGCTCGTGTGTTGCAGATAATTCTGGCTGTACAGATGCTTCTCAATTTAGTTATACAGGAACAAGTGGCGTTACTGGTATTTATAATACGTATATTAATTACAACCCGTTTGCTACCTCAACGTGTGATGACACTAGTTGCTATGGCTCTCAAACAGGTTTAAATTGTTGTTGTGAGCCAACGGTGATTGGTTGTATGCAAGAGTTTGACGGCTTTACAAACCCTATGTCAAACTACGACCCTTTAGCTAACACAGAGCCAATAGAAGAGTGTATACAGACTTTACCTGGTTGTACAGATAGTATTGCTTGTAATTATGATGTTAACTCAAATTCTGATGATGGTAGTTGTTACTACTGCTCTGGAGTTGGTTTACTCGTACCACTTACACAATTAGATAATGATACTGACGGTAACGTAGATGATTGTAATGATGGCTGCATTATATGTAAAAATATAGATATTGATGATGCGGTTGTTACTTCTACTGAAACAAGTATTACTGTACAATTTCAACAAAACTGGGACACGCCAGCCGTGTATGGAAGTACTCAGACTTATTTACCTGCTACCGTTAACAGTTACGATATAACAATAACAGATAATTTAGGTCTTGGCTCTTCTACTACAGTTAACGTAAGCGCGGGTATTTTTCCTGGGTTAATATCATATACTTTTACTGGATTACCATCTTCTGAACAATACAATATTAATATTCAAGCAAATTGTGATAATTCATTTTCTGATACTTTTATAGGTTTTGCAGTTACTCAAGATCCAAGTGCTATTATAAGCGGTTGTGTTGATGATGGAGGTATTGGAAATCCATTTGGTACTTGGGGTGCTTGTAATTTTGATGCTAGTGCAACTCATGATTGTACCGGTAGTTTTGCTGGTGGTGGTGGTGGTGACACAAGTTGCTGTGATTATGCTTCATGTGCTGGGTGTGACGATCCTTTGTATTTAGAATTCTGTGATACTTGTTGGGATCCTGTAACGCAAACGGTTGTGTCTGATGGCTCTGGTGGTCCTTGGTCAGGAAACTCTGATACCGTTACTAGTGGTGATATCCCTCCAGGAGGAGGTTTTTGTACTAATCTTATAGTATATGGTTGTGATATTGAAACATGTGAGAATTTTGATGAGCTAGTTAATGTTAACGATGGTAGTTGTATTGGTTGCAGTGATGGTGGTATTCCTATACCTGGCTGTACAGTTCCAACAGCTCCAAACTACAACGAAGATGCAAACGTTAACGATGGTTCATGTATTATTGAAAATGTTGATCAAGAAGTTGCTCAACCTGGTTGTCCAGTAGGTACGCCTTACGCGTATAACCAAACAGTAGATGGTACTCAAGTTGATCATTGTGAGTATTGCGAAACTGATCCTGGAGTTGCTACTGCTACATTAAGTGGTAATTATGACGATGCTAATCCAATGTATACAGTTGACTGGACAAACGCTGGTACTAAACAAACAAATTCAGCAGGATCTGGAGTAAGTAATAACTCTTACCATGCCGTTGGTTATTATGATTCCCCGCCACAAGATACTAGTGATAAAGGTTGGGCTTATGTAGTAAAATATAAATACAAACTACAAGGTGGAGCATTTACTGGTTCTTGGGTTTCCGCTGATTTCAACTCGCAATTAAGCCCTGCAAGTGGAGGTTGTCCAACAGAAAATTGGGTAAGTTTACCTTACGATGATAATAATAATCAAAACTATGTTTCTAGTTCTGCTGGAGCTTTTGGATTTAAATTTGGTAAAGATAATCCTATATTTGGTCCGGATGACGGTAGATATAATCCAGGTACTGAATGGGTTTTCTACGTAAAAAATACTTGTCACGGAACTTATAGCTCTTTGATTAGTAACGTGATAAACTGTAGTGTAAATGGTCCATTGATTACAACTCCTACTTTCTTATTACCATTTATAGAAGATGAACCTGAAGAATAAAATTATAAAAAATAAACAATGCAAGTAGTAAACTTAACATTTCCATTAGATTTTTCAAACGCTAGCGTTCAAGTTGGTGATATAGCTTATTATGCAAACCCATCAGTTTCAGGTAATTCTGGATTTTCAACATCAAACAACAGTCTTATAATAAAACTGGGAACCATAATTGATATTGTTGAAACACCTGTAAGTGGAATATATAGTATTCAAGTGTTAAAACCTAATAATGTAACAACACCTACAATAGGTAGCTATATAATGTTTGAAAAAAACAAAAAAGTTAATTCATCTAATTTAACAGGTTATTACGCTGAAGTACAATTTAAAAATTATTCAAGTAATAGAGTTCAATTGTTTTCAGTTGGATCTGAGTTTTCAGAAAGCAGTAGATAAATAAATATATAATTATGCCACATACATACGGACATACTGGTTCATCAACAGGGACCTCAGGTTCTAGCTCTACTAGACAAAGTACAACTAACGCGCAGGGGCAAGTAGCTCCACCTGGTTTTCATTACATGCCAGACGGAACGTTAATGTCAGACGTTGAGCACGCGAGACTGTTTGGTAGTAATAAAGTTTTAACAGGTTTACAACTAGATTATTCTGATTTACCAGCTGCTACTAGTAAAAGAAATTTTACTATTCTTGGTACTTCTAACGCAGAGTTTAATTTAGAAATTAAAAACGAAGACAGTTATTATTATAATTTTAAAACAAATTTATTTCAAGCAGGAAAAGCCAGCTTAGAAAAAACTATAAATACATCTGGGTATTATCAAGGAAGTATAACATTTCCAACGGTTACTGATGATGATCAATATGATATTTTTTTATTTGCTAAACCAGGAACTACACATAGCGTTTATAACGAGGTAAGATTCCGCGATGATACTATTGATATAAATTCATCTACAGGTTCTAATTCTTTGTTAATGCAAAAAATAATATATCAATATACTGATGTAACGCTAACAATATCTCCTTTTTCTCCAAATAGTGTAACTGATTTAATTAAAGCATCTTCACGTGTTGATGACACTGTAACATGCTCAAGAGGTAGAGTTAGTGCAAAATCTGCTTTTACAATATCTTGCGAAGTAAACGCTGCTACAAAATCTTATAGAATTATAAAACAACCAGAACCAAGTGATTTTTTATCGTTTGTAACGCCTACAGTTGGAGCTGCTCCAGAATTATTGCCAGGCGAAAATGAATACCCAACAGCTAGATTTGCTTTTACTGGAGATGATGTTAACGGCGCTGTAACTAGTGGAAGTGTAGTTAGAATGGATAACACTGATTTATCTGCTGCTATAGAAGTTGGAGATAAAATAACGTCACCTGTAACAACAGACAGAGTAGATGGTGCTGTTACTAGTGGTATAAAAGTAGTTATAGATAATAACGTGGCTGGAAAAATGGCCGTGGGAGATCGGATAACTTCAAGTAGTACTTCTATTACTAATGATGCCCGTTTTGAAAGAGCAGTAGTGACTGTTGCAGCTTTAGATCCAGATGGTGACAACGCTAAAGAATTTTCAATGTCTGAAGCGCTTGAAATAGCAGATGGAGCAATTTTAACTTTTAGCTCTAAGGTTAATAGAAGTTTAACTACTGTTACAGTTGTAGAAACTAGTGGTACAGCTACTGACTTTACAATGTCACAAGCTATTCAATTTCGTGATAATCAACCTTTAACTTTCACGCCGCGAATGAATTACCAATGGCCACTAGATAATATAGAAAATATAACAGAAGGTATGATTGTTGTTCCAGTTACAAACGTTACAGCTGACACTAAAATAGGTAGATATGAAGACACGGTTACATTGTACGAAGGCAAAGAATCTGAAGAAAAAATAATAAAAAATAAAGCGCCCTTTGCCTCTACAAAAAACCAAAAACCAACTGTAGTAAAAGGTTTAGTCACTGCACAGCCTGGTAATATTGTTTTTGACAAACAACAAAAATTAGCATTAGCTGGTGGCGGTTTAAAAATAGGTGGGTATGGAACAGATAAAATAAACGATATTTATGGATATGATGTTGTTTTTTCTGATTTAGAGGTTGCATTAACACCAATTACTACTACAACTACAGAGGCTTGTATTAATAGTACCAGCGTAACGGTTGCTGAAAGGTCTGGTATATTAGATAGTGTTAGTACCGTTAGTGGTATAGGTATAAATCCTAGCGCTGCAGTTCCAACCGTTAGTAGCGGTGCAGGCGCTGTTAGTGGTCAAGGTGCTATAGTTTTAAGCGCTGCTCAAAATATAGAAAGTGGCGCAACACTAACTTTTGCAAATGCTGGTTTAGTTGCTACAATAACTGGTAATATAGAAGTATTAAAAGCTGGTACTGCTAGTCAAACAATAAGACTTGACGTAGAAAAGATACTCTCTATTACATAAAAGTAAAAAAACAGTGAAAACTGTGACTATATTAGATATAAATTAAATTATGTCTAAAAAAGAAATAGTTAAAAATTCTAGGGAAAAAATATTAAACTTAGAATCATCTTTAATAAATATAGCTGACGGTATAAACATAGAAGGAGATGGTGAACATATTGTTACCGAAAGTAAAATAGCACCAATAAAACATACTTTTGCTGATGGTATTTATATTAGACAGATGGATATGGTAAAAGGTAGTGTTGTTGTTGGTGCAATACATAAACACTTACATGTTTGGTTTTTATTAACTGGACATATAACAGTAGCAACAGAAGATACAACAGAAGATTATATAGCTCCATGCTATGTCGTTTCAACACCAGGAGTTAAAAGAGTTATATTAGCAAACGAAGATTCTATATTTGTTAACATACATAAAAATCCTTCTAACACTCAAGATATAGATAAATTAGAAAAAGATATAGTAGCTTTAAATTACGAAGAATATGAACAATATATTAATAAAAATAAATAGATTATGGCATTTGCAACAGTAGCGATAATAGGGGCGAGTGTAGCTGCCGCTGGTGGTATAGCTAAGCTTGGAATGTCTTTAGCTGGTCGTAAAAGTAGAATTGAAGAACAAAAAAAAGCTAAAGAAGAAATGCAAAGGCGTATGGCTGAATACGAAAACCTAGACACTAGTAATTTAAATGCTAATGTACGTAATCAATTTGCGAACATGGAAAACACATACGAAGATATTACTATTAATCAGCAACAGGCGCAGTTTATAGCTCAACAAGGTCAACAACAAAGAGCTAATATAATGGGACAGATGAGAGGTGCTGCTGGTGGTAGTGGTATAGCTGCTTTAGCACAAGCAATGGCTAGACAAGGTCAATTAGCAACACAACAAGCTGGCGCTAGTATTGGATTACAGGAGGCTAAAATACAACAATTACAAGCGGGTGAAGCTAGTAGATTACAAACGCTAGGAAGAAAAGGAGAACAATATGCTGAAGCAATGAGATTGAAAGGCGCTGAAACAGCTAGAGGTTTAGATTGGAGTAAAACTGGAACACTACTTGGTATGTCACAGCAAAGAGTTGGTGCTGCAAATCAAGCTAGAGCACAAGCTAGACAACAACAATTAAGCGCTGTTGGCGATATCATAGACGCTGGTACGCAAATGGCTACAGCTGGAATGAAGATGAATGCTAAATTTCCAGGAGATGGAACACCAACAAGTGGAATGAAAACATATGAAATGGATCCAAATCAATTAACAGATAGACCTATAGTATCGCAAAATACTACTGATGTATTTGGCATTACTGACCCAGAAATAACCACTGGATCTGGAGGAGGTGGTTTTGGATTTGATAAAGTGTTTAACCCAATAACAGGACAATACGAATAATATGGCAAAAAAACAAGGAACAAGTTACAGTCCAAATACAGCTTTAATACAAGGCGCTGGCGTTGCGTATAGAAACTACGATAATGCGCCAGGTATGTACTCTGGTTTAGATAAAGTTATCGAAGCAGGTACGGGGATGATGGAAGAAGCCGTTGAAGGTTTTGAAGTTGAGCAAAAAAGAATAGAAGAAGAAGCAAAAGCAGCTAAGGCTGAAAAAGCAAAACAAGATAAAGATTGGTTTGATCTTTCTGGCGACGTGTATGCTAATGCTGGTTCATTTATGAAAGATGTTGAGTACAAAGATACAGCAGCTAAAATAACTGCTTTAAAAAAAGAATACTTAGCGGCTCAAAAAAGTGGAAGTGCTGAAGAAATGGCGGCTGTTCAAATAAAATTTAACAACATAAAAAGTGATATTGACGATCATAAAGCTTTTAGAGAAACTATAACAGACCCAGAATATGGTTTGTCTGCTGCCATGGATCATTCTGGAGTAAAAGATGGTAGTAATGGTGAAGATAAAGCTTTTATGACTGGTCTTATAAAAGAAGACTATACTATAACGACAGAGGGTGGCAAAAAATATTACAATGTTGGTGGTGTTAAAAAAACTATGGCAGAAATTAAAGAGATGGCTATATTAAAAGATAATGTTCCTTTTGCTACTTACCATCAAACAAGAAAAAAATACGCTACAGCTAAAAGCTGGAATAAAGAAGATGCTTATTTTGAAGTTAAAAATAATATTGTACCAAAAACAATAAATGGATTAAAAGCTTTTGTAGCTGATAATGGTTTTGGTAATGGTAAAAATTTTACAGCATTATTAAATGATTCAAAAAACAAAGCAGCTATAAAAAAAGAAATTGATGCAAGTTTATTTGATACTGATAATAGTGGAACTATTAGTGATGCTGAATATGATCAGTTTGTTTTAGCTGTTACAGATTCTAGACATAAAACTTGGAAACAAGCTGACGGTTCATATGACGAGCAAGCTTGGCAAAAGCATACTTCTAAAATAGTAACAGAACAACTTGTTAATGGTATGGGTAACGCTTGGACAGCTAACCAAAAACCAGAGGGTGATGGTGATCAAAATCCTTTTGGAACGCCATCAAAAAAAGATTTTAATACAAAGTATGGAGAATGGGTTTCTAATGCAGAAAGAAATAGAAGAAGAGAATTTGTTGAAAATAATCAAGGGTTTAATGGACTGGGAGGATCTTACGAGTATAACGCAACAAATAAAACTTGGACTCTAGATAGTGGAGATGGTGCTAACCCTATAAATATGTATGATATACTAAAAGACGAAGCTTTATTGTTACCTGGAGACAAGCGTGTAGGTTCAAAAGTTGGTGGGGCTAAAAAGGCACAACCACTGAATATGGCAAATGAACCAGTAGAAAACGGCCTTTTAACTAACGTTTTCATGATGGACGATGCTAAGGCTATTGATCAAATGAAATTAGTATTACCACCTAACTTTACTGTTAGATCAGGAGCAAGTAAAGCTGGTAAGTTTTTTGGTGTAGATAAAGTTCAAATAATATCAGATGGAGGTGTTGATTTAGGAACTTTTGACGTAGGTTATGATGATAGTGAAAAAGCTCTCGATGAGTCAAAAAGATTTAACAGTAATTTACAAGATTATTTAATAGGAGAATTTTAATAAAAATAAAATATGTTTGAATATAACGGGGTAGAATACTCTTTACAACAATTACAAGAAGCTGCCGCTGCTAGAGATATGTCTTTTGACGTGTTTTTAGAGGGTATGAAAAATAAAGGACTTGTGGAAAAGCAAACAGGCTTGACGGTAGATCCGACGATGAGCCAAGACGATATGGGATCACAATTGGACGATGGTTCTTTGGAATCGCAAGAGCAAGATAGTAGTTGGTTTGATAATACATGGTTTGGTAGAGGTTGGGCTGCAGCTAGTACAACTGGCGAAGCGACTGATTTAATTCTTGAGGGTTCTAATGTAGACATGGAGACTGTTCAGGAATTTATTAAAGCAAAAGAAAGCGAAGCTAAAGAACATGTACCATCCGAGCGTATGCAAAAGTTTCAAAAACAGTACGAAAAAGAAGGTTCTTCGTGGTCTGCATTTTTTAGAGGTGTAAAAAGAGATCCGGCTTTAATGGCTGAATTATTCGTTCAATCTTTAGGTACTCAATTAGGTACTTTAGCAGACTCTCCTACTGAAGCTTTAGCTGCGGCTGGTACTGGCGCCGCTGTTGGAGCTGGTGCTACCGCGTACTTAGGGTATGGCGCTATTGGTGGTGGTTTAGCTGGTGCAATGGGTGGTTTGGCTACAACGATGGAATCAGCATTAACATTTGGAGAGTTAATAGAAGAAGAATTAAAAAAAGAAGGTAAAGAATTTACAGATGTAAATATCAAAGCTCTTTTAGAAGGACCAAAGGGAAAATCAATAAGAAATAAAGCAATCGGTAGAGGTTTAACAATTGGAGCTATAGAAGGATTCACTGGCGGTGTTGCTGGTAAGGTTACAACATCGACTATGAAAGGTGTGTCTAAAGCTGTTAAAGAAGTTGGTAAAGGGGCTAAAAGAGCTAAACTAATTGGTGGTGCTGCTGGTACTGGAGTTGAAGCTATTGGTGGTGGTGTAGGTGAAGTTGGTGGTAGAGTTGCGGCGGGACAAGAAATGGATCCTGCTGAAATTGGTTTTGAAGCTATAACAGGTACAGTAACAGCTCCGGTAAACGTTTTAGGAGCAATGATGAGACATAAAACACCTGTTTATACGTTAAACAAAAAAGAAGTATCTTACGCTGAAATGAAAGATTTTGTTGACACAGCAGATGATATAGATATAGCCAAAGCTAATATCAAGATGGAAAATGATTTCACTGGTTTAGGCCAAATAGCTACTAAAAAGCAAAATAAAGCTATAATGGATTCTCAAATTGATGAGAAAATTACAGATAAAAAAGATAGAGATAGACTGGTAGAGCTTGGAGAGGAAATGAATGAAGCAGAGGTTAATGTTAAAAAGAAAGGTATTGATAAAGTTCCAGACGCTCCTGAAACTTTAGCAAAAATACAAGCTGAGATTGATGCTATTATTGGTAAATACGAGGGCGCCGTAGGTATTGGGGAAACACAAACAGCACAAGATGTTGCTAAGATAGTGAGAGAAAATAAAATATCAGAAACTATTGCTTTTGCAGAAACTCAAGGTAAAAGAATAGGTAAAGAAACTATTGTCGTAGACAACGATCAAGCTGCTCAAGAAGCTGCAGATAAATTAGGTTATAAGAAAAATGTTAAAGGATCTGATGGTTTTATAGTTGGTAACTCTATTATTATAAATAAAGACGTTGCTGGTAGAAGTGGCGCTATATCCGTTGGTTCACATGAAGTTTTACACGGCGTTTTAGCTAAACACATGCAAGGTTTAAGTCCTGAGGGTAGAACAAAACTTGGTAAAAGTTTTATGAGTGTTTTAACAAAAGAACAAGATGCTGCTGTTAGAAAAAGATTAAAAGAAAACTATCAATTAGAAGGAGATAATATATTTTCTTCTGAAGAAATATTTACAGCGTTTTCTGATGCTATAGAAAAAAATGAAATAACTTTTAACGAAGGTGTTTTTGGTAAAATTAAAAACTTAATACAAGAGGTTTTAAGAAAGTTTAATATTAAGAAAGATTTTACCGATGGTAGACAAGCTTATAACTTTTTAAAAGACTATAGCAAGAGTATTAAAAAGAATAAATTAAGTTCTAGAGCTTTGGCTTTAGCTGGTGAAGGAGCAACTGTTACAGATGTTAAAAAATCGATTACAGCTGTAGCAAAAGAAGCTCAAGAAACTGTAGATAAAATAGGTAGAAAAGCCGCTACAAAAGCAGAGTATGATGCTGGTGTTAATATAGAAGCTTATAACTATTTAATTGATAAACAAGGTTTAGATGGTTTAATAATATCAGAGCTTAGTAAACGTGGTATAGATACAAAAGCTGAAGACGCGAACGTTAATGGCGTACCACTTGTGGATTACATGGAAGACGTTAGAGCAAAACTAATACCTGATGTGTTAGGTTTTAATCCTGAAGCAGAAGTTACTAAACAAGGTAAATTTGGTTTATCTGGATATATAAATCAACGTCTTAAATTTAGAATGGGTGACGTTGCTACTAAAGCAAGGAAAACTGTTACTGGTAAATCACTAGAAACACCTATTGGTGATAGTGGTAGAAGAGTTGCTGATATTATAGAAGATAAAGATGATGCAGGTTTAAAAG
>Ga0208919_1001216_pt1 | contig 15246 bp, 20 predicted proteins | sample 4_EtaG_FD_184076 | JGI IMG/M metagenome (GOLD analysis project Ga0208919, IMG submission 184076) | Marine viral communities from the Subarctic Pacific Ocean - 4_ETSP_OMZ_AT15127 metaG (SPAdes) (version 3) | ecosystem: Environmental > Aquatic > Marine > Oceanic | place: Pacific Ocean | collected...
AAAAAAAAAAAAAAGAAAAAAAAAAGGAGGTCGTAATGGCTAAGAAAAAGAAAAAAGTTAAAAAAAAGAAAAAAATTAAGAAAAAAAATAAGAAAAAAAGAAAATAATGGACGAGTTTGTATTCGTACACAAATTACAGCGGGCTATAAAACAACAGCTGGCTGCATTATCAATTAATGTCACCTCTGGAGGGGTTGACAACTTTGATAAATATAAATATATTACAGGACAAATCAGTGCACTGGAATCAGTGTTACAGGAAATCTCTAACCTGCTGAATAAAAAGGAGCTACATGAAGAAGACGGAAACGTTGTTAGAATCGACAAAGAACCAGGAAATACCAAAAGTTAAATTAGCTTTAGAACCTGATCTAAAAAAAGCTGCAGAAGAAGCAGAAGCAAATCGTAATAAACCACCATCAAAAGAAAAACTTCCTAAACCAACAGGATGGAGAATTTTAGTTCTACCTTTTCAACCTAAAAGAGTTACAAAAGGTGGAATTCATATAGCCGATACAGCGGCAGAAAGACAACACTTAGCTACTGTATGTGGCTTAGTATTAGCTATGGGACCGGATTGTTATGCGGATAAAAAACGCTACCCTGAAGGCCCTTGGTGTAAGAAAGGAGAATGGGTGATCTTTGCTCGGTATGCAGGATCACGCTTTAAAATTATGGGGGGAGAAGTAAGGATCTTAAATGAAGATGAGGTCCTAGCAACAATACAAGATCCGGATGAGATCTTGCATGACATATAACAATCATAGGAGGAACTATGCCAAGTGCAGAAGAAAAGAAAAATGAAAAAATGGTAGACATCGACACTACGGGTCCGGGTGCCGAGATTGAATTACCTGAAGAAAAGGAAACAGCTACTGTTACCGTAACGGAACCAGAGAAGGACAAAAATGAAGAAGTTAAGCAAGACACTACTGAGCCCGCTGACACATCTGAGAAATTGGACGAGTCTGTGGATGTTCGAGATAGCAAGGACGATCAAAAACAAGATAAACCGCAAGACGAAAAACTAGAAGAGTATAGCGATACAGTTAATAAAAGAATTGCTAAACTTACTAAGAAATGGAGAGAAGCAGAACGACAGAAAGATGCTGCACTCGATTATGCAAAAGGCGTTGAGCATAAACGAAAACAATGGGAATCTAAGTACGCAAAATTAGATTCGACATATCTTAAAGACTCAGAGACAAGAGTTAAAAGCCAATTAGATGCTGTTAAAGGAAAATTAGCAACCGCTATTGAGGCTGGAGACACTGCAAAACAAGTTGAAGCTCAAGCTGAATTAAGTGCTTTAACCAGTGATGTTCGTACAATCGAAGCTCAAAAGTTAAAAAGAGAAGAATATGAAAAGGAGCCACGCACTCCAGCATATGGTGGAGGAACACCGGAGCAAACTCCGAGCCTTCCCCAAGTGGATGAAAAAGCAGAAAATTGGGCGACGAAAAATAATTGGTTTGGTCAAGACCGAGCCATGACTTTTACGGCGTTCGAAATTCATAAGGATTTAGTTGAAAAAGAAGGTTTTGATCCTAAATCAGATGAATATTATGCAGAAATTGACAAAAGAATTAAAGTTGACTTTCCGCATAAATTTGGTAAAACAATAAAAGATACGCCTAAAACTGTTCAGACAGTTGCTTCGGTGAAACGAAGTGTAAAACCTGGGCGCAAAAATGTGAAACTCACATCGTCACAAGTGCAAATTGCACGAAAATTGAATGTGCCACTCGAAGAATATGCGAAACAATTATTAAACACGGAAGGAGCATAATAATATGGAAAATAATAAAACTTCTCGTGCGAGCCAGACTAGGTCTAAAACTGAAAGACCAAAAGTATGGACTCCACCATCATCTTTAGATGCGCCCAAAGCCCCTGCGGGTTATAGGCATAGATGGATCAGAGTAGAAACAATGGGATTTGATGATACCAAGAACGTTCAAGGTAAACTCAGATCTGGCTGGGAATTAATCCGAGCTGATGAATACCCTGGATCCGAATATCCTACAATCACTGAAGGGAAGTATAAGGGAATGATCGGAGTTGGTGGCCTTGTGTTGGCAAGGATACCTGAAGAAATCGCCAAGTCTCGTGATGAATACTTTAGAAGTATGACCCGAGATGCGAATGAAGCTTTAGAACACGATTTAAAGAAGGAACAACATAAGAGTATGCCGATCTCACAAGATAGGCAGTCTCGTGTACAATTCGGTGGTACAAAGAAAGAGTAATCTTTCTCGGAATAACAACCAATTTCCTATCATCGATTTTAATTAACCGTCTATAGGTAAAACTATGGACAAGGAGTAATAATATGGCAAACCAAGACGCAGCGTTTGGCTTTAGACAAGTCGGCGGACTCGGTAGTAGACCAACTTCTAATGGTACCTCAAAATATGTAATCGCAAGTGGTTACACATCTGCAATTTATGCAGGTGACATTGTTGAAATGGGTGCTGGCACTGATGAATCTGGAGCAGCAATTGCTGCAGGATATATCGGACAAGCAGCAGCTACAAGTTCAACACGTAATCTAGGTATCTTTAACGGTTGTTTTTACGACGATCCAACTACTAGAAAACCAACGTTCAACAATTACTGGCCTGGGGATATTAATGTAACAAATCCCGCGGCTGGCGCGACAGCGTTTGTGTATGATGACCCCGCTGATTTATTTGAAGTGCAAACTTCAGGTACAATCAATCAAACTTATGTAGGACGATCTATTGACATGGCTTATACAGCAGGAGCAGCTGTAACTAATGGCCGTTCAAAAGAAGAAATCGGAGCTACTTCTTATGCTGGAACCGGACAACTGGCTCTCATAAGAGTATCTGAAGATCCTAGTAATAGTGATGAAACAGCGGCTAATTCTAATTGGATTGTAAAATTCAATGAACATGTTTATTACAACAACGCACTATAAGGAATATAAACTATGGCAATATCACGACAGCAGCTAATTAAAGAGCTCGAGCCCGGTTTAAACGCCTTGTTCGGGTTGGAGTATAAACAATACGCAGACGAAACCAAAGATATCTACACAACTGAGTCTTCTGACAGAGCTTTTGAAGAAGAAGTAATGTTATCAGGATTCGGTGAAGCAGGCGTAAAACCTGAAGGTCAAGGAGTAACTTTTGACACAGCTCAGGAAACTTACACTGCAAGATATACGATGGAAACAATTGCATTAGCTTTCTCAATAACAGAAGAAGCTATCGAAGATAATCTCTACGATAGACTAGCTTCTCGTTATACAAAAGCTTTGGCAAGATCAATGGCGAGTACTAAGAATACGAAAGGTGCTAACATCCTTAATAATGGCTTCACTGGATCGGGTAATCCGACTTACGGTGATGGTCAAGTATTATTGATTGCGAGTCACCCAACGTTATCTGGTAATCAGTCAAACATTTTGTCAACCGCATCTGACCTTAACGAAACATCATTAGAGCAATGTATGATAGACATTGCGAACACTAAAGATGAACGTGGTCTAAAAGTTGCAGCAAAGGCGAAAAGATTAGTAATACCTACTAACCTGCAATTCGTAGCTGAAAGATTGATGAAATCTGTAGGCAGAGTCGGTACAGCAGATAATGACATTAACGCACTTAAACACATGGGAATGATCCCTGAAGGTTATTTCGTTAATCACTATCTAAACGATACTGATGCATTCTTCTTAATCACAGACGTACCTAACGGAATGAAACATTTCGATAGAGCACCTCTTAAAACTTCTATGGAAGGTGATTTTGATACTGGTAACGTAAGATACAAAGCTCGGGAAAGATACGTATTTGGCGCATCTGACTGGAGAGGTATTTTCGGTACACCAGGAGCGTAATCGACAAATTAAGATTTGAGGCGGAACACAATTCCGCCTCATTTCGAGTATAAAGATAGAAATTAGACTTATGAAAAACTTCCGAGTACAAATTCGTTATCATGGCTATTCTGCTGACTTCACAGTTAAAGCTGAAGATACAGCTGAATCTATTGAACAATCTATCCTTGACAAACTGGGAAAAAATGAGGTATTGTTCGAGTCTAATGGATTTACTACTAAGACTGGTAAATGGATTACCTATGAGGAGGTAATAAATGATCCAAGACCTGTACAAACAAAAGAAGTCCTTGGAGTTAAGTTGGGAACAGGAGCATCTTAAAGAGGGTAGATATACTCTCGAAATGACGAGAATTGATCATGCAATTAAACAGATCATTACTCAGATTAAAGTAGAAGAAGCTCGATTAGATGATCTTAAAATTAAGATCGCTGATTCAAGGCCTGAAGTTTCAGTAGCTACTTAGTAAAAAGCTACATTTTCGGAAAATCATTCCACATCACCTAATCTCTTGCGCTCTATTCAAAAGTAAGTTATAAAAAAAGTACTATACAATTATTTAATTAGATCTAGACGCGTATAGTCGACGGCCTAGAGACTAGATCTTATAACTAGGAGGATTATAATCATGGCAACAACTACATTTTCGGGTCCTATTAAAGCAGGTACTATTTCGAATACGACTGGTACTACTTTAGGATCTAATGTAAAAAATACTGGACAAGTTGTAATGGCACAGACATTTTCAACGGGGGATACACTTGATAGTGGAGCTTCTGCTGCAAACAATACGACTGTTGTTATTCCAGCTAATTCACAAATCATAGATATCGTTCTTGACTGTCCGACAGCAATGGCTGGTGCAAATTGCACTCTCAGTGTTGGAGATACAGTTGGCGGTAATGCTACTTTTGTCAATTCATTTGAGATCACAACTGCTTCTGGCGTTGGACGTAAATATCCAACAACTGAATCTGGTGGTGCATTAGCATGGGCTGATACTGGTACTGCAGACGTAAAACTTACGTGGACAAGTACTGGCGCTACATCTGATGGTGAAGTTCGAGTTACTGTTTTGTACCAACAAAATAATAACTTACAATAATAAATAATTAGTGAGCTCCTTCGGGAGCTCACAACAATAGGAGATAAAAATTATGGGATATCCAGTAGATGTAAAAGCAACACATCTTACAACGTCAGGAGCAGTCTTCGCAGGCCCCGCTAGAGTTCTTGCAATTTACTATGTAAGTGAAGCAGCTTTAGGTACCATTGTAATTAGAGATGGTGGTGGAACCGGCACTGTTATAGCTACCTTTGATGTACCAGCAGGATCAGGAACAGCAGGGGAAGATTCAGTTTATCAAATAGAAGTTCCGGGTAATGGGCTTAAATGTAATACAGACGCCTATGCCGAACTTACTGGTGGAGTAGATAAAGTTACAATCTTTTACGGTTAGGAGGATAAATGGCTACTTCGGAAACATTAGCATTTAACCCTTCGGTTTCTCAATGCATTCAAGAAGCATATCAAAGATGTAATGTACAATTAACATCTGGGCAGAGTTTAAGTACTGCTCTTTTTTCTCTTAACATTTTATTATCCGAATGGGGCAACCGAGGAATTCACTTCTGGGAAGTTGCCAATACTAGTATTTATATAAATGATGGACAAGGAGTCTATGACATTTATTGGGACAATACTATAAGAAATTCTAGCACCACTAATCCAGCACGATCAGATGCATCTTCAACTTTTATTTATAACGCAACTGATATTTTAACAGCTGCTTATAGAACGAATGCTGGCGCAACTGGTCAAAGTGATATTACTTTAACAAAAATTGATCGTTCAACTTATGCAGCTTTAGCTAATAAGAAAACTCAAGGTGTTCCTAGTCAATTTTGGATAGAACGCTTCATTGATAAAACAAGACTTACTTTATACATTGAACCAGGTTCTTCTCAAGCTAGTAATTATATTAATATTTATTATGTAAAAAGAATTCAAGACGCAGGTATTACGCATCCTAATGCACAAGCTAAAGATGGTGCTTATACTTTTGCTACCGATGTTCCTTATAGATTTTTCCCTTGTATGGTGTCGGGATTAGCTTTTTATTTAAGTCAAAAACTTAATCCAGCAAAAACCCAAGAATTAAAACTTTATTACGAAGATGAATTTGCTAGAGCTTTAGCCGAAGATGGTTCGGCATCTAGTACCTTTGTTACCCCTCAAACTTATTACCCAGCGGTGTCATAATGACGGCACGATTTTCGCAAGGAAAATATTCATTAGCTATTTCCGATCGAGATGGACAAGCTTATCCTTATACTGAAATGGTTAGAGAGTGGACAGGCATGTGGGTTCATATTTCTGAATACGAACCTAAATCTCCACAATTAGAAATTAAAGTTACTGGAGGAGATCCTCAAGCTTTACTTCATGCACGAACGGCACGAACAGAATTTGCTACATGTACTTTATTGCCCTGGAATCCTTTTCAAACTCAGACTTCGGCAACGAATATTATTCGTGTGAATGAACCGGGTCATGGGCGTACGATGGGAGATACGTATCGCTTTTATGGAGCAACGATGTTTGCACCAGGAACTGGATCAACAACGAATCCTGTGGCTCAATATGCAGATCCTCCTAATTTTGATGGAATACAAGGATCGAATATTGCTAAAGCAGCAGGGTATGTTATTTCTCAATATGGTACCACTCTGGTTCAGACTTCAAATTTTTACCAGTTTACAGTGGATTCGAATACTGCTACAACAGGATTTCAAGAAGGAGGCGGTGGCATGGTCAGTATTGGACCTGTTACTATACAAGCATAATGGCAGAGTTTACTTATTCAACATTAACAACGGCAATTTTAAATTTTACCGAAACGGATACATCCGTTTTATCTTCTACTATTACTGATCAATTAATTGGTAATGCTGAAGAAAGAATTTTTAGAGATGTTAATATTGATGCATATCGTTTTTATTTTCAAGCAACCGCTCTTGATGGGCAAGCAACTTATAATGCTCCCTCAGGCACCTTAGTGATTCGTGCTATTAAAATGACGGATAGCTCTAGCAATATGTGGTATTTAGAAAAAGTAGATCAAACTATGCTGGATGAATACACCCAAGATACAGCTAATAATAAAGGAAAACCTAAATATTGGGCTAATTATGATGGCGGAGATGGATCAGGTTCAGGCTATTTTAAGATTGCTCCTGCTCCAGATGCAAGTACTTATACCGTGGAAGCTGAATATTTGAAGATGCCTACAGGTTTAAGTAGCGGAAATACTTCAACCTATATCAGTAAACGCTTTGGAAACGGACTTTTATATGCGTCTCTAGTAGAAGCCTATGGGTTCTTAAAAGGCCCAATGGATATGTTGACATATTACGAACAACGATATAAACAGGAAGTAGATAAATTTGGTCTGGAACAAATTGGAAGACGTAGAAGAGGAGATTACACAAGTGGTACAATTCGTATTCCTCTTAATACTCCTTCAACAACAGATTCAGGTTTAGTTAAATAGGAGACTTATGGCAATAACAACAAGTGCAGTTTGTAATTCATTTAAAGAACAACTTTTTGAAAAAGTTCATGATTTCACTGCGTCTAGTGGTGATGTTTTTAAAATTGCAATGTACATTAGTACTGCTACGATTGGGAAATCAACTACAGATTATTTAACAGCTGGAGAAACTTCAGGTACAAATTATAGTGCTGGTGGAAAAAAATTAGCCGTAGCAAGTCAGTTAGTAACACTAATGAGTGATACTGCATTAATTGATTATGCTAATGTATCCTGGCAAACAGCAACGGTTACTGCAAGAGGAGCATTAATTTATAATACTTCTGCTTCAGATAAAGCTGTATGTGTTCTAGATTTTGGGGGAGATAAAACTTCCACAGCTGGTACTTTTACAATTCAATTTCCTGCTCGTACAGATACACAAGCTATATTGAGAATAGCCTAAGGAGGTAAGCTCCGATGGCAAATCTGACGGTTACCATTGCAGTCTCAACAGGGACTCAATATCAAACTGGTTCTACGGGTTCAATTTATACTTTTGATGGTTCGCAACCTACGAGTTTTACTTTTCCATGGGTTAATGGAGGAACAGTACGTTTAGATCAATCAGGATCAACAAACGACAATCATCCTTTAATTTTTTCTACTTCTAATAGTACAAGTACTTCTACTATGAGAGCCGGAATTATTTCTTCCGGTGTTACTTATTATTTAGACGGTTCAAGTAATCAATCTGATTACACTAACACTACAACTTTCAACGCAGCTACTACTCGTTACATAGAAATTACACCTTCTTCAGAAACAGATTTTTATTTTGCTTGTTATGTTCATGGAATTGGTATGGGAGGAATTGTTGATCTTACTCAAAATACCTTTGGAGCTTTAGGATGGAGTTCAGGAGCATGGAATCAACAAAATGATTCGGATATATCTCTTACTGGTTTAGGACTAACTTCTTCAATCGGAGAAGTCACAGCCTATCATAATTCAGGATGGGGTCGTCTCACATGGGGCGAATACGTTTGGGGTGCCGATTACCTTAATGCTGAAGTTGATGTTACAGGTTTAGGTTTAACTTCTTCTTTAGGAGATGAGACAGCCGAAGGAACCATTGAAAAAGGATGGGGTCGAGGATCCTGGGGTAATAGAGCTTGGGGCGATACGTATTCAGTTCTTCCAACAGGAGTTAGTGCAACTGCTTCTGTAGGTAATGTAGGAATTACAGCTGATTCAATTCATGAATTAGTAACTGGTTTAGGCATGACAGCTTCTGTCGGATCTATACCAGGAACTTTTGCCATTACACCTTTAGGATTAAGTATGACTTCGGCGGTAGGAACGGCAAGCGTTCTTTCAGGTGAAGTTGTTCCAGTTACTGGTCAAGCCATGACGATTACACTTGGTGCTGCCGCTGTAAAAGGAGGAACTATTGCTAAACCAGATGGATTTGGATTAACAGCATCTTTAGGTGATGAAACCGCTTATACAGATGTCACTATTCCTCTTACGGGATTTGGATTAAGTGCTTCTTTAGGAATTATTCGTCAAGAATCTGGCTATCCAGTAGTCGGTTTAGGGTTGACATCATCGCTAGGTAGTGTAAGTATCGATGGGAAAGCCGTTGTTACACCTACTGGTTTAGGAATGACAATTGGAACTGGAGGAACAGCATTTGCGTGGTCTCCGGTTGACAAGGGATCAACGGTGTCTTATAGTGAGGTATCTAAAGGCACTACAGTAACGTGGTCTGAAGTAGATAAAACAGCAGCTTAGGAGATTTTAAAATATGCCATCTACATATACAGCTTTAGGAATTCAAAAAATGGCTACCGGTGAAAAAGCCGGTACGTGGGGTACATTAACTAATACCAACTGGGATATCATTGAACAAATTTCAGGGGGATATACAACACAAGCGATTCCAGATAATGGAACGACAGCTTTAGTTAAAACAGAAGGCGCAACAGGCGCTACTCTTGCAACAAGAGTTTGGAAATTAACAGGAACATTATCAGCAGGAAATGGAACTTTAACAGTTCCAGATTCTACACCAAACTGGTGGTTGATTAATAATGCTGAAGCAGGTGGAACTTATACCGTAACCGTTAAAACAGTTTCAGGGACAGGAATTACATGGGCTGCAGGCGTTACAGGAACAAAATTACTTTACAGTGATGGTACAAACGTTTTAGATGCGAGTGCTGATTTCGGATCAGTCGCAGGATCTACAACACAAGTTCAATATAATAACGCTGGAGCTTTCGGAGGAGATGCAAATCTAACTTGGGTTGCTGCAGATGGTTTAAATATTGGATCACAGAAAGAACTAAGACTACAAGACACTACAGGAGGAGAGTACATTGGATTTAAAGCAAATGGAACGACGACATCTTATACTTTAACGATGCCGGCAGGCGTTGCTACTTCTAATGATCAAATATTAACATCAACAACAGGTGGCGTTTTATCATGGGTAGATAACTCAGGTGGAACATCATGGCAAGCAGTTATCACTGCTGATCCAGCAAATGCCGTAGCAGGCAATGGGTATTTTTGTGATACCTCTGGAGGAGCATTTACAGTGACATTGCCTTCATCCCCTACTTTAGGAGATGAAGTAACGCTGGTTGATTATGCTGCTACATTTGATACAGACAATCTAACCGTGGGTCGTAATTCAGAAAACATTCAAGGAAGTGCCGCAGATTTAACTGTTTCAGTTGAACGTGCTGCATTTACACTTGTTTATTCAGGAGCTACACAAGGTTGGTTATTGAAGGATAAATAATCCTCATGGCTGACTATAAAGAAATTAAAGGCTTTAACGTTCAAAAAATTAGCTCTGATCCTTCTAATATTTTAATCGGTGATATTTGGTATAACTCAACTTCAGGTGCACTTAAAGTTGGTGTTCAATCAGGTTCATGGTCTTCAGGACCAGCTTTTCCTACTGGTGTAGGAAGTACATCGGGTTGTGGAACTGAAACTGCAGCTTTAAGCATGGGAGGTAATCCTCAATTGACTGTTTCAGGCGAATGGGATGGAACTTCATGGACTACTAATCCAGGAATGAATACCGGAAGATTTGGAATAGCTGGATTTGGAATTCAAACTGCGGCGGTAGCTGTAGGAGGAGATGCCAATCCTGACCCTGCTCGGCAAATGACAAACACAGAAACTTATGATGGTACAAGCTGGACCAATGGCACAGCCTATCCTATTGTTATATCAATTGGAGGAGGACTTGGAACCAATGCCGCAGGTTTAGTAGCGGGTGGTACAACGACGCCTTCTTTTGCTATAACAGGTATAACCAATGAATATGCTTCAGGAACATGGACTGCAGGGAACGCTCAAGCTACTACTTCTCGAGCTGGTGGAAGCGTAGGAACTCAAGCAGCTGGTCTGTATATGGGAGGTTATACGGGTCCTAATGAAAATACATCAAGAATTACAACCACTCAAACTTATGATGGTACAAACTGGACCAATAGTCCGGTCTCTATTAATAACGCTCGAAATGGAAGTGGAGCCTCAGGCACACAGACCTTAGCTCTCATGTATGGAGGAAGATTTAATTCTCCTCCGAATCCAACAAACATTCAAGCATTTACAGAATCTTTTGATGGTTCAGCTTGGAGTGCGACTGGCACATTAAGTGTGGCTAGAGCTTATCCCGGCAGAGCAGGTACGAATAATACAGGTGCTGTTGCTTTCGGTGGAAATCCCGCCCCAGCAGCTCCAGATGTTACAGAAACATTTGCAGTGGTTGGTGCAGCAGAAACAATAACAACGAGTTAATTATGAGTGATTACAAAACAATAAAAGGTAGAACAATTCAAAGTTTGGCAAGTGATGTCCCAACTGCATTCGAAGGACAAGTGTGGTATAATACTACATCTGGAGCCTACAAAAGTGTTGTAGGAACCGCAGCATGGGCAACAGGAGGAAATATGGTAACACCATCCGCTGTTTCAATGGGCGGTGCGGGAATACAAACTTCAGCCATTGTTATGGCAACAGGTGCATCTTCATCTTCTACCTATTCATATACTGATGGTACTTGGACGTCTTCTCCATCTTTGGCCTCAGCTCAAACTCTAGGATCAGGAGCCGGTGCGTCTAATACATCTGCAATTTATTGTGGAGGATACACAGGTCCACCTGCATATTCAGTTATGACTCGAGTTGAAGAATTTAGTGGTACGGCTTGGACAACTAATCCAACATCGCTCAATGCCGCACGAAAAGGACAAGGGGGCGCGGGTTTAACGACTGAAGCGGTTTGGGTAGCTGGAGGTTCAGCACCTGTGAACGCAATTAGTTCTGCTGAAACTTTTAATGGTGCAACTTGGACAACATCACCTGGTGCAATGAATACAGGAAGACAGTATATGGCTGCCGCTGGTTCGGCAACAGCAGCAGTAGTAGCAGGAGGTCAAGTACCTCCTCCTTATGCCACTTATGACGTTACTGAACTTTTTGATGGCAGTACTTGGACGACTGCTAATACTCTTAATCAAACAAGAAAATTTCCACGAGGAAATGGAACTCAAACGGCCGCAGCCGCATACGGGGGAAATAGTGCCCCAGGCCCGGCCTACACGATTTATAATGATACAGAATTATGGGATGGAACTTCATGGGCGACGTCCGTGAGTATGTCTACACCACGAGATCAATTTGGAAGTGCTGTAACCGCAACTCAGATGACCGCTTTGGCTTGTGGAGGAGAAACTCCAGCCTCTACGGATGCTACTGAAGAATTAGGATTAGTTGCCACTGTACAAACGGTGACAACAAGCTAGACAAATGATAAGTAAACAATTATAACAAAATAAGGAGGACATAATATGGCTGATATATTTAACTATAGTGTTGCAACTAACACCGGCAAAGGTTTTATTACTCATGCGGACAGAAGAAAATTCTGGCTTCGAGGGTATCCGGCTAATGTATGGGTAGCAACAGATGGTCAAGAGTCACGTTTGTGGGTTGCTAGAAATAATGGCACTACTAAAACGAAGGACGAAGCTCAAGCTTTAGTTACTGCAGAGACAGAATCTATGCAAGCAACTTTTGACGCTTTAAGTGCAGAAGAAAAAGAAATGCGCAATCGCCCGGAAACTATTACACTTCCTTAGGAGATTAAATGGGAACATATCGCGAAATTAAAGGTACCGAAGTTACTTTTGAAACAACCGCACCAGGAGCGGCCATTGATGTTGGTCACGTGTGGTACGCTACCGATGTATCTAAATTACAAACCTATGTTGCAGGAGGCTCATGGGCAACGGCAGCCCCTATGATTACTGTTAATGAAAGAAAAAATTATGGAGCTAATGGAACTCAATCAGCTTTTTGGGTAACGAATGCAGGTCCTCCAGGAGTGGCAACAGAAGAATATAATGGAACGGGTTGGACTTCTAGTGGTGACATTGGAACTGCCCGACCTACACAAAATGGTGGTTTTGGAACTTTAACCGCTGGAGCAAACTTCGGTGGTCATCCTGGTTTAACGACAGGAGATACTTATGATGGATCAACGTGGACCGCTTCTCCAGCTGGCTTAACAAATGGTAGATGGGATGCATCAGCTTGTGGTACTCAAACTGCAGGACTAATGATCGGCGGTGCAAATCCAGGTGGATCTTTAACGGTTGTGGAAGAATTTAGTGGTACGGCTTGGACAGCAGGGACAGCTATACCAACAGCAACTCAAGAAGCAAGTTGCGCAGGTATTCAAAGTGCCGCAGTTTTTATGGGTGGCTCAGATGATAGTCAACCTACAGCTGTTTCTACTACATTTAATTATGATGGTACAAATTGGACGGCAAGTGGGGCTTTACCCGCTGCAGTACGTTATGCCGCAGCATTTGGAACACAATCTGCAGCAGTGAATGTTGGAGGGAATCAACCTTCAGCTAGTACAGTAACGAATTTATACGATGGAAGTACATGGTCAACAGGAGCAGCTTATCCTACTGCACAAACTTTATTTGCAGGGGGAGCAGGCTCAGGAACGGCTGGAACAATGGCGGGTGGTGAACAACCTGCTACAACGGCAACGGCTTGTGAATATAATTTTGATGCCAACACATATGTTTTAGATGCATGGGCATCAGCAGCAACTCTTTCAAATGGAAGATCGGGACAACAAATGGGACAAAGTATAGGGACTTCTAGCGCTACGTTTGTGCTAGGCGGAGATACTTCACCGACTCCACCTTATTATACATCTGCCACCGAACACTTTGATGGTAGTTCGTGGACAGCGGGAGGTTCAACTCCGGCCCCTTCTTATTTTGGAACAGCTGGCGGAACTCAAACCGCTGCATGGTCTTCAGTGGGTGGAGCTTCGGGTTCGCCTACACTTAATACTTATGATTATGATGGTACGACTTGGACGGCTAAAACAGCAGCTTCTCCAGGATCACCACAACGAGTTTATACATCTGGCGATGGTCCTCAAACAGCAGGCATTATGGCTGGTGGATGGGCTCCAGGTAAAATGACAACGACGGAACACTATAGTACACCTACTTGGACAACAGGTGGTGCATTAACTCAAGCCACATGGAGAAATTCTATAGTAGGAAATTCTGCTGCGGCTTTAGGAATGGGAGGCTACTCAGGTCCCCCAGGCGATTATGCCTATTCCACTTTTGTGGGAACTTATGATGGGACAAGTTGGACAACGAGTCCAATGACCATGCTTTACGGAGGAACGGCAGCTGGAGGTGTCTGTGGAGGATCTCAAACAGCTGGAATTATGGGCGCAGCTCCTCCATCATCACCTCCCACTTATGCGAGAACTAATTCCCAAACTTGGGATGGTACAGCATTTGCTACGGGAGCGGCTATGAGTAATAATCTACAATCAGGTAGCGGAGCAGGAGATAATACAGGAGCTTTGGCAATAGGAGGATATTCTCCTACTACAGCTGCTAGATCAGACTTAGTGGAAGAATATAGTACGGCAACAACAACTCTTAATGATCCTAAAAACATCACTACAAGTTAAAAATTTGACTTCCTAATTAAAAAAAGGTAGGAATAAGACATATGAAAGAGAAAAGAAATATTCTCACAGTTATTGAAAAAGAAGCTCCAAGAATGGATCAATTATTGGATTCTACTCAAGTTACTCAGTTTAAATCTTTAATCGGAGAACTGAGAGATACTTGGACTAAAAAACAAATTTTTAGAACTAAAACAGAGATGGAGATTTCTGTTTTAAGTGATGCGAAATATCCTACCAATGCATCTAAATACTGGCAATGTGTAAGAGAACAAAATGTATTTTTAGAAAACCTTATGAACCTCTCTTTTGATTATAGAAAAAATGATGTTGAATTAGAACAAAAGCAAGTCGAATTAAAAAAAGAAAAAGATCCTCTCGAGAGAAAACTTATTCAAATTGAAATTGATCAGAAGACCTATGGCAAAGCTAATATGCAATTAGTGGCTAAAGATCGGATGAGAGAAATTGCTGAATGGTCTAAGTTTAAAAAAATATATGATGATGGCTCATTTGATACAACGAATGTAGATACGCATCAATTAGAATCTTTTGGTAAAATTTTTAAAAATAAGAAAAATACATTAACACCTGGCTCTTCTCAACCTGAGGTCTTTAATGTTTTAGGACAATTACAGACGACAGAAAGAGTTGTGGAAGAAAGACAAGCAGCTCAACTTAAACAGGAAAAGAAAAAGGCCATAGAGGAAACTCCTGTATATGGCAAAAGAAACTAAAACTATTAATTTTCTTTGCGCCATGCCGCGATCAGGAAACACTTTGTTTTCATCGCTCTTAA
>Ga0208919_1001218_pt1 | contig 15240 bp, 26 predicted proteins | sample 4_EtaG_FD_184076 | JGI IMG/M metagenome (GOLD analysis project Ga0208919, IMG submission 184076) | Marine viral communities from the Subarctic Pacific Ocean - 4_ETSP_OMZ_AT15127 metaG (SPAdes) (version 3) | ecosystem: Environmental > Aquatic > Marine > Oceanic | place: Pacific Ocean | collected...
ATTCCTATACACATAGCTTAGATATGACGAATATACCACTTGGTTATTCATTTCAAATCCTTATCCGTCCACGAAATATAAAAGGAGCAGGAGGTGGATTACCTCGTTATCTACAATTAGGTTGTAGTGCAGGTTTTACCTCTTTAGACGGAGAATCTAAAATACAGTGTATATGGGATAATTATTCTTCGGGGGTATATGACGGGGAAGTTAATATACCAATGTGTATTGATCCTGAGATTTCACAAAAAGGCTTTTTAAAAGACCTTATACAGCGATTCAATCTAATTATACTTTCAGATCCCAACGATCCCTCTAACCTCATTATAGAGCCATATACACACTATTTATCACAGGGTGGTATTAAAACTTGGACGAATAAGTTAGATACATCAAAAGAAATAATAATAAAAGATACTACTACATTACAGAAAAAGTTTGTAAAATTTAGCGACTTAGAAGATGTTGATATTCAAAATAAATCTGTGAAAGATGACGAGCCTGAAAGTAATGTGTGGGGTAAAATTGATATTGAAGTTACAAGTAATGAATTTGCTTCAGGAGAGTTAAAAAACGAGCCTATATTTAGTCCATTTATTAATGGTAGAGTATATAGAAATGAAGACACAAATTTAGAGCCATTTCCAACGAATATGGCGGTACAATATGAAACGAGTTATAATAGAACGGAGGACGGAGGGTTTGAGATTATACCGTCACCAACAACGAAGCCGAAATTATTTTATTATAATGGAGAGGATACACCTGTAAAAGAAAATGCTACCACAAGAACTTTTTACTTACACAGAGCAGATTCTTCGGGTGGATCAATAACAACCTACGGATTTTTATCTTACCCTGTTTGTACTCCTTATGAAATAGATCCTGCAGCAGCAAGTCCAACTTATGAATTTACTTTAAATCCCACTAACAGAAGTTTATATTGGAACTCTAACCCTCCTATTGACGGGGGTATTCAGGTGTTTAATTATATGGAAACAGAGGGAACTTGGTTTGCTAACACTTTATATGGATTATATTGGAAACCATATTTAGACAATATATATAGCTCCGAAGCTAAGATAATGGAATGTTATCTAAACTTAAACGAAGTAGATATATTCGACTTTAAATTCAACGATGAAATTTTTATTAAAGACACTTATTGGAGAATCTTAGATATTTCTAATTATCAAGTAGGAGAAAAAGCATCTACAAAAGTAACTTTATTAAAAATAATAGATAGTTTAAATAATTGTAACGATTGTGGGTATGTACCTGCTTTTGTAGACGGATCTAATTTGTGGTCGGATATGTATTATTGGTGGTGTCCTGATACGAATCCCGGTTGTACACCTGTTATGGATTATGCGACAGCAGATTTTACAGGACTTTATACAGATTTCGAATGTTGTGAATGTCAAGGTGGAACATCTATATTTTATGGTTATGATTCAGGTGGTAATCAAATATGGGTATGTCAAGCAGATACGGGAAGTTTACCATTAAGATTAAAGAATCAAACAAGCAAAAAAAGTTTACTCGGATTAGGAACTTTACAGGGTTTAATATCAAGTAAGATAGGAGGAAAAAGAAATCCATTTAGAACAGGAATAGATACAAGTAAATTTAGCCGCAATATATTACCCTCTTATGGAGATGATATGGTAATCAAATACAAAGTTAGTAAAAAACAAATACCACAATTACAAGGAGAGTCACACAAATTTGTTGTAATAGGATATACAGAGGGAACAACAAGAGGATATGCTTATCCTGAGGGAGATCAAAATAGAACAAAGCTACGGATACCAACTAACACTAATTCTGTTATCAGAATAAAAGGATCTGCAACAGTAATTTCAGGTTTTAATGCAACTTATCCTTTAGGGTATACAGAGTCATTCGCTTATTACACAGGATTTAAAATGGTTAACGACGGAGCAACACAATTAGGTACTGCGGGTGGTCAAGTAGAATTTCAATTACGGGAGGGATCAATAGTTACAAGCTGTACTCTGTATATTGATATTAACGACGGAGAATTAAGGTTTGGCTTGGATGATAGTCAAGCAGATACTAAAAGAATTTGGAATTTAACTGTTGAGTTAGATATAAATAGAATATATAATATGTCATTAGGTTATGACGAAAATTGGGCTTTATATCAAAACGGGCAACATATACAATTTCAGGGTGGAGGGTTTTTAATATGGAACTAAAAAATTATATAAAAGATACAGCAAAGTTTATTATTCCTGTAATAGATCATATACAGTTAGTGGATTATAAGGAAAAGGAATTAGATTTTGTGTACGGTATGGAAGAATACCACACAAGTTTTAGAAGAATGTTTAAACAAATAATTAGAATACTATGCCGATAGAAAAGAAAATAGTAATTGATGTAGATACCAAAGGAGCAGAAAAGGATATAAAGAAACTCGATAAGGGTGTAAAAGATACTGCAAAGTCCTCTAAGGGAGCACAAAAGGGATTAGGTGGAATGTCAGGAATGACTAAAAAACTAGGTGGAGCATTTAAAGCACTTGGTATTGGATTAATTATTTCTGCATTTATGGCTTTGAAGAAATTGTTTAGTGGTAATATGGAAACCGCAAGAAAATTTGAAAAAGCAGGAGCTAAATTATCTGCTATGTTTGATGTTCTTCGTGATAGGTTAGAGCCATTATTTGAAAAGCTAATGTCCGTATTCACTGATCCTAAACAAGCTATTAAGGATTTGTGGGAAGCACTTAAAAAGAACATTGTTAACAGGATTAAAGGTTTAATTGACGGGTTTAAATCACTTGGAAAGGTGATGAAAGGTGTATTTACATTGGATCTAGAAATGATAAAAGAGGGAGCCGAAGATGCAGGAACAGCATTCGTTCAAATGGCTACAGGAATGGATGAAGCCCAACAAGAGAAATTTGTAGACGGATTCAAGAGCATAACCAAAGAAATGAAAGAGGAGGGGAATGCTGCATCAGAACTAACCGAAAAACTACAAAAGGTTAGAGATGCTGAAAGGGATATGTTGGGTGTACGAGCAAATGCGAATAAGTTAATTGCAGAAAGTAGATTGTTAGCAGAGGACGACACTAAAAGTATGGAAGAAAGATTAGTCGCATTAAAGGCAGCAGTCGCAGAAGAAAAGAGAGTTGCAGATTTAGAATTACAGATCCAAAACGATAAAGTAAATGCTATGCAAGCTATGATTGACTTAGGTAAATCAAGCGAAGAAGATATACAAGAACTAGCACAAGAAAGAGCACGATTAACAGAATTACAAACAGCATCTATTTTAAAACAAAAAAGAGTTGCAGCAGAAATAGGAACTTTTACAAATCAAATAGCTAAGGAGGAAGAAAGAGTTGAAAAAGAAAGATTAGAGAGAATTGAATTAAATTTAAAAGCAAAAGAATTAGCATTAGAAAAAACGGAAGAACTTACAAATAAAGAACTAAAAGAATTAATAAAGAAAACAGAAGCCGAAAATAAATTAGAAGAAAAGGCAATAGACGATGTAAGAAAAGCCACTTTAAATAAAGAAGAATTAGAATTAGATGCTTTAAAAACAAAGCACGAAAAGCTCTTAGAAGAAGCAGAAAAATACGGCTTAGATACTACGGAATTAGTTGAAACATATAATCAACAGGTACAAGATATTCAAGATAAATACGATAAAGAAGAACTTGCTAAAAAAGAGAAATTAGAAGAAGAAAAATTTAAGTTAGCTAACCAACGAATAGATCAAGCACAAGCTATATTCGGTACAATAGCTCAAATAGCACAAGAAGAATTAAATGCAGAGAAGATTGCTTTACAAGAACAATTAGATGCGGGTTTAATATCACAGGAAGAATTTGATAAAGCAAGTGAGAAAATAGAAAAAGAAGCATTAAAAAGAGAAAAGAAAAATGCTCTATTACAAATACTTATTGATAGTGCACAGGGTGTTGCGGCAGCAATTAAGGCAGGAGCAGGTTTAGTGTTCCCTGCAAATTTAGGAGCTATATTGACGGGTGTAGGAGCAGTATTATCAGGAATACTATCTGCTAAACAAATTTTAAATAAAGTACCGGGAGGAACTACGGGGGGTACAGATGATAATGTAGAACAGCCACAAATAACAGGATCATTAATTCCTAACTTAGAAACAGTATCACAACCCACTTTAGGAGAGCAACCACCAATTCAGGCTTATGTAGTTGAAAATGATATTTCTAATGCTCAAGCACTTCAAGAAGAACTAGAAATTCAATCTACATTATAAACAAAAAGACAATTTTTATATTTATAAGTATGAAGAAAAAACTAATAGAATTAATAATAGATGAAACAGCCGAAATGTTTGGTGTTGAGGCAGTGAGTTTGGTAAAATTTCCGGCGATTGAGGAAAATTTCGTTTTCTTTAATCAGGACTTTTTGTCACTTGCTAAATTAGATGAAGAACAAAAACAATTAGTAGGTGCTGTTCTTATTCCCGATAAGAAAATAAATCGTTTAGATAAAGAAACAAACGAGGAATACGATGTTTTCTTTACTAAGGAAACTATAGCACGGGCACAGAAGCTGTTTATGGCTAATTTAAACAACAATAATCACACCTTTGAACATAAAGAGCAGGTAGAGGGTTTAACTGTCGTAGAATCGTGGATTAAAGAAGATGAAAAATACGATAAGTCGAATATGTGGGGGTTTAAAAATATGCCCGTTGGTACTTGGTTTGTTCAAGTATCTGCAGAGAATAACCCTGCTATATGGGAATCTATTAAGAAAAAAGAAGTGAGGGGTTTCAGTATAGAGGGGTGGTTTACTGATAAACTAATTGAAGCATCGAAGCCTAAGGATATACTTGACGAGGTTTGTGAGGATTGTCCCGATGAAGTGACATTAGGAAAAATAAAAGATCTTATACTAGAAAATGAAATAATCCCTGTTGCTAGTTTAGACGGAGAGCCACTATTCAGAACAAAAGAAGAAGCTACTATATATGCAGAAATGTTTAAGGGTTGTAATGGATTCCATTCACATAAAATGGACGGAACTACTTACTATATGGCTTGTCAAGATCATTCTACCGCTACAATGGAGGAAATGGATAGTGAAACAGGGAAAAGGAAATATAAAAGAAAATACAAAATGCTTGAATATGCAACATTCGTTAGACGAAAAGCGATGTTGAAGTATTCTTGGGATGAATGTATGCGAGATATGAAGCGACAATATGGTAATGAAGAAACTGCGGCAAAAGTGTGTGCAGCAATAAAAAATCGTACAGTTTCACGATAAAGATTTAAACAAAAAACAATAATTTATATTTATGTATAGTTATGGGAAATACAATTGACAAAATTCTAAACCTTTTACAAATGAAAAATAATGCAAAACCTTATTCTGTAAAATTTTATGCAGAAATGAAATTAGACGACGGTAGAACTATCGCAACAGAAGACGAACAATTTATGATTGGATCACGAGTGTTCGCTGTTTCTGATGACGGTGAAGCTGAAGCTCTTACTGCAGGAGAATATACAATGGAGAATGGTAACAAAATGTCAGTAGATGCAGATTCTAAAATTACTGACTTAGGGGAAGAAAAAGAAGCTGAGGATGTAGAAGAAGTTGAAGCTACAAAAGAAGAAGAATTAGCAGAAGATGATGAAGCGGCAGTTGACGACTGGGCAGGAATGGAGAAAAGAATTAAAAATCTTGAAGATGCGGTTGCGGATCTAAAAGCAGATAAAGAAAATATGTCTGAGGAATCAGTTGAAGAAGAAAAAACAGAAATGTCTACAGATGCTATAAGCGAATTAATGACTCAAGTAGAAGAATTAAATTCTAAAATAGTTGAATTAGGAGGACAACCTGCAACAGATAGTATTACTTATAATCCTGAGGGTAGTAACACTAACTCCACAATTGACTTAACAAAACTGTCTTTAATGGATAGGGCAGCATATTATATAAACAATAAATAAAAATTTTTTAAAATGGCGAATAAATACAATTTAAGTAAAGAATATCAATTTGATATTGATGTAAGTGCCGATACCTATGCGGGTAAGTTGGCTATGCCTTATGTAACTGCTGCAGTTAAAAGTCCTGACACGGTTGCAAAGGGCTTTGTTAGACAAATAGACGGTTTAAATAAAAGTGCAATTATTTCAGGTCTTTCGTTAGACGATCCGATTGCGGCAGCAAGTTGTGATTTCACAACAGGTGATGCTCCTGCAAACTTGGCTCTAACAGAGCAAGTACTTACTCTGAATGATATGAAAGTAAATCAGCAAGTATGTAGAAGCACAATTTTTCCTACTTGGGTTGGTGAGAATATGGATCGTAATGGTAATCTACCTAGTACATTCGCAGATTTCTTACTTGCAACAGTTGCGGCAAAGGCAGGTGCTCAATTAGAGAATCTTCTTTGGTTAGCAGATGCAGGTGCATTATGGGGTGTAGGTTTCTTATCTAACGACGGTGTATACGATGAAACAGGAGTTGATGCTTCAGCTTGTAAAGATTTCGTAGAAGCAGGTATTACAGCAATAACATCAGGTAATGCGGCAGCACAGTTTGGAGCAGTTTACGATGCGGCAATAGCAGGAGACGGAGTAGCCGCAGGTGTGCCGGGAATTTTAACTAAGCCAGATATTGCATTCTACTGTAACATTAAAACTTACGGACTATATATCCAACAATTAGCAGGATCTGCAACTTTTGCTAATCATCAAGGTATTAATATGAAAGGTACGGATCAAGCAATAGTAAATGCTACATACTTGGGGATTCCTATTTATGTATGTCCTGGTATGCCGGATGACTGTATTGTATTAACACCTCGTGAGAATATGGTATTTGGAACTAATTTAGCTACGGATTGGACTGAAGCAAGAATTATACCTCACTACGAATTTAGCGGTGGAGACGATGTACGAGTAGTAATGAATTTTGCTTGTGGTGTTCAAACTGCAGTAGCTACTGACGGTGTTGTTGGTGCAACATTCTGGACTTAATAGATACTTTAAAGGGTGGTTGAAATATATCACCCTTTTATAAACTTAATAAAAATAAAAACAAATGAGTTGTAATTTAACAAGAGGTTTTAGTGTATCCTGTGCAGATAGTATAGGAGGATTAAAAGCAGTATATTTGTGTAAAGAATATGTTTCAAATGCAAGAGCCGCAGCAATTTTCAACACAGCAGGAACTGCGGGATTAGAATTGCAAATGGATACAGGGGGGTTTGCAAGTTGGTTAGATGAAGCAGGAGCAGCAATTTCTACACCGACTGTATTTAGATATATGCTTCGTCCCGGTGCTAGTAATTTGAATACTACTGTAAATGCAAGTTCTGCAAATGGTACTACATTCTTTACTCAAACATTATCATTAACATTACCTAAATTATCTGTTCAACAAACAAATGAAATAAAATTAATTTGTCAAAATAGAGTACAAATTTTTATAGAAGATAATAACGGTAATATGTTCTTTATCGGAATGGATAATGGATGTGAAGCTACAGGTGGTACAGTTGTTACTGGAGCGGCACGAGGTGATATGAGTGGATATACATTAACATTAGCAGGAGAAGAATTAGAGCCTATGGTATGGTTAGATCCAACAATTGGTGGAGCTACACCATCTGCTCTGAAAGCTCCATTTAATGGACTTTCTGATGTTGCAGCATTAACTGTAACTGCAGGATAGTAAATACTCTATTTTTTTACTTTTGAAAAGAGGGCAGTCCTGACGGATGTTAGTCCTCTTTTTTATTACACACTAAAAAACAAAACACTAATTTTTATATTTATAGATAAAAGAACTATATTATGGCTTATAAATTAAAAGAACAATTTAAAGGGAAAAGCATATTAAGTATGCGGAGATCTTTAGATTCTTTAAAACAACACCACATTAAGAATTTAAGTGATGAAATTAGGGATATATACTTTGAGCAAGTAGGATCTAAAACAAAAAAGAAAAAAGATGTGGAGACCGAAAGAGAAATATAAAAACCAAATTACAATTACATTCACAAAAGAACAATGGGAAATGGTTGAAAGAGATTGTTTAGAGTTTTTAGAAAAATACTTTGAAAAAGTAGAAGAATGATACAACAATTACAATATGAATCTACTACTGTAGCAACAAATAATATCCGAATAAATTTGTTCGATGATTCTGTTGCAAAAATACTTATGGAGGTTGGGTGGAAACCTTTAATTGTAATGACAAGTATGCAAACAAATTACGAGTATACTTTTATTCCTATGACTATGGATAATGATAATTCTGAAAGGTATACACATTTATCGTGGTTGAACTTTCCTGTGTCTGTGGGTTTTGAAGATCGTGACGGGGGGATTGCATTGTTTGGAACAAAGGATCGACCATACGGATTGTATCAAACCAATATATATGCAAATACTTCGTCTAGTAATTTAGATCCCTCTACATTAGCAAGAATTTGGACGGGGTTATGTAATGTATATGCTCCTGCAGGACAACCAGCTATAGAATACACTGAATATGAAACTAACGATTCCGATACTAACACTATTTATATAACCAATTAATTATGAAATTAAATTTTGTAGAATTATCGCATTACAACATTCCACATTTAGTTGAAAAAACAAATCAAGATTGGATTTCTTTTGGTGAAGATAATTTATATCCTAATTATTTGTTAGAGCTATTTTTAGGTAGTTCAATAAATGGGGCTTTAATTAAGTCAATCGGTGCAATGATATATGGAGAGGGTTTGGCGGCAACAGATGCCGATGAAAGCGAGGGTAAAAAAGAATCCTTTTTACGACTTAACGAGCTTTTATACAATTCTCCTGACGATGTATTAAAGGATTTAGCTATGGATCTGAAACTCTTTGGAGGTTGTTATGTTAATGTAATATGGAGCAGAGATAGAAAAAGTATATCTAAAATATCACACATAGGAGCACAATATATTCGTAGTGGTAAAATGATTGACGGAGAGGTGGAGAATTATTATTATTCGGCAGATTGGAGCAAGTGTAAAAAGAAAGGATTTATACCACGAGCATACAAAGCATTCAGCGATAAAGACAGAACACAGGCTTCACAAATACTAATGATCCGTGACAAAAATCCTGCATTATTTTATGGTTTTGCTCCTGATTATGTTGCGGCAACGGATTACATACAATTAGATTTAGAGATTGCTCAGTTTCATTTATCTAACATATCAAACGGTATGTTTCCAAGTATGGCTATCAACTTTGCAAATGGAGTACCTACAGAAGAAGAAAGAAGAACAATAGAAAGACAGGTGCAATCGAAGTTCTCAGGTAGTGGGAATAGTGGGCGAATTTTAATCAGTTTTAACGACGGGAAAGACACTGCACCTGAGATAATTCCAATACAAACAAACAATGCAAGTGAAAGTTATCAATTTTTAAGTAAAGAGGTAGTTAACAAAGTGTTAAGCGGACATAGAGTTACTAGTCCTTTGCTATTTGGAATACGATCTGAGGGTGGAGGACTTGGATCAAATGCCGACGAGCTTCGTGATGCTTTTTCGTTATTTAATAACACCGTTGTTGTACCATTTCAAAATGTTTTATTAAAAGGATTAGACAAGATATTTAAAATAAACGACATCAATTTGGATCTATACTTTAGAACTCTTAAACCTGCAGATTTTATTGACTTAGATGTTACAGAAACACAAAGTGAAGACGAAGCCGAAAAAGAGGGTGTTACTAATGAAGAAGAAATGGTTGAAATGTCGGACGATGAAATGAATATCGTATTTGATGATTTAGAGGGTGAACAAATAGACGACGAATGGGAGGTAGTCGAAGAAAGAGAACAGGGATCAGACGAAACATACGAAGATTGGGCTAAACGATTAATTGAAGAAAATAAGAAATTTGCTAGGGATCAAATTGATAGTAAAGCAAGTGGATTTAGTTACTTAGATAAATCATTCTATAAAATACGATTTAAGTATGTTGTTGGTAGCCGAAAATCAAGCTCCTCAACAAGAACATTCTGCAGAAATATGATGTCAAGAACAAAAAGAGGAATAGTATATAGAATTGAAGATATTGACAAAGCAAGTAGAGAGGGTGTGAATCGACAATTAGGACATAGGGGTAGAGCATACGATTTGTTTCGCTTCAAAGGAGGAATTTATTGTCGGCATAAATGGGTAGAGGTTTTATACCGATTAAAGAAATCTACCAAAGTTAAAAAGGGTGAGGAAATGCCTTTAGATATAGCAGATTATAAAAAAGTATCCTCTATACCTAAAACATATAAACCAACACCACGAGGATATAAGGATGCAATACTAGCACCGGTAAATATGCCCGAGGAGGGAGCATACCCTAAATAGAATTAAATTATGGCGATAAAACATACATTATACATTAGTAGCACAAGATTAAAACGAGATACAGCACTTGGAGAATCGGTAAACGATGACTTAATAATGCCCTACATATTGTTAGCACAAGATATGAACATTCTAACAATACTTGGAACAGATCTTGATACTAAATTAAAATCTGAAATACAAGCAGGAACATTAGCAGGTGATTACAAAACACTTGTAGAAACATATATCCAACCTGCATTAGTACAATTTTCTTTTACTCAATTAGTTCCGTATTTAAGGCTTCGTTTTGTCAATAATGCTGTGGTGGTTATGGGTGCAACGGATCAATCTACTAGTGCTACTTATGATGATCTTCGTCCTGTAATGGATACAGCCACGAATGCTGCAGAATTTTACCGTCAACGAATGATTGACTACTTAACTAATAATTCATCGTTATTTCCTGAATATAGCACTAATACAGGATCGGATTTAAGTCCGACAACACGAAATTATTACACGGGTTTGAATTTAGATATTAATACACCTACGAATCAACAATTAAGAGGATTTTTACAGGGTGCAGGAATTACTACATATGACGGTTAAAAGAGAATATCCGTCGAGTAAGGCGAATTTTAAGAAACTTAAAAACTATATTAAAAAAATAAATAATGGCGAGTCAAAGGTTAACCGACAAAACAGCATTAGCAAACAATCCCACTAAGGAGGACTTGTTAATGGTTGTAGATGCTTCAGACACAACGGGATCTGCGGCAGGAACTTCAAAGAAAGTAATATCACCCTACCTTATAGGAACAGAGGTTACAGATATAAGCAATGCGGCATATTTAGCTATGGATACTTCACCCGTGACATTAGTAACAAATGTTGCAGGTAAAATAATCATTCCAATTAGTATCCATATTCAATATACAGAGGGAGCTACAGCAAATATAGCTGCAACTAATTTATATGTAGGACACGAGACGATTTCTACTGCATACTTTACTAGTTTTGTAAAAAGTTTTTCTGTATCTCCTAATTATAATGCTATGTCTTGGATTCTACCGATTATGTCTAACAATGTAGGAAGTAACAACTTAACATTAGAAAACAAAAAATTAATCTGCTGGTTTAATGCATCACCCACAGCAACAGCAACGGGTACTATGAAAGTATTTACATCGTATAGATTGTTAGAGCCTTAAAAATGGAAAAATTGGAGTATTTAAGTTGTTTTTTTTGTGGTAATCTTCTGACGATCGGAATGATACCAACACAAACATTAGCGGAAACGGTGATTTTAGGGCTTATAGGCGGTTTTGTTGCTATGTTTAGTAAAGATATATATAATTGGATTAAAAGTGTCTTAAAACGAAGAAAATGAGTGATTTCAAGCATTTCAAGTGGAAAGAGTTTGATTGTAAGAGTGGAAAAGGGAAAGGAATTGATAATATGAAGATGAATTTTATATGTATGTTAGATGATGCAAGAGAAATTGCAGGAATACCATTTAAAATTACATCAGGATATAGAACACCCGCACACAATCAAGCATTACGAGAGGAGGGGTACAGGGCTTCTAAAAATTCTTCACATATGAAAGGTATTGCGGCAGATATTTCAGCTTACGATCCAATTACACGATTTAAGATACTACAATCACTATTAAAAGTAGGATTTAACAGAATTGGTATCGCAGAAACCTTTATTCACTGCGATATGGATATAGAAAAGACACAAAATTTAATTTGGACTTATTATTAATTAATTTATTTATTATGACAGAATTTATTTTTGAAAACTGGTTAGAATTGTTGATTGGCTTAATGGCTTTTATTAAAATTGTAACCAACCTCACACCAACAGAAGACGATAACAAAGTATTCTCTTATTTAGATAGTATCTTTAATGCTATTATACCAAACTATAAGAAAGGCGGTGGACAGCATTAAAAACATATTAAAAGGATTGGATCTAACTACTATTTTTAAGGATAAGAAATTCGGAGATTTAAAACGGTGGAGTTCTAAAAGAACAATTGGTAGTGTTATAGTAGCTTATGCTATTAGCAGTATGAACGGGGCAATAACTTGGGAGGGGATCACCCTTTGTTTAATTGGTGTATTGCCTTTGTGTTTATCAATGTTTGAATGTAGAACTAAATGCAATAAGTGAAAAGAGAATATCGCTTACGACTTACTAAAACGGAGCACGATTTAATTAAGGAGAATCGTAGCAAAGAAATTAGAAATGTCTTGGTGGTAGGAGATTTGCACTGTCCTTTTGACTTAGATCCGTACAAAGATTGGTGTGTGGAGCAGTACGATAGGTTTAATTGTACTCAAGTAATTTTCATAGGAGATATTTGCGATCACCATTATTCGAGTTACCACGAAACATCTGCAGACGGTTTAGGTGGAGCAGATGAATTGGAGTATGCTATTAAAAGAGTATCTCGGTGGTATAAGGCTTTTAACAAAAAAGGAACTAAGGTAATAATCGGAAATCACGATCGCATTATTTCCCGAAAGGCTCAGACATCGGCAATACCAAGCAAATGGATTAAAAGCTACAAAGAGGTATTACAAGTACCGAATTGGGAATTTGTTGAAAGATACGAACAAGACGGGGTACAGTATATTCACGGAGAGGGCGGAACAGCAAGAACAAAGTGCAGAGCAGATATGATGAATACCGTACAAGGACATTTACATACTCAATGTTATACAGAGCATTATGTAGGACAGAATTTTAGAGTGTTCGGAACTCAATCCGGTTGTGGTATAAATTGGGAAACATATGCAATGGCTTATGCTAAATACGGAAAGAAACCTGCGATAGGATGTGCGGTAGTCCTCAATAATGGAAAACTACCAATCAACCTTTTAATGCCTTTAGGAGCTTAATTTATATTCTTTAACGGTAGCATTCTTTCCGTATCGTGTGGGAACAGAAATATATTTGGATTGTATTGATATTCCTGCTTCTTTTAAATCTCTTATAGTTCCCTGCAGATCTGCTATTCCTAAGTCAATCATAGCTGTTCTTGTTGTTAGTGTTTTTCCTTTACTTAAATAATCATAAACTACTTGTTTATGAGTACCGAATTTAAAATTTGTATTCATAATTTATTTATTTAATGTTTTAATAATTTCATTTTCTAACGGATTACAAAAATGACATCTTTCAATCTTTAATTTATGACAATAACAAATATCATCTTTATCTGAATCATCATTTCCACAATCATCAATTCCCCACCTTATCATATCTCTATGTTGTTCCAATATACTCATAACTAATTATTTATTAATTATTACTTTCCAAAAGGATTACAAATATGACAAGTGTCAAAAATATCTAATTTTTCACAATAACATTGGTCAGGGACATATCTGTCAAATTCATATTCTGCTTTAAGTTCTTCGTATATACTCATAATTTATCTATATATTTTAATGTTTGCTCTTTTATATATTTAACATCTAACCATTCCAACAGTTCAAGAGCATTTAAAACTATTGTAAATTCATTTCCGTTTTCGTCAGATCCAGACAAATAAACTTCATTATCTTTACAATGAAAAGTATTTATATCGTGTAAATTTTTATACTTCATAACGATTTAATTTTATTTAATTTGGTTATTGTTTTTATATGATCCCCTGCTCTACCATTATTATCGGTAAATATCATCTTCTTAATAACTACATAATCTACTGAGAAAGAAAAGACAATACATAATTCATCTTTATAAAATCTTCTCCTTTTAGTGATTATTGTTTTTAAAAAATCGTGTGAATTGCTTGGGCTTGATCCTACACATATATTGTTTTCTCCTGTTTCTTTAACTCCATAACTCTTACCCGATTGATAACAACAGGCGGTTATATTATTCCATATTGGATAACTTCTTGACATATCTATTTATTTTAAATTAATCTTCTTTTCTAAATGTTTCGTGCTCGTAGCCTTTCCAACAGGAATCAGAACAAAACTCACCCTCTTCTTCAACTTCTACATCCCCACAGTATCCACATAATTCAGGCAGGTAATCACAATGTTCTTTACAATCGGAACATATTAAATAATCTCCGTAGACAGGAGCTTCACAACAATCACTTCTACCCGATTCAGTCGGTCTGTGACTATGGATTTTATCTTCTCGGTATTCTTGGTAGTCCATATTAATATAATTTATGTTCGGTTATTAACTGGGTTTTATCCATTATTTTAACAAGATCTTGACAATCCGATAATTGATCCCTAATGCTTTTTAACCAATACTGATTATCTTTTACTTGATTTGCCGATGTTGATCCATTTAATCGTTCTAACCAAAAGATTTCCTTTTCTTTTAATGATTCAATAAACTTTGTGATGGCGACTCTGCTTATCGCATATTGATCCAAAGACATTTTAACTTTTTTATGAAATGTTGGCTCTTTTAATAATACTTTTTTCATAACTCTATTTTTTTAAAAATTTATTTTTAATTTATTTTTTATAATCATTTCTTTTAATTGCTTTAATTGATCCAAAGAAAAATTATTCAAACTTCTTTTCATTTTTGGTGTAGAAGTAGCTTGTGGATAATTCTCAACAATAAATTTCTTTATTAACTCTTTATTTTTCATTTCTTCGTAAGACATAATTTCTATTTTTTAATAATTAGTACCCTAACAAATCAATTACTGATTCTCCTGTACCTTTTCCATTTCTTGTGATTTCATAATTCGGATCCATTAAACAACTGTCAATATCGTCCAATAATTCTTCGATTGTTTTAAACTCTTTTTTATAATAATTACAATTTAAACTATACATATTTTAATTCTTTTAATGATTAACAATACTCAAATAT
>Ga0208919_1001219_pt1 | contig 15240 bp, 13 predicted proteins | sample 4_EtaG_FD_184076 | JGI IMG/M metagenome (GOLD analysis project Ga0208919, IMG submission 184076) | Marine viral communities from the Subarctic Pacific Ocean - 4_ETSP_OMZ_AT15127 metaG (SPAdes) (version 3) | ecosystem: Environmental > Aquatic > Marine > Oceanic | place: Pacific Ocean | collected...
ATTAACACGCTTACTAAGTTGTCGAATATCTACTTCAAGGTTTTGATGAGATGATACAAGACCATCAACCTTACCCTCTAATCTCCCTATTGCTAAGAGAAGTTCTGTTTGTCTGTCGTCACTCATTACAGTAGACCAAGATTTTTCATTTGATCTAAGAGAGGACTATCTTCCGCTCTAGGTCTTAATCTCTCTTTGACCCCTCTTGGTGTACTTACACTTTCTCTCATTATTGTTGGTAGTTTTGATGGCAATCCTTGATTTGCTCTTTGTAAATCAATTTGTAGTTGTTTTCTTAATTCTGGATTTTTTGATGTAAAATACATAGACATGATTAGCTGTACTGGATCTTGTTTTTGTTTAACAGCTTCTTTAAAAAACCCATTCATATGTTTTTGTATGTCATCTATATCGCTTTGATCATCTTTTTGAGCTATCATAGCAGCCATAAATTGTGTTTTAAAATAGTTTTGCATCCTAGCTGGTGTTTGTCCGTAGCGTATAGCATCCATTATATAAGGAGATAGTTCTGGTGTAGACAATACACGCATTAGTATATCACTCTTATCATTTAACATATTTCTTAATAAAATTTCTGAACCTATGTAACGTAAACTAACAACACCTCTAGCAAAACCCCAAGTCCTAGATAATAAACCATTTGCTGATAATTTATTGACTGTTTCTGCAAACTGTAAAACACTTCTTGCTGGTGATTCTGCTAATACAGTCATATCAATAGCATGGGCTATACTTCTTGCATTTTTTCCAAAAGCTGTATTCCATAACTCTTCATGTTGAATCCAAATTTTTCTACGAACCTCTGCATTTTCTTTAAGAATAAATTGCTCATCTTCTGGTTGAACGTCTTTAAGTGCTTTTCTTCTTGTTATATTTTGATCAAAGACATCAAAAAGTAATGCACGATTTAAAAGTTCTGCAAAGTTATCAGCCTCATCAACACCAACTAAATTTTCCATGTCTTTAATTAATGATACATATCTATCAGCAGCTTGTGAGCCATCATTGCTTCTACCAGAACCTAAAATATGATCTAGTGTAGTTTGAGTAAAACCACTTTTTTCATCTGTACCAGCTAATGCTTTCCAATACCCTACATTAATTTCATCTACAGAATCAAGATTTTTTATATTAATTTGTAATACAGCATTATTTAAAGATTCGTTTAACTTGTCGCCTTCTTGTAATGCTAGTTGTTTTTCATTGTAAAATTTTAATTTAGACAATTCAGATCTAGACTCTTGATCTATTTTAACCATAGGAGCAGCTGTATTAACAGCACCAGTCTCTTCTATTTCTGGTAAGAAAGTCTCTAAAGTTTTATAATCTTTTGCATTTTTTTCACTACCTAAAAGAATATCTAAAAAACCACCTTCAGTTTTTGTTGCAAACATACCTACTTCAAGATTTCTAACTTTTTTTCTAAGGGCATTTTCAAATTGTTGTTGAGTCATCTTACTTTCGTTACCCATAACAACTCTTAACATTTCTTCTCTTAGTAAGTTTTCAGCTTGTTTTCTATTTGCACTACCTTCTGGAAACATTTTATCAAAAGCATCTCGTTGTCCATCCATACTTGTAGCATTAAATATTTTAGTAAAAAGATTGCTAAATTTTTCTTCTTTTGTTGTGCGTAATACTCTATTATTATAAAATAAGCCAGCAAGATTATCTCTGTAATTTGCTTGTGCTTCTTCAAAATTATTTTTTATAGTTACATTTTGAGGTCTTTCTAAAAATGCCTCTATAGAATCATCCATAGTATCTATAGTTTCACTTAATAAATTTATATATGCCCCATCAGGATTAGCAGTTCTATATTCTTTAAATAAAGCAGAAGCTAAATCTGAACGAAGTTGATGTGCTTCTTTAAAATTAACAAAATCTCTTGGGGCTTCAAGACCAAGTTCTTTAGCTTCAACCTCTAATGGTTTTAATGCTTTTCTTAAAATAGTTTTTAATCTAGAAGAAGCAGCAAATCCAAATTCTAAACCAGTTGCTTGTGTTTCTAGTATGTCTTTAAGTTTTTGTACAGGATATAGTTCCTGCTTTCCTCCTACTTTTTTATAAACTTTTTCATATAAAGCATCAGATTTTTTCTTTGCTTCATCATAGGCTTTCATTATAATTGTGTGTTGTGCTGTAGCTTTATTAGCAGGTCTTACTGGTGTTTCTCTGCCCTCAAAAGTAACATTGTTTGCAACCAAATTAGAAAATGTTTTTATTGATTTGTCTCGTTCATTTATAGCTTTACGAAGATTAGGTAGAGCTTCATCAATTATGTTTTCAAAGCCTTTTATTGTTCCTGTTTCATTAGCCATAAAAATATTTGAAATAAATATATTTTTATCTACATCATCGGTTAAACCTGCCAGAGCATTTTTTACTAGACGAGTAGCTTCAGCAGTATCAACAACACCAGTAGCTAAATCCTCTGCGGTGTTAAATAGTGTTTTCATTGAACGTATAAGTTCATCTGGATTAACACCACCTATATTATCCCGTAACATTTTTGCAAGCTGTTCTTGTTGCTTTAACATTGCACGATCAAGACCAGCTTTATCTTCAATACCTGCTGTTTTTGTTTGTCTATCTTCTAATCTTCTTATTTGTTTTATTATGAGGTTAGTAAGAGTTAATTGAGCATTACTAGCATTAGCTTCAACTATAGCAGCATCTTTAGCTTGATCGGCTAAGTTTTTCATTCTTTTTCTACTTAAACTACCTTTTATTATGTTCGTTACAGCTTTTGTATCATAAAAACTTCTTGCTGATGCCATAAATAAAAAAGTTGTTGCATGGTCAGTAATTTCTTTCATGTTTTTTATATCTTGTTGTAATTCAGCTTCTGGAATACCTGCTTTTCTACCATTCTCAAGATATATAGCATTACCTTTATTTACTTCATCTAATGATTTAAATATCTGATCAAACTGTTCTGGAAATTCATCTCGTAAATTAATTAGTTCATCTCGTATTATTTTGTCTATTTTTTTTGCTTGACGAAAAGAAGCCTTAGAACGATTTTTTACAGCTTTCATAACTTCAAAAAATTCTGGAGATGAAAACATTGACACTTTTTCTGCTAGAGTTTTATCATATCCATATTTTATTATTCCTCTACCTATAGGCAAAGCTATTAGTGGAGCAAATATAGCAGAAAAAAGAGTAAAGCCAACTGCTCCTGCATTTGATAATTTACCACCAAGAGGAGATACAAAGTTACCATTCTCATCTGTTATTAATTGTTGAGCACCTTCAGCTGCACCTATACTCATAGCATAAAAAAGTTGCATACCTGCTGCTGTTCGCATAGGATGATTGGTGCTTCTAATTATACTTTCTTTTAAAAATCTTTTTGATGTAAGTGGTATTTTAAGATTTAATGCTCCTAAACCAGCAACATCTTTTCCTTCATCAACTGCGTTAAAAGCTCTGGTTAATTGTTCTCTATTAATCTTACCATTTTGCATGATGTTAAAAGCATCTTCACCTGTTTTAGTTTTAGCAACAAAATCTTTACCACTTCTTCTTAACATACCAGTTGAAACTGCATTGATACCAAACAATGCTGATGAACCACCAAAAATATCTGATAGTGTTGCTCCTAAAGGTTTTCCTTCAAACGCAACTTGTCCTGTTACTTCATCTACTCTAGGTCTAGCTCCCGGAATAGTTACATCTGCTTCCATACCTATTTCTTTTGTAACCTTATCAAGATTTGCAATATCTTCTGGGCTAAACCCAAAGAAAGATGGTGTTGTTTTTGCTATGCTGTACATAATTAAATCAGATACACTCTCAGAACTTGTACCTGTGATGTCGCTTACTTTAAGATCAGGGTTATTTAATTCTTCTTCAGTAAATTTTGTATAACCAAAAGTTTCAGAAAGAGGCAAACGCATTAAAGTATTAGCCAACTCACCAACACCTTTTGGTGTAAACCCTAGTGATTTACCTATTCCATCTTCAAAGAAATCTGTTAGTGTTCTGTTACGAGATTCTTGTCCAGTAATATACCTACCGAAAGGTTTACCATCTTTTTTCTCATATATACCAGTAATACCACTAGCAAGTTCAGTAAATAATGCACCTGCATAAGCCATGTGCCAATTTATACCACGTTTAGCATTGGTAATTGACTCATCTGTTTTTTTAGCTAAGTCTACCATTTTTTGATTAAACGGATCATCAAGAGTAACTGTTTTTAGACCACCAATAACTTTAGGAAGAGTAAAGTCTAGAGAAAGAAATCTACCAGACTCAGGAGCAAATTCTGGATCTGTTGTTCTTCTAAGAACTTCTGCTTCATCACCAGCTTTAAATTCTTTGCCGTATTCGTTTATACCTAAAACAGTATTTAACTCCATCATTGTTTTTTCAAGACCAGCTATTCCTTGCGGATCATTTTCTCTAAAATATTCTAAAGCATTACGATTGTTTCTTAATATATCGTAAGTATTTTTAGTTATTATTCCTCTCATTGAACGCTTTGCTTGATCACTAGAGGAAGCTATAGCACCAATATTTGCATCACCAAGTTGTGCAGAAACAAAAGGCAATACATTATTTACTATAAATTGATTTAAAGTAAAAGAACTGCCATCTTCATTACCAACACTTCCATCTTGTCGTCTAGGAAAGTTTACAGCAAACAAAGCTATGCCATTTTTTGCAGTAAGACTTGTATCAAAATTTTGTACATCATCTTTTGGTGTAAAAGCATGACGCATATCTACATCAGCCATAAGAGTTTTTTCAACACCACTTTTAGGTAATTTGTATTTTAATTCTGTAGGTTCACTTATAATACCAAGATTACGCAAACGTGTACGTTCTTGTTGTTCTTTTATTAATCTTTCTTCTCTATTTGGATCTATTTGTTCAACAACTTCGGGTATATTTGGACCTAATTCTGGAGAAACATCTGGCAAAACCTGATCAACATCTAATGGACCAGTTCTAGCTGCCGGATCTATCTTCATTCCTTCTGTTAAATCAGTCATTAATTTATAATCCCTGTTAAACTATTTGCAAGATCTTGATTTTGTTGTTGATTTTGTGCTCCACCGGCAGCTTGAAGGTCTTGTATTATTTCTTCTCCAGTTCCTCCGATTTCTCCACCAGAACCTTCTCCTAAAGCTCGTATTAAATCATTTTGACCTCTAGATACTAACATCGCTCTTAAAAGAGGTGAAGCCTTTTCCACATCTCCCTTATGTAATTGATTAATCCAATATCTAGCTGTTGATTGATAACCCGGTGTACTTAACGAATCTCCTGTTGTATTATTATGATTTCGTATTAATTTTTTTGCAGATGGTGATAGATAATATCTATTTTGACCGCCAAGATTAGCTGTAAATTTTTGTCTATCTTCTGCATCTACTATAGAATTTTTTGCATCATTATGTATAGAAGCGATACCTCTCATCATATCAGCCAATACAACATTTCTATTACTACTATAAATACCAAATAGTGCATCAAAATTTCTTTCAAAGTCAGCATTAGATACAGCATTACCACCGCCACCACCTTGAATAAACTTAGCGTATAAGAAAGCTAGTTTAACTCTTTGAAAGTTAAATAAATATGTTTGATCATCTGTACTATTTGCTAATCCAGCTTTAAATTTTTGTAATTTTTTACTTAAATTTACTGTTTGTTCTTCTGAAAGCCCAACTATTTTTTTGTCTTTTTGTATGTTAGAAATAGTAGAATCAAGTTCACTAAATAAAGAATCTCTAATTTGTTCTTTTTTTTCTCCTATTATATCTTCAGTACCAACCTTCACAAACGTTTGTCCTGTTAAATCAATGCCTGTTAAAGATTTCAAACCTTCAGCTATAACTGTTACTCCTGTAGAAATTGTTCTATTAATATTTGAACTTGCAGGAGAAACATCTACATTACCCTCAGATGCTATTTTTGCAATAGCGGCTGTAGTGCCTGTTAGTTCTACTGCTGATCTTCCGAATAATTTATCTCTATCAGTAGCAGTTGTAGGTACTATTTCAAAATTAGGATTTACATCACCTTGTCCACTACCTTTTAAAAATCCTCTGGAGGTAACAGCAGGTTGAAAATAACTACTTGCTTCTTTAAATGCTGTTCTCATTTGTACTTCGGTTGGATTACCACCCATGAGATTTTTCATTTCACCATAAAATTCTTCCATAGATATATCTTCATTTATCATTCTATCGTTAAGAGTAGCAAATCTATCGTTGGCTAATTTTTGTAATCTTGGTGGGAAACTCTGACCTAAATTTGTCTTTGTCTGTGCAAAAACACTACCGAGTGCTCTACCGGCTATGTTCTCACTAGGTCCACTTATCTTCCATCCTGCATTAAGTTCTTTTGCAGCCGGCTTCATATTATTTTCATTTTTCTCTACAATGGCTGCATTAGCAACACCAGCAAGATTTGGAGTAGGTCCAAATAAACTTTGTCCGGTTATGAGAAGAGGCACTCCTATAGTATCTTTAGCAGAACCTCCTTTTTGCATTGCCTCATCATGTTTAGAATAAATTAAATCTTTGATTGATTGTCCAAAAATAGGATTATTTTCTAATAGTTGTTGATACGCATCTCTATATGATAAAGTATTATCTTCTGCTCTCATTGCTCCAATAACTTTGTTAGCGTGTTTTATTATTGCGTCATCTCTTGCAAATTGTCTTTCATCTCTAGTTTTAAATGCACTTAAATCAAGAGAAGGTACAGCACCAGCAACACTCTCAGGAACACCTCTTAACCTAGCACCACCATTTATCAAAAATTTAGTAGGATCAAGTCTATCATTTTTTCTTTTCGCAAGTTCTTTTCTCTGTAATTGGTCAGCTATCATTTTATCATAGCCACTACGATCTTCTCCCGGTAAGAAAAATCCTCGTGATTGTCTTTCTATTTGAGCTTGCCCTGCTGTAAACTCTCTTTGTTCTCTTGCTTGTTTATCTTGTCTTTCAAACAAAATTTCTTGTTGTCTTCTTGCTTCTTTAGCTTCCATAAATCCAGTAAATGCTTGTCCTATGCCACCAAGAACAGCTGCTTTCATTAATTTACCCATCTACTTTCTCCATTTCCATAAAGTTTTCAGCCGTTTTCTTTTCTTTTGGTTGATCTTCTTCTTCTCCGCTTTCATCTAAAGGCATATCTATTAATTGTAAATATCTTTCAGGATTTAAATCTTTCATTATATCAAAGACCACATCACTATCTATTGATGTTTTTGGTGGATTATTTAACATTCTTGGTGTAATCCCTGCTTTGTCTGCTTGTATAGCCATGTGTACAGCTAGTAAGGGATTAAGAATTTCTGCTACATCTGGTGTAAATTTACCTTCTGTAAATCCTGCAAATGTAATAGTACGCACTAGAGTTTCAATAGGAACACCTGCATCAATTAATTGAATCATTGTCATTCTATTTTCTGGAACCATCATCTTTGTTTTTATTTCTTCAAAAGCATCTTCAACATCAACGTGTTCTGGTGGCTGTTCCCAAGCCCATTTACCGGGAGGTGTGGTCAAGCCATATCCTGCTGGTGGAACAGAGAAAGGATCTATTTTATCTCTGTCATATTGTTGTTGTTTTTTATTTGGTTTTTTTCTAGCCATTATACAATATCCTTAAATATTCTTTGAGCAGCTACTTGTGGATCTCTGTACGCTAATTCTAATTCTCTTTGAAGTATTGCTTCTATTTGTGCATTAGCTTGTCTACTTGCTACAACTCTATTTTGTATAGATGCTCTACTTTCTTGTGCGCCTTCACTCATTTGCATAAATGTTGCAAGCCTATCTTGAGCCGTTGTTTGTGGTCGTTGTTGCTGTGAAGATCCACCACCGCCACCGCCTTTTAAAAAGTTTGCAGCAATTCCAGTAAGTACGCCAATCATCTAATTTCTCCTAAAAATTTTTTTTGTCTCATAGTATTATCCTTGTCCAAAAATAGATTTAAGTGCAAATTGTCCAACAGCACCTAAAGCAGTACCAAAACTATCAGCGTAAGAAGCATCAGCAGCTAAATCTGCTCTTTGAGCCAACAAAGCAAATTGATGTGCTCTGTCTAGTTTTGCTTCGGTAGTTCCAACAAGCCAACCTGCTTCATCTCTATACTGTTGCCACAATTGATTTTGTGCAGCTGTAGTTAATCCTAATAATGCTTGAGCATTTACTCTATTAACTTCATTTTGTATAGCAGTATTTCTGGTGTTTACAGTTCTTCTCCACAAAGCATTAGAAGCATCTATTTGAGATCGCATAGTAGCGTTAAATCTATCTCTAGCATCTTGTATTTTAGTGTTAAACTCACCTAATGCTCGTTTTTGACCTACATTAAATTGGTCAATAGCTACAGATCTATTTGCATTTGCTTCATCTACTTGTACACCAAGTTGTGCAAAAAACTCTTCTACCTGTATTTGGTTTTTAGCATTTAATTGTCGTGTAGCATTTTCTTGAGCTTGATCTGTAAATAGCTCTTGAACTTTTGTTTGATGTGAGATGGTGTTACTGTTTTGTTGATTAGTAAGATTTTGTGTATCTATACTTAAAAAGTTTCTAGCATTATTTACAGCAGATGTCAACCTTGCATTTAAATTTTCTGTGTCCATTTGTGCAAAAGTTGCAGCTTTTGTTAATGCAGCCTGTTGTTGATTGGTAAGATTTTGTAATTGAATTTGTTTATAAGATTGTGCATCTGCGGCAGCTATTGGTAATGCACTTTCAGCTACTGATTGTGCAATTGCAGCGGCAGCCATTGAAGAAGCACCTAGTCCTCTTTGTTGCATAACTTGTGATGCACCTCTAGCAGCACCAGAAGCCCAAGCTGGCAATGGTTTACCTTCTTCTATAGTTTTATACAATTCAGATAATTGATATTGAACAGTAGCTTGTTCTTGTAAATCTTGTGTTGCTGCAATAGGTATGGCTTGCTCAGAAACACCACGTTGCGGAGCATCTATAACTTGAGTAGGAGCAGAAAGTGTAGCTGCTTGCATAGGAGCAAGTTGTTCAGCCCTTTGTGCTGTTTGAACTGTTGGAGTAGTAATTGGTGTAAGTTGTGTAGTGGGTGCCTGTGCAATATCAGGAACAGCAACCTGTCCTATATCTGTTATTTGTGGTGTTTGTTGTAATTCTTCTGCTTGAACATTTTGTCCAGCCCCAACAAAAGTAGCTCCCGAAGGCAAAACTGGACCTGCTGCTTGGCTTCCAATAATGTCTATGATAGGAGCATTACGATCTTCTAAACCTATGGGTTGGTTTGTTTCTTCTGCTTCAGATAAATCTGTCATATTATTTTCCTTATACCTACAAAGATTGTTCTAGTATGTTTATGTCTTTTAACCTATCCCAAGCATGACCATCAAAAACAGGATATACTTCTTTACTTTTGTAATCGACAATTATTAATGTCCAATTATTATCGTCATCAAAACCTATTGACATCAAACTATTGCCACCATCTAATAAACCTGTCGAGGCTGATGGGTCTTGTTTCCAGTTAGATCCGCTAATTACAATGCAATAAGAGTAAGGATTACTTTTAGGTACCATTAATAGTGACCACTTTTTTTGTGGATTTACTGTAATTCCTATTAGAACTCCGTTACTTCCTACTCCTTGCTCTGTTAATACTTCTCCAAAACTACTTTTAAGACCTTGTAAAAAACTTTGTCTTTCTCCGCACATTAATTGTTGTGCTTGTGTTGATGTTGCTAAAAAACTAGCAACTAAAATAAATATTACACCTATTATATTAAATATTTTCATGCTAATTCAAACCATCCTGTAGCAATATATTTTTCTTCATTCGGTGCTGGTACACCTCTATGTAAATGTGACCATTCTGAAGGCCATATTAATGTTCTACCTTTTATTGGTTTGAAAGCTGTTTGTTGCATAGCAAACTCTGTTTGCCCACCTTCTTCTATTGTGTTTAAATATGTCATAAAAGCTAAAACTCTTGAATTAGTTTTTCCTGAATCTTTTTGTCGTTCAGAGTGCCAAGCAAAATAAGCACCACCTTTAGGATATTTTTGAATATTAAATATATTACTGACTCTTATCTTTATAGCTTTTAAAGGAGTAAACATATCTTGATATTGTTTTGCAGCATCTATAACAACGTCAACATAATCTTTTATTGGATATTTTCCAAAAGTAATTGGTACACTTTTATCAAAAGAATGTTTTATTTTTTTATCAATTTTTGCTGCTGCTGTATTTCCTTCTGATATTAAAAAACTATCATCTTCTTCAAACCAAGTAATTAAATCATCACACATTTTTTCATCAATATCTGTACTACCTATTAATGAAAAAGGAACATTAACGTATTTCATTAACCTTTACTTGCTTTACGTTCATCAAAAAGTTGTTTAGCTGTTTTATAGTCTGACCTTTTAATAACTAAATCAGTAAAGTCTTTTTGATTAGATGGTATGCCATCTGTAAAACTTTCATCAGCCAATAGAACATCCATCCAATGAGCATGAAACTTTTTCCATGACCTATTTTTTTCACCTTGAACAGCTTTTTCAACCCAATCTTTTATATCTGCTATTTGGTCTTTTACTATAGCTTGGTCCTCATCTGTAAAAGTAATTTTAATTGTATGTGCCATTCTATTCTCCTAAAGTGTTTTATCTTTTTCTTCTTGTTCTTTATCTCTTGCAGCTCTGTCTTTATAATCAGAACGTGCTGTAACAAGTTTTAAAAAGTCTGTTTTATTACTGGGTATAGTGTCAGTAAAATCTTTGTCATTAGTTAATTGGTCTGTCCATTTTTTTTGCATACGTTTCCAACAGTTATTAACCTTTTCTGTTGTTAATGCTAAAATCCAAGCATCAATATCAATTAAATGACATTTCATATTATTTTCTTCTGTATCTGTTAAATCTATTTCAATAGTTAAATTAGCCATTTTTTTCTCCTTATGTACTTACTAATCTAATACTCATCCATGAATTGTATGGACCACTACCATCTGCTGCAAAATCAATTTGATTTGGAACTTTGAAATGTCTAGCTTCCATATGTATAGTATCTCCTGAATCTAAATCAAAAAGACAAGATTTATAAAATGCGTAATAATCTAAATCAGAACTATACCTATCTCTAGTCAGAAATGGACCAGCTTTAGACGTTTGGTCTGTCGATATTAGTTGCATTTGGGTAAAACCATTACCTGAACCTGATTGACTTGCATCTAAATCTTCTAACCTACAAAATCCAATCACTTCATATTTTCCATTTACAGGAGCAGTAAAGGTATAATTACTAGTATCATAATCTCCATTGCGATCATACAATTCTGTATCTAATGGTATAGTATTAGTAACAACATTAGATGCACTACTTGTTCCCATATTAGTTAATGACCCACTATTACTTACTGCTAAACAAGCAGGTTGTAATGGTTCTAAAATATGTCCATCAGCATCTATAGACATAGCAGTTGTTGTACCTAATGTAGAACCCTTACCTATAGTGAGTTTATCTGTGCTGTCATCTAATCCTATATGGTAATCAACAGCATTACCATCAAACTTAATCATTATATCTTCAGCAGTTCCATCACCAATTGTAATGGTAGAACCAAAGTTTCCATCTCCTGAAGATAAAACTGGTGTACTTCCTAAAAACGGCATTGTTTTCTCCTATGTTACCAAATAAACAGTCATGTAACTTTGTTGACCTGCAAGAGATGTACTGTTATTTCCAAAAATATCAACTTGGTTTGCACCACCATTCGTAAAGAAATCTAAATGTGCTGTATCCCCAGAATCCATATCTACACAAATACCAATACTAATACGACAATCGAAGGGGTCATTAGGGGGATTATAACTTTTAGGGTCATCAGCCCACGCAAAGTTACCATTAGATGTTACAACACGAACTCGCCAAAAATTAGCATCTTTATCAATTGCATCTAGTCCAACATGTCCTGAAATCCAATATTTACCTGTTACTGGTGCAGTAAAAACATCATTAGTGTTATTAAAGTCTGCATTTTGGTCAAAGAAATCTGCATCCATTTCTATTTTATGAGTAGTATTATGTGCTACATTATCATCATTTGCTGAATTATACGCATGAACAAAAGGTAATAAAGGTTTAGAAATAATACCATCTGCATCAAAAGCTAAACTTGTTGTTGTGCCTAAAGCACTACCTTTACCAATAGTTAATTTATCTGCTGAGTCATCTAGTCCTAAATGATAATCTACTGTATTACCATCAAACCGAATTTGCACATCTTCTGCTGTACCATCACCAATCGTAGTAGTATCAGCTATTGTATTTGATGCTGCTGTTGTTGAGTCTTTTGGGTTAAATCCTAAAAATGGCATATCATTATCCTAATAAAAATCCACTCATATAAGTGTCAATCTGATTGGGGTTGTCAGAACTTCCTTTATCTCTATCGGTTGAACCACCAACTTGTTTAAATTGTAACTTAGCTGTATCACCAGCATCCATTGGTACATCAACCATAATGTTAACGTTTCCAAAATCCATATCTGCATTTAAAATATCATCATTATAGTCATTTACAAATGTATTATCAGATGTAACCAATTCAAATAAATGATTTGCATCATTTTGTATAAAATCATAACGATACTGACCTGTTATTCTATAGATTCCTGTTACTGGTGCAGTAAAAACATCATTAGTGTTATCAAAATCGGCATTGGTATCAAAAATTTCTTCACCCATACTTTCAGTACGATAAACATCTTTTGCAAGACTTTGATTAGCTGATGAGAAAGAAACATCTGAATTAATTAAAAAAGATGTTTGTAAAGGTCTTTGTATTATTCCATTTGTATCAAAAGTTTGACTGGTAGTTGTTCCTAGTGTAGACCCTTTACCAAAATTTAATGTATCTGCACTATCATCTACACCAATGTGATAATCAACAGCATTACCATCAAAAATAATTTTTAAATCTGCTTCTGCACCACTACCTAAAACTTGTGTGTCTGATAATGTATCAGGAGCACCAGCAGTAATGGATGTTGTAGAGGGTGTATCTCCTAAGAAAGGCATTAGGTTATCTCCATAATTGATAGAGTCGCATCCAATGAACTTCCAGCACTAGCTCCTATAGTTAGAACATCTGTTGTTTCCATAACTATTTTTTGTCCTGCAAAAACTTCCAAAGTTGTATCTGCTGGTATAGACACTTGATTTAATAATGTTACGTTTTCATTAGCAGTATCATTTCCACCTGTTCTACTTCCAGTATCACTTGTTAATTTTATAGTCACAGTTCTTGCTGCATTAATTTTATTTGCAATAGTTAATCCTAACATTATTGTTGTGGTTGAACCTGCTACTGTATATAATGTTGAAAAAGTACCACTATCAACTGCCACATCAGCAATAGTGCAAACCTTAAATGTATTCGCCATGTTTTTCTCCTATCCTAATGCAATGGCTAATGCTGTGGCATCTCCAACGGAAGCTCCACCTGCATAAGTTTTTATATCTGAAGCTGGTATTTGCTTCGTTGTTGTACCATCAATAATTATAATTGCATCACTATCTGCAACAGTTATTGATGATGTTGATTTAGCAGAACCATCAAGTAAATTTAATTCTGCTGCTGTTGAACCTACAGTAGTACCACCTATAGAAAGTGCGTCTGTTTCTAGCGTACCATCAAAGTCACCATCAACAGCATCTATATTTCCTTTAAATATTGTTGCACTTACTGTACCTGTACTTGGATTATAAGCAAAGTCACCATCTGATTCTAACCCAACATTTCCTGTTGCACTTGCATCTTCAATGAAAGGTATAAGATTTTCTTCGTTTGTGTTTTCATTATCTGCTACACTAACATGAGTTGCATTTACAGCAGTAGTTGCGTTAGTTACAGTAACTCCTGCTATAACTGTATTTAAAGCACTTCCATTAACTGTTATAGCATCAGCTTCTAATGTTCCATCTACATCTACATTACCAGATATATCTAACTCTGTTGCTATAATTTTATCATTAAAAGTAGCTGCACCTGCTGCTGACATATCTAATGTTAAAGCTGTTATATCAGAAGAGTCATCTGTTCCTTTAAATATAATATCTGCATCACCTGCTTGAGCATCTATTGTAATATTTCCAGAAGTAGTTGCAATAGTTACTGCTCCATCACCAGCAGTAATATTATCAGCAGCAATAGCACTTGATTCTGCACTTACATATGTATTTAATTGTGAAGCATTAATATACTTTGTAGTTCCACCATCATCTATAAGAAATTTATCTGAAGCAGCAACTGTTATACTTGTACCATCTGTAGCACCATCTATTTGTATTGCAGCACCACTTACTTTATCTGCTGTACTAATAGTTGCTAACTTACTATCCGCAATAGCAGCACCTGAAGCTATACTAGCATTGACTACAGCATTTGCAGCCAGTTGGTCTGCACCTACAGCATCATCAGCTATCATGGCTTGTTCTACTGCATCATTAGCAATAGTTAATGCACCAGCATCACTTGCTGTAGCATCTCCTGACATAGCAGAATAAATATATTTTTTTACTCTTGTTAGTGTTGATTTTCTTTCTGTTCCGTTTGCACCATCATCAACAATCATTAAATCAGCATCAACTAAGTCAGCACCAATATCTGTAGCACCGTCTATTTCTAATGCTCCTATATCAACTTTACCTGCTGTAGATATAGTATCTAATTTTGAATCTGCTATTGCAGCACTTGCATTAATATCGGCATTAACAATAACACCACTTGCTATTCCAAAAACACCTGCATTAGTAAGAGTAATATCTCCACTTGGTACAACTGGATTATAATTGGTTCCATCAGCTACCATTATAGCAGTATCTGTATTAGTACCCATTGTAATATCATCTCCAGAAACTGTCAAGTCTCCAGATATTTCAACATTACCATTTATATCTATTGTTGTTGCAGCTATTTGTATTTCTGTATCTGCAACTAAATCTAACTGACCATCTGTAGAAGAATTAATATATATTGCTGTATCTCTAAATTGTACTTTTTCTGTAGTAGCTACAAGTATGTCATCTGAGAACTCAAAATAATCTTCATCTTCCATCCATGTTAAAACACCATCAGATGTTTCACCATCAAATGTTACTGTTATATCTGTTCCTGCTGTTGCATCACCAATAGTAATTGATGTTCCTAATAATTTAGTAACATTACCAC
>Ga0208919_1001220_pt1 | contig 15236 bp, 12 predicted proteins | sample 4_EtaG_FD_184076 | JGI IMG/M metagenome (GOLD analysis project Ga0208919, IMG submission 184076) | Marine viral communities from the Subarctic Pacific Ocean - 4_ETSP_OMZ_AT15127 metaG (SPAdes) (version 3) | ecosystem: Environmental > Aquatic > Marine > Oceanic | place: Pacific Ocean | collected...
CTCGATGCCATGAATAGAAAATATAATCCTACTCTTATTCCACCTTTTCATGCCTGGATCGTTGTACCTAATTTTTCACAGGGTAAACAGGCATGGAACGAACTCTTAGGTCTTATCCCTAAAGAATATATCTATTCCTACAGAGAAGATGATAAAGAATTAAGACTTATGGGATTTAGACATCCTAATGATTATGGATTCGTAGAAGTAAAATCTGCTCATGATCCTGAATCACTGCAAACTGTAGGCCTGGATTTTCTCTGGATTAACGAAGCACAGGATATACCTGATAAAGCATTTCAAAAACTTATGCCTATTCTTAACTCTCCAGGTAGACTCGGAAGAGCAATAGTAGAAGGCATACCTGCTGCATTTCCTGAACATCCCTTCTGGAGAATGTATGACGAAGCATCTTCAGGTAAAAAAGGATTCTTTGGATATAAAGCAACTTATCTCGATAATCCATTATTAACAAAAGACGATTTAGATGAAATAGAAGCATATAAAAATATTATGCCTATCGCAGCTTGGGAAAGAATGTTCCTCGCAAAAAGAAACAGATCTTCAGGATTCTTTAAGAATATTGACGAATGTATAGATGGTAATACATATGTACAACCTAAAATTGGTGTCCAGTATGTAGCAGGTCTTGATGTGGGCCTACGAACAGATCCAACTGTACTTATGGTAATAGAAAGAGAATCAAGAAAAGTAGCACATGCTTTTTCTTGGGATGCTTCCGGTGATCTCACTTGGCCACATCTACGAGAAGCTATAGTACAAACCCATAAAGAATGGGGATTCACTGATATAGTCATGGACACAACTGCACAGGCAGGATTAGCTTTATCACAGGAATTATTACAGGATGGCTTACCTATTTTGTCATATACACTTACTCCTCAATCAAGGCCACAACTTCTTATGCAGTTATCAGTTGCACTCGAACATGAAACAGTTAAATTCCCACACATAGAACAATTAATCAGGGAACTAAGAGTATTTCAGGAAAGAGTTACTCCTGGTGGCTATCACAAAGCAGAAGCACCACCTGGTGAACATGATGACCATGTGTTTGCTCTTGCTCTCGGCCTACATGCCTGTGTCGATCCATTCTGGGAAGCACCATCTATGGAAGATGCACCAAAACGAAGATATATGCCTACTCAGGCAGAAGTAAACAATGGAATAACTAATCCAAATACTTTCGGAAATAAATTATTAAAAGACAGAAAAGCACAACGAAGAAAAATTATGGCAGGTGTTAAATGACATTAGACAGAGATATGGAATATAAATTACCAGGAGATCCAGGTAAAGAATTTGAACCCACATTAGATGACATACTAAATCTTAAAGATGATTACATGGAATACTTTGAAGGATTTAGACATCAATGTGCAGAAGAAGAAAAATATTACATGGGTGAAAACAGAGTACCTGTTCCTGAAGGAATGAATGTAGATCCGGTCAGACCTGCTACCGCAACATCTCTAATTAATGTTGCAGCAGATCATGTCGATGTAGCTAACTTTGCCATCGATGTACCTCTCGCTTCAAGAAGAGCAACTGCAAGAGCAGAAAAACTAAAGAAATTTTATATCGGTTGTTGGCAAAGTATAAAAGAACCTGTAAAGAAAACAGCAGTTAAACAAGCATTTCTCTATGGAATATCCTTTATGAAATTAATGTTCAAAGCAGATGCCTATCCTGATTCACCTAACATAGAAGATTATCAAACTGTAAACGAAGATGGCGAAACAATACTGTTTGATGAAACTCTCTATAAAAATGATTTACAGGATTTCTTAGATAAAAGAAAAATCACATTCCCATTCGTAGTTAAAAATGTAAATCCAACTAATCTTATCTGGGATGACTCTAAAGATCAGATCGATTGGGTAATAGAACATTATGAACACGAATCTAAAGATATGAGAAAAAGATATCCCCAATGGGCATCAGAAAAAAAAGATCATGAAATGGCTACCTACATGGAATACTGGGATGGCGAATATGCAGCAGGACTTGCTGATGAACAAATAGTATGGGGGCCAATCAAACATGGATATGGTTTCCTTCCATTCTTTCCAGTTATACCTGCTAATTCAATTAACTTTGATGCAGGATCACCTGAAACAAGATACAGAGGTATCTTAAAACCAGTTCATTCATTACTCGATGCAGAAGCAAGACTAATGACACAGAATGAAGCTATATTAAGACAATATGCCTGGAGAACACTAGACTTTCATGGCAACAGACAATCAGCACAGGAAACAGCAGATAACTATGAATTATTCGGTGCAACTAACATCGTACTTCCTGGCACTGATGTCAGACCTTCTCCTATTGCATCACCACCTACAGAAATATTACAACAACTATCACTCGTTCAGGGTCTTATAGAAGAAGCTACTTATCCTAATGTAGTTCGTGGTATGCGACCACAAGGTGTAGGATCAGGTTTCCATACATCTGTACTTGCAGGTATGGGCCGACTTGTATTTCAGGGTGTTGCATCCGGAATGGCAAGAGCAATAGAACAGGTCAACTCTGGATTTGCACAACTTATAGAAAACAAAGTAGCAGGACCAATGACAGTCCATGCAAGAAGCGAAGCACACTCATTTGATCAGACAGTTAATCCTGATGATGTGAAAGGCTATTATGAAAATATAGTAACACTAAAAGCAGAAGCACCTGAAGAAAGAGAAAGAGAAGCTATGCTTGGCATAAGACTTTATCAGTCAGATCTTATATCTAAATACGAAGCTATGAGAAGAGCAGGTATAAATAATCCTCTTGAAATGATGAACCAACAGGCCGCAGAAAAAGTAGCATTTTCACCACAAGCTATGGATTCACAAATAAATGAATTTATGCAACAACTAGGTGGCGAAATGCAACAACAACTCGGCATGGAATCAGGTACAAATTTAGGTAATCAATTCATGCCTGGTCAAAGTCAATTACAAAGACCTGGTGAAGCAAATATACAAAGAAGCCGGATGGATGCACAGGCACAACCTGATGTATTTCCTCAAGGTATAGGCGGTATAGATGCACTAGGTGCAGCACTTGGTACAGCACCAGGAACAGCACAGGGTATGCCATCAGGACAACAAGTAGGGAGAAACGAAAGTGGCTAAAGAAAAAAAATTAACAATGTTTACATCATCTGTAGATCAGGCAGTAGAACTGTATAAATCTACAAATGAAACAATTAAAGAAAGAATAGCTGTACCTAAGAATAAAAACTTAGATCCATTACAGCAGTATTTTAAATCAAGAGGAATAAAGTTGAGGTAAAATTATGATGCAAGACATAGAAGTATTTGATTTATCAAATGCTATAAGTACATATTTAAAAAAATTATCTACAGATGGCATTGAATTATCAGGTATTATAGAACATCTTGAAAGTGACATAGAAACTGATCCATCCGCATATGAATATATACAACCTACAGATTTTGCTACTTTTGGAAAACAAGATGCAATTAATTATATTTTAAATGTATTTGACAATGCTATAAGTCTTGGTATGCCACCAACAAATCCTAAATATGGAAATGCTGATTATGTGAAATCTCTTGTAGATGAAGTAATAAGGAATTTTACAGGTGTTAAAACAGAAGGACTAAGTGGTAAATATGAATTTATAGCAGACCCTAAAACTACAGCAACAGAAAGAGGTATAACTACTAGATTAAATGATTCTAATTTAGAAAATATAATAAGAGAATCAAGTAATATAGTAAAAAACATAAGAGAGGAATTTCCTGCTGAACCTACATCTGAATTAAGAACAAGTAGTTATTTTAAAGCATTGAACGATGCTGATGTAATTGACAATCTTACATATAAACAATTAAAAGATTATTTCAATATGAAAATATCTCCTACACCTGAATTAGTTAAGGTAGCATCATGGTATTTAAACAGGTTTACAGATTTAGAAAATGAACTTATTACAGGCTCTCCTACATATGACGAATCAGGTAAAACTAATTTTGCTACCAAAGCATTTAATGCTATAGATAATGAATATCAAAATGGAAATCGTGATTTAGATATTTATGGCACAAATGCAGATATTAAATACAGAACACCAAGAGAAATCTTACAATTAGAACAAAACCAAATAGACAATTTAAATCAGATGGTAAGTGCAAATGTAATAGATTTTGACAACAATCTTTCAGGTGTGTTAAGTGCTATAAAAAAAGTTCTTGATACAAAAGGTTTTGACACTGCTGATTACGAACCTGGATTAAAAGAATCAATGGATAAACGAATTAAAGAAGTAGCAAGAAGAGTATTAAATGATGTAAGAGAAATTAATGACACAAATGATAGAACATCAATTATAAATCAACAAGCAGATGCCATAATTAATGAATCTGGTAATTATGTACAACAATATGAAAACAATGAGTTTGTTGAAAATCTTACAGGATTTAAAGAAGGTAAAAAATATATAAGTGATTTGCTTAATGCAAATGGAATAAACCCATCAACAATAAGTGATGAGGATTTAACTATACTTGCACAAGATGCAAAAAATCTTCTTGATACTGCAATGGCAGATACAGAAGGAACAAACACAGTTCCTGATTTCAGAAAAATGATTATAGATAATGTAATTAAGAAATTGCCAACTATGCAAAAACAGAAAACTAATTTCGATATTCTTTCTGATAATGAAACCTTTAAAACAAGTATAGGGCAATCATTATTAGAAGCACTTGGATATAGTGATTCTGCTTCAAGTGAAGTAAAAAGATATTTATCTGAAATAGTAGCACCAGGTTTTGAAAGTTTAATTAGAGATAAACTTTCAAAAAATCCATCAGCAGATATAGATTCAATAATATTTAGCGGTATTAATGATTTAAAAACTGGCATGGATGCAAGATTGACAGATGCAGGTCTTACAGCAGCAGACATAGATCCGCTATCACTTAGTAAAAGACTTGCAGATGATGATACATTACTAGCTATGGGTGTTGATCCTGTTACTCGTGAAGTTTCTACTACCATGTCACCAAAACCTACACAAAAAGCAAATATAGATCCATTAGGATTTCAATCTGCGATTGCAGGAATTGCATCTGATGATATGGGGTTCATGAATTTTCTTTTAAGTAATCAACAACAAATACAATCTGATTTTTTAAAAGCAAAAGAAACACAAAAACAACCTGACCAGGATGAGTTTGCTGCTTTAGGTAATGCAGCTTTGAAAGCATCGTTAGGTTTAAAACCTGAAGAAGATATACCCTCATATCCTGGTGGTACTCCACCAAGTACATTTGTAGGTGAAGGTGGAAACATAGGTCAATTTCCTGAAATGAATTTTCCTATATTAGGTCAGAAAAAAGAACCTGAAGGATTAGGACAAAAACAAAGAGAAGCTGCACAGTTTGCACTTGGTGCTTTAGAAAAACCTGATTTAAAAGTATCAGATTATCTAAAACAACAATCAGATACACTAAGAAGTTTATATCAAAAATCTCCTGAATTTATACAAAGTAAATTTAGAAGGCCAAGTGCATTTAGCGGAATAACTTATACACAGGGGAGAACATGACTAGTCCTTATTTAAAACGATTACAAGATCAGTTACAAACAGATCAGAAACCAGTTAAACCACCACAAGTTATTGATAATTCAAGAGGTCCTGTATTAGATGGTAAATTAAAACCTGATGGAGAACCCATTGATGATACTTATAAAGATGTAAAACCTAAATTTAAAATTAACGATTATGGAACTGTTACAAAAGATGAGTATGATAACACAAGAATTAAATACAAGTTTCCTATAAACATGTTAGACAATTCAGGTGATACTACAGTTTTAAACAATATACCTGGTTATCTTCAAGGTAAAAAAGTAAAAAATCCATTACAAAATATTTGGAAAATGATTGATGGTGATACTGATATAAATAAAATTAAATTTTATGACGACATGGATGACAAATATCCAGGTTTTAACAAAACTACTTTAGAAGATGCTGATTTTTTTATAGGTAAACATAACTGGTTTGGTGCTAAAAATATAGTAAATGGATTAGAAACATTTAATGAATTAGCAATGGCACTTGTATCTATGGGTTACAACAAAATGTTAGATCCTGAAGCAAGGAAAAGATTTGAAGCTATGGATGTGTATTCTTTAAATACACAACCTGGTATGTTTGCAAATAACATAGCACCTACAGGTTTAAAAAGCATAGACAATCCAATCCCTGATTCTAATGTACCAAGAAAAGAAAAAGATCCATTTGTAAAAATAAACGATCAGTCAGTGAGATTGGTTTCAGGTTTTTTTAAAGCAATAGCAACAGGTGATTTTAAAAAATTAGATAATGCAGAACAGTTATATTTCAAACCATTAAGAGATAATTTTCAGAAACGACCACTTGCAGAACAAATGTTTATTGGTTTGTGGTCAGATCCTATTTTAGGAAAAACTATTGGATGGGGTTCTAGTTTAACAAAAGCAGGTTTCACACCTCTTTCTAATAAAGTAATTAAAGCCAGAGGTGGTAATCCATTAAAATTAACTAATGATCTTAATAATACAATTAATAAATATGTAGACACTGAAATAACACTGATGAAAGTTTTTGGGCAAAATGCAGTTATTAATAACAAACTAGATGACAATTTAGTAAATAGTTATTTTAAATCTGGCGATATAAAAGTAAAAGTTAAAAGTTTACTTGAATCTAAAAAGAAACTTGCAAACGAATTAGAAGTACTTGCAAAAAAACAAAACAAAAGCATAGAAGATACTTATGAGTATGTTAATGATGTTTTTAATAAAAAAACTTTAGCTGATGACACAAAAGCATTTGAAGAACTTAAAGAATTAAACATTGCAGATCCGGTTCCATTTTTTCAGACTAAAATTAATGCTTTGAAAAATTATAATCCAAACACAATACGAGGAAGAGCAAAAATAGCAGAAGAAGCAAAAATACAGGCAGCAGAAGTTATTAATAAACAATTTGAAAAAAGCATTACTAAAACAGGACTCGATATTATTTCAGGTGATGTGAACTGGTATAAAAAACCATTTAGAAAAATATGGTGGGAATATAAAGCTACAGATCAAAAAGCTGTTATGAACAGGGTTACTCGAATAGCTGCTGAAGAATATAAAAAATTATATGGTAAAGATCTGCCTGATTATATGAACTCAGAATATTTAGCTGCTTTATTACCAGGCAAACCAAAAGCTGCTTTAATGAGAGCAAGTGAAGTTACAGCTAATGTAATGAAAACTATTGGTAAAAATATACCTGTAGATGAAGTAAATACATATTTGAAATTAAAACATGCTCTTGCAGTTTATAAAATGTACCCAGACCGACTACCTTTATCAGGTTATAACTCACAGGAAGAAATTGGACTTGCATTAAGAGAAATGGAAGATGAATGGAGAAATATAGGTGGATGGGAAAAAATACAAAATGCAGGTAAAGTAGTAACAGATTTTTACAAAGAAATATTACAAAGAAAATTAGATTCAGGAATGATTAGTCGAGAATGGTTTGATGAATTAACTACTCGTTATCCTGATTACAATCCTACTGTTTATTTAAATAAAATAGGCGGAGAAACAAAAGAACAATTAGGATATTTTGCAACATGGCAGGGTGGTATAACTGACAATGGATTAAGAAAATTTAGCGATGCAGGTAGTGATGCAATAACAGAAAATCCTTTAGACCTTTTAAAACAATCGAGTTTGTTTGCAGAAAAAAACATTTCGAGAAACGATCTTGCTAAATCATGGATTAAAAATATACAAAATTCTAACATATTTAAAGCAGGTGAAATAAAAGAAATTACACCAAGAAGAAAAGGAGAGGTTGAAAAATTATTTAATAATTTAGTAGATGTAGAAGATGGTAACAGATATGGCAAAATTCAATTTTGGGAAGATGGAAATATAAGAACTTTCCAGGTTCCAAAAAGTGTTGCAGAAACATTTAAATTAGGTAACGACACAGGCACACAATCTGCCGAAGCATATGCAAAATTATTTAGAGTAACTAATGGTATTGCTAAAACTGTTATAACAGGATTAAACCCTGCTTTTTGGGCAGTAAATTTATTGTTTGATACTTTAACTGTAATGATTAAAGAAGGAGTTACTTACGAGTTACCTGTTGCTCTTTATCAGGCTATAAAAGGTGCTACAAAAGGTAACACTGCATATAGCAGATATATAAAATCAGGTGCTGATGTATATGGGTATTTCGGTAAAACACCAGAACAAATATCTAAAGAAATAGCAAGTGATGGAAATATAGTTATTAGAAATGCAAAAGACTGGTCAAATTATTTAAGTCCAATAAAAGTAAAGAATGGTAAAATTTCAAGTCCTTTAGTAAGTACAATAAATGAAGTGGGACATACATTAGAAACAATGCCTAGACTTGCAGTATTTAATAAAAGACTTGCAAAAGGTCAAAGTGAAATACTTGCAGGAGTTGCATCAAGAAGAGCAACTGTAGACTTTGCAAGATCTGGTCAGGCAGTAAGATTTTTAAACAATATTATAATATATTTCAATGCAGGAGTTCAGGGTACTCTGCTTCCATATAGAACATTAGTTACAGGTGATGGAGTAAAGTTATCAAGATCTATGGCAGCAGGGAGAATAGGAACTTATACAATGATGCATGGTGCATTAGCAGCATATAACATGACTTATTATCCTGAAGTATGGAACTCCTTACCTGATTATCAAAAATATGGAGTAGCTTTTGCTATTACAGGACAAAAAGGTAAAGATGCTGTAGGCAGAGAAAAGCATAAAATGTTAGCTTTTATTCCAGACAACAGAGAATTTTCACAGTTTACAGCACCATTAGTATTTTTACTTGAACAAATGATGAAAGAAAATGCTACAGCAGTAAAAGAATTTGCTATATATTATTCACTAGAATCTACTCCTGCAAGTAGATTTACAGGCGAAACAGGGTTGCCTGTACCATTTGTTGCAGATAAATGGCTTCAACTTGGATTCAACAGAGATTACTTTAGAGATAAAGATATAGTACCACCAGATAAAATTAATTTAGATCCTGTAGATCAGTTTGATGAATATACATCTGAATGGGCAAAAGACTTAGGTCAGGCAACAGGATTATCTCCTATGAAACTTGAATGGGCATTAGATGTAGGTGTACTTGAAGATGTAATATTACCTATACATGCTTTATATAAAGTGGCTACAGGTAAGCAGGAATTAATAGATCCTGAATTAGAAAGATATGTTGTTGAAATTCTTTTATTAAGTGATGCCACAGGAGATAAAGATGAAATAAGAAAAGCATTTAACAGAATAAAAGTAGAAAAAGGTGAGTCGTTTGCAAATAAAGTAAGAGCAAAAGTGTTACAGGAAGAAAAAGAAGATACCCCATTTTTATCTAAAATAAAAAGAAAATTTGTTAAAGATGTAATTGTAGATTCAAATGTATGGCGAACAGGTGCAAAAATTGCAGAAAGGGAAACAGGCATTTCTAACAAGGCTATACAGGCATATCTTGAAGCTACATCTTCAAATTCTTTGGAAGCTAAAAAATTGGCTAAAGAAGCAGGAGAAGATTTAAAGTTAGGAAAAATAGACTCTAATATATATAAAGAACGAATGGCAACAGTATATGCAGGTCCTGGTTTTGCTTTAGCTGTATTGTTTAAAGATTATCCAGAGTTAAAACAAATACAGGATGACGAAACAGGTGATATATTAAAAAACTGGTTTGAAAAAGCAAACACTTTTGGCAACAAATTAGATGTAGACAGAAGAACAGAAGCACAATTACTTGTAGATCAATATTACTCCATTCCTACTGTATATGTAACTAATACAGCTACTGTAGATCCAATAAAAACAGCAAAATTAAAAGATATGTTTATAGATACATTAACAAAAAACCGAAAAGAAATATTAATAGATGAATTGACTTCAAAAATGGATCCGGTAGCAATACAGGAATATAAAGATAAAGATGAATATTTAAAAGACTATTGGTCAACAACCGAAAATTATATAAAAGAAAAAGATGCTTCCTTGTTACCTGCATACCAAAAATACCAGGAAACCAGATTGTTCAGTGAAGAAAAAGCTAAATTAATTTTAGAAGAAAGACAAAACAGAAAATTAAAAGCATTACTAGATAGAGCAGGTGATTTAAACAGAAGAGCAAGGCAGAAAAATGAAGTGCTTGATGCAGTTGTTGCTTTTTGGACTCAATCCAATCCTGTTCATCCTAAAAACAAAAAAAGAATTAGAGAAGGTTTTACACAAACAGAAATATATACACAAGTAAGAAAACCTGAATGGTAGTTGACAAAGCACAAGATATAGTGTATTTTCTAAATTGCAACACTAGATGTTGTATGACAGTTAAATAAAAATAGCACTGCGGCCGAAAGGCATGGGCTTTATATATAATGAGCAATAATTATGTATAGGGCCTTTTTTTTTGTAAAAACGAAGTAGATTCATCGAAAGATAGGAGTTTATCGTGATAGAAAATAATAATGAAATGCAAACTACAAATGAACTTGATAAAGATCAGGAGAGTTTAGGCACACAACTTGACGACAATCCGCAGAATGAGATTTCTGAACTTAGAGCAAAAGTAGATAATTTAACCAATGCAAATGAGAGATATGAAAATCAGATTTCTGGTTTACAGTCTAAAATTGATAAAGGTTTAAATTCTATAAGGCAACAGGAAAAACAAAAAGCTGAATCGAATCTTCAAAAATTAAAAGAAGATTTTGAAAACTTGGATGAGAGTTATAAACCTTATGCAAAAACTGCAATACAGGCCGAAGAAAGTCGGTTACAAAGAGAATTTGCAGATGAATCAGTAATACAAAGTAATCCTGTTTCTACAGCAGAACAGGAAAGAAAAGAGATTGTGAGAGATATGGGAGTTGATCCTAATACTCCTGGTATTGATTATTCAATATTAGACAATCAAAATCTTTCTTTAAGTGATAGAAGGCAGAAATTTTTTACAAGTGTTATGGATGCTAGATCGAAAGTTCAAGCACCAACTGCACCTGTAGAAACTAAACTTGCTGATAGTCCGCCTGTAGATGGTAGTCCCTCTAAAAGTACTGGAATCCCAAAGAACATAACAGAACTACACCAGGCTTTTGCTTCAAATAGAATTACAAGAGAAGAGTATCTTGCACAGAAGCAAAGAATGGGTGGTTAATTAATAACTAACATTTAAAGATTAAAGAGGTACAATTATGGCTACAGGTATAACAGTATCTACTACTTCAAATCTGGAATCAGGTCAGTGGACTCAGATTGCTGCCGCAAGGGAAGCATTTGAAACCGCATCTGCCGATCCAGAGTTAATATCTTCAGAGTCTATTCCTGGTGGGTCTAAAGCATGGGAAATTTTAACCTATGAAAGACTATCAGTAGGATCAGCTTTAACAGAAGGTACTGACTATGGTGCATCATCTGCTGCACAACAATTAGTAGCTGCTACAGTAACTGTCACTCCATCAGAACATGGAGTAATGGTAGCTCTTTCCAAAGTTGCTCAAAGAAGGCAACCAGGATCTTTAGAAGCAACAACCGGTCGTCTGATGGGAATTTCTCTTCGGGCTAGACAGGCAACAGATGTAACTACACTTTATGATGGATTTTCAAAATCTATTATTGGTGCAGGTAATGCTATGGATATAACACATATTCGTGGTGCTGTTGCATATCTTATGACTGATAACACTGCTTCTTATGGACCTGCACCTATGCCTTACAGAGCAAGTTTCCATGCCGAACAAATATCTGACATCATCGTTGATTTGACTGATGCAGGTGCTAGAGTCGGTGGTGTGGAACAAGGTCTATCTGCTGACTTGGTAACAAGATGGTGGAGAGGTAATGACAGAGCATATGGAGTTCAGATATTTAATTCTGGATATCTAGGTATCAGCAGTAACACCGCTAAAGGTGGATTATTTGCTGAAACAGCACTTGTCATGGTAATGGAAGGAGAAACCGAACCTACAACAGAAGAAGATACATCAAACAGATTAGTCGAATATGGTTTATTCCAGTCATGGGGTGAATCAGAAATTGCAGACAGTCATGGTATTGAAGTTGCTTCTGATGTAACAGCAACAGTTTAAGGTAAATTATGGTAATCAGATCAAAAGCAAAAGATAAAATGAGAATGGGTAGTCGAGGATATAACGACATTAAAGAATCCGACACTGGCTCTGCATCAGCTATTTTTGATGTGATTAGTCAAACTTGGACAAAACCTATACCCAATTATCTGACTGAAATGTATTTAAAAAGAATGGTTTTTGTATGTTCATGTTGTATCTATTCATCAGGTGCAATAGGAGATGTTGTAAATCATCACAAGCTAGTTAAAGACGAATCATATAGTCATAAAACTGCTGAAATTAAAGACATCCAGTCAGATAATGGGATAATTTTTTCATGTACTGGTTGTCCTGCCAAGTTCACTACAAGAACAAAAGCAGACAATCATTTGGATTTTAAAAAACAAAGTTCAAAAGTACATGTAAATCCAACAGTCTTGGATTTAAAACAATATTCACTTGAACCTCGACCATCGCATTTAAGCGAAGTTGAAGATCACAATTCTGTAGATTCTACACCTTTGGATCGGCCGAGAAAAAGGAGAAGAAATAGAAGGAGAAAAAGATGAGTACAGTGTTTGATAAAATAGCTGATCCAGTAAAATCGGATCATTTGTTTTTTTTAGGCAAAGAATTTGATGAACATTTTAATCGTGAAAGACACATAGCTGAAAGTCATGTAAAACTGATTGAAGGTAATGGAAGGTTTCATTGGAAAACTATGAAACGAAATCTGGCACAAGATTACAATGTTTCAATCAAAGATGGTGTTGAACCTCACTGGATTAATTCCGGAGAGATAACATTGTGGGAGTATGACCAATTCTTAAAGAAATGGGATAATACATCACCTTTTACACCTGACCATAATAAATTATTTAATATGCTCAAGAAAGGACTCCAAGTTAGACCACCTTCGCAAGGAGTTGATGGCATTAATTGGCTTGTTGAGTCCGCTACAGTGGTCGAGAAAGAAGTAATAGACAACAGACCTAAATACACATTAGAAACAGATAAAGGTCCTGTTGTTTCACGAACATGGCGACACCATGTAGAAGTACGAAATAAATACAAACAGGTAATCACTATAGATGAAATACCAAAAGATGTTATGGAGAGATACCAAACATCAGCTTATGTGTGTATTCATCATGATAAAACCTACAAGAATGAAAAAGCAGCAACACAATTTGTAAAACAATGTGATTACTGTAAATCAATAGAAGATATGCAACAACACATTAAACCAAAAAAGGAGAAAGCTAATGCCACCAATGGGTAAAGGAACTTATGGAAGTAGAAGAGGGCGACCAAAGAAAAAGAAAGGGAAAGCAGCAAGGAAAATTAATAAGAAAAGAAATCCATCAATGAAAATGAGGAGAAAATAATATGGCTTTTAAGAAAATTGGATCAAATCCACATGGCTACAAACTAGGTAAAATGAATGTATATAAATCACCTAGTGGGCCTACACCACAAAGTATGAAACGAGCAGCAGACAGACTGCAACAGGTAAATGAAAGGCAAAAAGCTAAAGACCTTAACTGGCATAATAAACCAGACGATAATTACTCAACACAACCTACAACATGGAAAGGTCCTGTAACAAAAGTAGAAGTAACAAAGAAGGGTAAATTATAAATGCCTAAAGTTACTCAGTTATATATACCTGAACAACCTATACCATTTCCAAAACAGATAGGAATGTTACCAGATCAAAAAGGATCAGGTAAGTATCATCCTGATTTTGCATTTGAGTATATGTCACCTACGAATATGAATTATTTATTTCCGGTAGGTATGTGGTTTTGGGAAATTCGATCTAAAAGAGAGAGAAATCCGAACACAGGAGAGATGTACGATTATCCTGATTTCAAAACTGCAACTTGGGTAGGTATGCCTGATGGTTATTCTTTTGAAGAATTTTTATCAGAGCATATTGAACATATGGAGAGTAATGCACCTGGCAAACATGTTGATTCAAAAGGTAAAGCACATGGTTTAAAAGAATCTATTGTAGATGTAGAAAATGCAAGATTAAAAGCTATGGAAGATATGAATGAAATGACATGGCTTGATATGGAAATGAAACGATTAAAGATGGAAAACGATAAGAAAGGTTTTGATCTTACAGGTAAGCATTTATTTGATATGGTCATGGATTTTGATCCTGAAGATTCTGGTAAAGGAAGAATACTAGAAATGGATAAAAACAGTGGCTATGTAATAGAACACGAAGATAAACAAGGATTCATTCCTGAAATGATGGAAGAACCAAACGAAGATGAATTTATAAAAACAGAAGGTGGTTGGATGACCACAGAGGAGAAATGATATGGCAGGTAGAAAAGGTAAAATAGTTGCAGGTGTTACCTCAGTCAGTTCAGCAGGTACAGCAGTACAACTTTCAAGTACAGATTACCGAGCAAGTGGTATTACCATTAAAGCTGCAAGAGCAAATACTAATGCAATATATATTGGTGATTCAACTGTAGATGATGATACTGGAAAGTTATTCCCAGATCAGTCTATTACATTTAGTTTTAATCCAAGTCATGACATCAGTGCAATATATGTTGATGCTGACACAAATGGAAATAAAGCTGAATGGTGGGTGGTGATATAATGGCACAAGATACAGTAGTAATACAAAGTCAAAGTTTAGACAATGCACCAGGTAATTTTACAGTAACTGGTAATCTCACAGTAACAGGTAACAGTACAGTTAATGGAACAACAACTACTACTAATTCAACAGTTGTAACTATTGATGACCCTATATTTACTTTAGGTGGAGATACTGCACCAGGCAGTGATGATAATAAAGACAGAGGTATTGAATTTAGATACCACGATGGAAGTGCGGCAAGAGTAGGATTTTTTGGCTATGATGATTCATCAGGCTTTATGACATTCCTAACTGCTGCAACCAATTCATCAGAAGTATTTTCAGGTACACTTGGAACAATGCACTTAGGTGGCATACAGATTGGTAGTTCAAATCCATTTTCAGATTCTTCAGGCACACTTACACTACAGAATGTAGATGCGGTAGATGCA
>Ga0208919_1001221_pt1 | contig 15232 bp, 18 predicted proteins | sample 4_EtaG_FD_184076 | JGI IMG/M metagenome (GOLD analysis project Ga0208919, IMG submission 184076) | Marine viral communities from the Subarctic Pacific Ocean - 4_ETSP_OMZ_AT15127 metaG (SPAdes) (version 3) | ecosystem: Environmental > Aquatic > Marine > Oceanic | place: Pacific Ocean | collected...
TATGACCACCTTTAATGGTGTGACCTTTCATTGTACCTTTTTCAGACATTGTTACCTCATAAGTATTAAGAGGGCAAGTTGCCCTGCCCTCCCAAAGTTAGTTGTTACGTACCAGTTGTTACACTAGCAGTCTGCTTTGGACCTGTTCCAATGTCACACATAATTGCTATGACTCTGAAACGACCTGCAGTAACGCCTGCACCTAATGCTTTAACTTGAATTGCATCAGCGGCAATAACTGTGTTTATACCTGAAGCTTTTAAACTAAATTGGTATATCGCATCAGCATTACCATCAACACCATCAGCAAACGCATCAATGTCAGTACTTAAACCAACATCGTAGGTTAGACCTGATCCACCTGCTTCAAGAACGTCAAGACATCCACCGATAACAATTGTGTTATCTGGCACATCGATCATCTGTACAACGTCATTTGCAGAAAGGTTCTGGTCGGCTGCGTCAAAGATTCTAGATTGAACCATGTAAGGTCTCGGCACATTGCCCGGATGTCCTACAGTTCCACCACCAGTAATGGTATGATTATAAGTAGTCATTAATTAATCCCCCTTACGCAAAGTCTATGACGCCACGAACTATTGCTTCTGGTCTTAAAACTTTTCTACCAAAAACGTGTAGTCCTCTAACGACATCAGAGAATGATTCAGTTGAACGTACCACTTCAGTCTTTGCGATGTGAGACGCTGTAGAAGTACTAGAGATATGTCCTGCCATGATAACGTTCTCAGAAGCGTCTGTAGCGACACCTGATAATGTTACTTGGTCAGTACCTGCTGTACTATTTAATGCAGTAGACTTGTAGCATCTAAATCCTGCAAGTGTACCCGGAGTTGCAAGTCCGTTTCTTAGGTTTGAAGACGCATCGCCAGTTACCTGTACTTCTGCCATCTTGTTACCTGCTTGAAACATCTTCTCGTAGAAGATTGGAGGAGCAACAAACCATCTGTTCTCTTCTGGTACAGATTGGTCATCAAGCACTCTAGCCATTAATAGCATGAGGTTGATACCTGCATCATCTGTTTCTACGTTAATAGGAGCAGATGCTGTACCTAAAGCTGAATTAGTAGTTGTTAATCCACCTGATAAACTTGCATCGTCAGCACCAGCAATACCTGCACCGTCTGACATAGCCTGTAGTATGTTGGCATCAAATTTTCTCTTTAGAGCAAAAGCACCTGAAGAAGTTGCTAATGCTTCAAAGTTGACATGTGAATGTCTTTCTTCGATGTCATCTATTTTAAATGCGAAAGCATTTGCTTGGTCAACGGTCATTGTAATCTGATCGTCTGCCAAGTCTTGTGCGTTAACTACAGAACCTCTTGTGTACGCTGACACAGTAAGTGTTGGTTCTTTTATGATGTTAACAGTGTCGCCAAAGTTTTCAATTTCGCCAGTATAGTCGGTATTCGTAATATCTTCTGCAACCGAAGCTCTACGGAAGAACTTAAGAACTTTTTGGCTAAAAATTGAGGGAGCAAAATTACCTGACGGTAAGTTTCCATACCCTGCACTTGTTCCAAAAGCCATTTTCTTATCCTTCCTCTATTTGAGGTTAGTTTTCTGTAATTCGCCCTTCTGCTCGTGCTAAATCAATATCTTTTTCAAGTTTCTCAAATTCCCACGATTTCAGCTTGGCGATGTCGGACATCTTCCAAATCTTTCCTTTTTGATCAGATGTTGCAACGTCTTTTGGTTGAGTCTTAGTAACCGTTGCTGCCGCATCTGTTCGATTAGATTTAGTAGGTTTTTTAGTAGATATGCCCATCTCTGCTTTGTAAAGAGATACGATCTTGCTTGCCCACGTAGCATCAGTATTGTTTTTATAAATACCATTACTAAGTTGTTCAGGTTGATCATCGAGCCATGCAATAAACTTTTCATTGCTTTTTAACTCACCAAAATCAGGGTGTAAACGAAGTAATTCTTCGTATGCTTTCTCTTTCTTAAGAGTCTTTTCCCTCTCTTTAACGACTTGAATTTCTTCTCGTAGACTAGCAACCGTCTGTTCAGTTTTTAAACCAGAAACAGTTTCCACCACCTCGAAGACATCAGGATATTTTTCTTTAAACTCTTGAAGTTCTTCTGCAGATTTTGGAGCAACAGTTCCTTGTGGTAAACTTTGCATGTTATCTTTAATTGCTTTTATCTCACTAACCATTTGTTCACGTTCACTTTTAAACTCATCAAGTTTAGCATCATAATGTTTTTTTAAATCATCATAACGTTTTTTGTAATCGTGTCCTTCTGGTTGTTTTGTTTCTACGAAACTTGTACTTTCCTCTTGAGTAGCCACCTCTTCAGTGGGGTCTTGAGCTTGTACTTCTTCTTCATTATCGTCTTCTTTATCCACCTCTTCACGATATTTGTTTTTGTAAAGATTTGGATTATTAACTACTCCAAAGGAGTCATTTGGTTTGTTTGCTCTCGCACCTTTTACTTGTGTTGCCATTGTATTTACCTCATTTATTGCAGTGCCACATGGCTGTGGGTAGCTGCTTCGGATGTCAGGGCCAGTGATATTACTGGGTAGCTGACTAATTCTTAAAATAATTTTTTAAGATAATCTAAAAAACCTCCATCATCACTACGATCTTCTACCTCTTTAGGTCGTTTCATAGGTAATGTTACTTCGTTAGGTATCGGGGTTGAAGGTTTAAATTGTTCAGGAGTAATTTTTTCTGCACCTAAAATTGTATCCATCTTAAAATCAGATGGTACGTGATACACATGTAAAGCTTTTTTGTTTTTAGGATTTACTGTTCTATATGTTTCTTTAAAGTGTTTTTTGCTTACTTGTTCTTTGTACCAATCACTTCCTGAAGTAAAGGGATTATAAAAAAACAAAGCGTTGTTTGTAAAATCTTTTCTAGCACCTGCCATAACTTCTTCAGCAATGTTTCTTACTCTAAGATACGTATCATTATCTTTTTTAAATTTTTTAATAGTCTCTCTAAATTTTGTAGGTTCAAGTGCATTAAACTGAAAAATTCTTTCGCCCTTTGCACCTTCATAGGTTCTTGTCAATTCTTCATATATGCTTTTACCAAAACCCGGATACTTTTCTGCGTTTGCTCTATTTATTAAAACGTGAGCCGCACCCTCAAGTCCTTCATCCCCTAAATTTTTAGCTTCCCCCCATATAAGTATGGCTAAAGCATCAGCTAGTGGCATTTTTTTAGCAAGTTTCATAGTTGCTTGTCTTGCTAGTTGTGGAGTTGCGTATTTTTCTTTGTAGGAATCGGCAACCTTGTCTATGGTAAATACACCACCTTTTGCGGCAAAACCTTGACCAGCTTGTACCTTCTCCTGATCACCAGCTTTTTGTCTGCGTTCTACTTCACGCTTACCTTTGTTGTTGATTTTTTCTAGTTTGTCGTAGCCTATAACTTTTGCTACATGTGGTGGAACTACTACTTCACCACGAGAGATTTGTATATCTAATTCTTCTTTACTTGGTATTTTACCAATTCTAAAATTTTTGTCAACCCCTATATCCCTAGTCATGGCTTTTTCGTAGCCTTCAGCTAACATTTTCTGTATACTTAATGATCCTTCATTTTCTACAGCAGGAGCATTAATTACAAATGTACCATCTTTTACTGTTAGGGGTATATCATCTGCGATAGTTGTTTGTTTGTTAAATTTCTCTGGGGGTCCTCCAATAAATCCTGCAGGTTCGGCATCTCCTCTGCCACCTAGTGCAAAGTTCTTTTTACTTCCAATAAATCCACCTTTGGCAGTATAACCTCCTCCTACTCCACCCTGATCTCCCAGACCACTGTCAGAGTCACCACTAGGAGAATGGTCATGTTCTCCACCATCATCAAAACTAGAAGCTGATGCTACAGCAGAAGGAGTTGAATATCCTGCACTCGTAGCTCCACCTAAATCTCCTGTTGATCCTACTGAATCTGCAGCATCTCCTAAATCAGACCCTTTAGTATACTTGTTGTCATATGATCCAGTGCTGGCTTTCTCGGCTAATACTTGAGAAAGAGTTACTGGATTCTTTACAGTATCTTTAAGACGACCAAAGAAATTGTATTGACTTCTTACTCTTTGAAGAGCTTCTATAACCTTTTTATCTTCTTCTCTACCTGCACCTTTTCCAAAATATGTTTCTGCTGTAACTCTGACATCTGACATTGATCCTGCTTTTGAAAATTGATTTCCACTAACGTGATATCCTCTTTCATCGTAACCCCTAAATGCTCCTGTCCTAGATGCAATAGAGTGTTGTCCTGACTCACTGTCAACATTATACCCTAAAGGAGCATAGCCTTTACTAAAAGCTTCAGCCATTCTTCCATACTCAGCATTTACACCAGTATAGGATTTACCATTCGGGGCCCTGCTTACAAGTTGACCCCCTATATAACCAAAAAATCCAGTAGGTGATTTAGCACCTCTATATCCTGTTACATTATTTGCGTTTATTGCAGCCATACTTTGACTAATATTGTTACTTTGTATGGAATAGTTTATGTCCATAACTGTGCCTAAAATTGAATGATCTGGTCTGTATGATGGGTTTCCAAGTGGATCACTTAATGTTTTACCTGTAACAAATCCTGTTGCTCCACCTGTTATAATTGGACTCATTCCCAGATATGCTAAACCTCTTTTAGCACCCGATTTAAGTAAGGAAGTTAATCCTCTTTTAGAAGCTAGTGATTTTACATCTTCTTTTGCTTCTTTTCCACTTTGAGGAACGGCAGCAAGTGATATTCCAAAGTTTTTATTTAGGAAACTGTCACTTCTATCTTTAAAACCTGCATTTTGTAAGGATGTGTTGTAATCTATAAAATTATTTTCTAAATCTAATATAGAAGATGAGCTATTTAAATTACTATCAAAACCTGCCGATAAATTTGTTAAATTGGATATTGACATAGGATCATCATCCCCACTATCAGTAACACCAACTTGATTTACACTAACTTGTTTACTTTCTTCTTCTTTACTATCTGTAGGCGACCTTCTTGACAAATCTGCTTTAATGCCTGTAGCATCTAATGATTGATCGTAATAATCAATGTATCCCGTTCTGTATTCTCTTCGTGATACTTTTTGTTTATTTCTATCGGGTTGCCCAAAAAAATCACTAGCAAAATCTAAAGTGTCAAATATACTAGACATTCTTTATAACGTCTCCATGACTATTCTTCAAGTTGAGGAGCATTTCCAGTAAAGCCAGCTTCCCCTGCAGTTGGCGTAGCTCCGACTCCGATTGTGCCGTTACCAGACCCTTGATTGTCAGTTCCTTCAGGTCGTTGAGATACTCCACTAGGTTGACCCATTCCTTGCTGTTGATTATTGGGGTTAGCACCCTCGCCTGTTCCTTGTTGAGCATCTGGCATCATTCCTTTCAGCATCTCTGCATATATTTGAGCTTCATTTGCATCATTAACTAAGCTATCAGGATCAATATCTTGAGCTATTGCTAATTCTTTCATTAAATTCGGTATTTTAATAAATGGTGCAAGCATAGGGTTTGCTACCGTCTGTAGTAAAGATGTCAAACGCTGACTTCTCACTTCTTTTTGCATTACTGCTGCTACCCCACGAGGTTTAATCTCCAGATCACCCTCTATGTCATCCACATTTTCATTAAACTGCATGTTCCACTGAAAATACGCTTCACCAATTGGTTTTAATAAGTTATCATCTATATTTTTTATAACTGTCTTCATGGCAAGACCTGCAGAACCCATTAACATTGATAAACCTGCTGCAGTTCTACCTGTTCCTGTTACTCCAGTTTGTCCGTGCATAATTGATGGTATGCCCGTCTCTTCATCTGCAAGTTGTCGAGATATCTGATACATCTGTATATTCTCGCCTGCAGTGTTTGGAAACTTAAGACCATTGATTGCAGTTCCTGTTACGCCCGACTGTCTTCGGAATATTTTTCCGGGAAATATGTCCATGTTCTGTCCGGGAACTAAGCTTGCTTCGTCTACATCAAATACAAGATTACCTGCAAGTGCTAAGTTATCAATAGCCATTCTTACGTGACCATTCATAAGTAGCTGTGCATCTTCCATGTTCTCTGCAACACCAACTCCCCACAATTGATAAGGATTGATTTCAAATGGAAATGCTTGAAAAGGTATTCTAGCAGGAGTAAACGGATTTGCTACACAACGAATAACCATGTTGCCACACACCCACACATTTACTTGTACCTGATCAAATTCTGACATTTCATTAACGCCATCCATGCCCACTTCGTTAGCATACTTTTTGTCGATAACTCCCCAGTATTCAAGAACTTCAAATCTGTTTTCTAAAACATGTGGCTCAGTTTCATCTTCACGAATAGTGTCTTCATAATATTTATCTTCATAATTTGCACCTTTAGAAAGACACTCTTCAATTGCTTCTGCGTCAAAGTACGGTCTTTGTATCAAACCACGAAGTTGTTGACGGTTCATACGATGTCTTTGTATTACGTACTCACAGTCTTCGATACTTGTTGCCGATGGATCAGGGTGAAAATCCCACACAGATACATATTCTATGCGAGGTACAACTTTTTCGTAGGGAACATAGTTTCTTTGCCCGTTTTCATCTCTTTCCCACTTGTGAACTTTTTTGTAGAAATTAAATGGTCCTTTAATGATTCCCGTACCTAACAAAGATGCTTCAAAAATAGCTTGCCTAAACACACTGACTGCATTAGTATCGAGAAGCTGATCGTGAATACACTTCTCCATCCGTAGTGCCATCTTCTGCGCAGGTTTAACTTGAGGTTCTGCCATTTTAGCAGGACCTTTAACTAACATGTCTGGAAATTCTTTATCATAACTTCCAAGTTTGTGAGGTTGATCAGCCTGTAATGCTCCGGGTGGAACTTCTCTTCCATCTCCTTCAAACCCATATGGGTCTACTGGTTGATCTTCATCAAGAGGTGTCTTCATGTGAGCAAACTCTTCTATACCTTCTGGCATAGGAGTAGGTTCAACAACCACTGGGAACTTTTTATTAGCAAACAGAATATCTACTATTTGCCCATACGCTGCAAGAACCTTAGTTTTGGTTATTTTAATGAAAACTTTGGAACGTTCAGAATCACGATACTGTGTCGTTGAATCGTAGATACCCCTGAAGTTTTTAAAAGATTGTAGCCATCTGTGTTCATGGGTACGTCTCCCATTTTCAGAATCCTCAAACTTCTTTTTTACGTAGCCTGCTAGTCCGGGCATTTGCTCGGATGGATTAGCTATAGGTACGCCAGTATCATCTTCAGGTTGAAGAAAATTATCAGACATGTATTTACCTTACTTAGAAGTAGTTTTTATTGTCAGCCATTGTGTTGAAAGAAGCTTCAACAGTTGGTTTAGACTGTTTCTTTGGCATATCAGATTGCAAATCGTAGTTACCCATCTTTGTGTCAAAGTCTTTACCTTCACGAGTTAAAGGTGCATCTGGTGCGTTGTAAGCTGTTTTATCGGAGTTCATTACATATGAAGGTCCGTAGTTGTAGTTATTGTCTGGCATAGTTGTCTCCTATTCTGCCTTGTTTACAAATCCCCCAGAAGCATAACCTCCAGATAGATTCAATGATTGCCCTGTTAACGAGCCTGTAAGTGCATCTAAGAAAGACCCACTATCACTTATTGAAGAATCATCTCTAGCTTTTTCAGCTACAAATTCTCCAGCTTGTTCAAATTCTCTAATTCCAATTGGTAGAGGATTAGCTGCTTCTGCAAGTCCTCTTACTCCAGATTCAAATTCACCTTTGCCTTCGTCTTTAGACATTTGGTATTCTAATCCACCTGCAACGAGAGGAGATGACTTGGCGATATTCGATGCTGCTATCCCAGCAGCAGTAAGAACGGCTTTTCCTGTTTTAGATGTGGCTGCCTTAGTCACACCCTGTTTTAACTTTTGTATTCTTGTTAAAGCCTTTTTTTCTGGTGGTCTATTATCTTTAATGCCAGCTTTATTTAACTCAGCTATTTCTTCTTCGCTAAAATCTTCAAAACTCATTGCTTTTTTGTCGGTTACATCTGTAAATGTACCTTCAATAGTAGCAGATTGATCGAGAACAGGTGCATCAAAATAATTTTCAAATCCTTTTGTTGCTTTTGTTATTCTAGCAGTTTTTCCTGATATATCGTAGTTATATTTTTCTAAAGAAGGCTGAAAGATTGAACTTATTTTACTTGCTTGCTGTGCATCAAAACCTTTTGGGTCAATGTCTCCGGGAAAGTCTGTAGCGTAAGTTACAACTTCTCCGACTGATCCTTGTGCAGCAGATACAAGACTTCTACCTTGTAGATAGGCTATTCTCTCAAAAGCAACTCCTGATTTTTGACCTATCTTTGTGTGTATATTTCTAAAAAGACTTGATCCTCTTTTTCCGGGAACATCTTTACCATCTGGAGCTAGGCTATCATAATATTTATTTGTAGAAGCATCAAACAAGATATCTTTTATCTTTATCTTCTTTAATAAATTAGTCATATCGCTTGATGTTACAACTTTACCATCAGGCTTTACAAAAAATTGATCGTTGACTACCTTGCCATCAGCGATACGCTTTTGAAGAATGGAATCTGCAAGAGGACTTAAAGGAACATTTATTCTTCTTCCTTTTGCTCCTTTAGTTTCAGCATCAATGTATATAGCACCACTTTCAGGAAAGTAAACTCCTCCCACTTTTAATCCTGCTGCAGCGTTAGGTCTTAATCCTGTATTTAAATTAAATAACATAGCATCAGCTATGGCTTCTGTCTTAGGGTCTAACTTAAACTCTTGAATCTTAGAAAACAATTCGTTCATTGTTTCAGAATTTACTTTAAGAGATACTAAAGATTTAGCTTTAGCAGGCTCTTCAATTCCAAATATCTTTAAGTTTTTTTCGCTGTTACTTTCTTTATCAGGTAAAAAATTATACAGATCACTAGACTCTGGTATTATAGACTTTAACGATAGACCAACTTGACGCAAGTTTTGCATAGGTTGTTTTAGTCCTACAGAATCTACATCTATACTAGTCAGTGTTCTATTAAGTAATGTTTTTCCGTTTTTATCAGGAGTAAATAATTGAAGAGCCGATCCTTTTTTATCAGCAATATCCTTAAATAGCTTTACGCCTTCTGTGACAAAACTAGAACCTCTTTTATTTTTGTTTGCATAAGAAGTTAAAACTTCTCTTAAGGTGGAATCTTTTGTTATTTCTGCCATTTATTTAATATCCAAATGTTTCATTTTGTACCTGATAGACTTGAGCCTTAATGCCATTAAGCGTTTCGTGAATTGCTGCATACCCTGTCATTCTTGTCATCAACATATATCGCAGTGCATCGTATGCGTGATCTTCTGCTTTAGTATCTACGTCTTCGCTGTTAGTCTTGGAAAGAGGAATTGCTGCCAATTGCTTGATAGTGTTGCTACAATTAGAAAACACTCGTAATCTCGGTTCATTTGTTCTTGGGTCATCTGCAAGCCTACGATGTATTTCCATCTTACCTTGTATTCTGTTACGATCAGACGGTGTCCAACGGACTCCTGATCTCATCATTGTTTCTGCTATGGAAGGACCAAACCCTGTCTTATTCCAACAGGAGGAGTCTAGTACTGTGTAGTGGGGTAGAGGGTCTAATTGCTCTGCTTCTAGTATTCTATCGGCTAATTGTTCTGCTGTCAACTGTTTTACGTATAACTCCCGATAAATCCAGATATTATTATCCCAATCAATAGCACCCCAAAGAACGCAAGAAGGACTCGCATACCCGTAGTCAGCCGCCCTGATACGGGGCCAGTTAGTTGGCAATTGGAAGCTCTCCACAACATGTTTAACCCTGCTAAATTCTGGGAAGGCTGCACCATCGGCTACATCCCAATCCCCGTCAAGTAATCTTTTCCGTTCTATCTCTGGTAGTGAACGAAGCATCGCTTCATATTGTCCATCTGCCATAAGGAACGGGTTGTCTGTTAGTCTCGCAGGAATGAACCTACGATAGAACAAAGGTTGACCTTCCTTTTCGTGTCCTTGCGGCCACGTGAACGGTCTACCTGTTTCGACATCTGCTGCAGGGAACGGTTTGTTGTGTTCACCTACGTCAATGTACATCTTCTTAATCCACCACCCACCGATTCCACCCGGATTCGCTGTACACCTCATATACAAACTTTGTTGTAGTTCGGGATCGGTGCTTCTCAGTCTTGATCTCAGGTAATCCCACACGTAGGGTGTTGGGTATTGGGTTATTTCGTCTATCCCGATCCAGTTGAAAGCTTGTCCTTGAAATCGGGTTACATCTTTGTCTTTGTCTAGATAGGTAAACCAGATTGTTGCTCCAGATGGGAAGTGCCACGTTGACTTTGACTCCCTAAACTTTGCACCGGGAAACGCTTTGGGGTACAGTTGACGGGATTTGTCTATTAACTCAGTAAGTTCGTCAAGAGTACGCCTAAGAAGAAGACCCCTATGATTAGGATTAGTGCAATAACGAAGGGGGTCTGCCAACAAGGCGAAAGATTTTCCCCCACCAGCAGCACCTCCATAGAGAACATCTCTTTCACCCGATGACAAAAACTCTTCTTGAGGTCCTTCATTCGGTTGAAACACGATTTCCCGATTGCCGACAATTTCTTGCACAGGTGGAGGAAGGCTTGCCAACTCCCCTGTATCGATAACGGTAGTTGCATCTCCCTTAAGAGCTTTCTCAACTTTACCAACTTTCTCTTCAAGCTTTCTGGCATATCTTCTTTTACTTTCTGCTACTTTGGTTACTTTGTCTGCACGTTTCTTAGCATCACGTAACCTCTTTTGTGTCTGTCGTCTGGCTTGTTCGGCTCTGGACAGAAAATATCTTTGCTTTGGTGCTTCGGGGTCTTTCTTAGGGCGACCCCTCTTTGGTGCATCGGTCATCTATATTCTTTTAAGGCGTTTACCTTTAGGTCCTGAACCACCTTTTATTGAAAGGTCTTTAGGGTTGACTCCCATTCTAGGTTTACTCTTAACCTTATGCCCCTTACCACCTTTCATAAGTTCAGCTTGAGTTTTAAATAAATCATAGTAAGTTTTACCTACGTATGCTCCACCTGCCCCTAGCAATACTCCTGCTGTGTTCATTAAAGCATCCCCACTGCCTGCTTTACGTGGTTGTTGATATCTCGATGCTTGAGGATCATTTGAATACATTTTGTTTTTTTTAGCCATCTATAATTACCTCTTCTTTGGTGAGTTGTAATATCTTTTTTTAAGGTCTTTACGAATTGCATCTTTACTTATAAGCATCGGTTGTTGTATCTTTGTTATAGGGCCTTCACGTTCTGCAGCACTCGCAAAGCTTTTTGGTTTTGCTACAAGAATGTTACCTTTTTTATCTGTAGTTGTAGGTAATCCAGTTTTTGCTGACGGGTTGTTTCCTGTCAGGAACTTTTCTATTTTAGCACTATCTGATGAAGTAAAATAATGTAGACCTTTTGCATCTACACCAGAACTTTTAAAAACTTTAGACTCACCAGTCTTTTTATTTAGGATTGTTCGTACTTGTTGTTTTTTATTATATATCCCCACCGATTACGACCTCTTTCTTTTTTTAAGCTTCACGTTCATCTTTTCTTTGGTATCTTCCATACATTTTTTCTTGTCTGCCTAACCTATCGTACAGTCGTTTTGATTCAGCATCCTTGAAAATGTCACTTGGAACTGGCTCTGTGGGATCATAGGCATCTTTATTTATTTCTCTCATTCTATAGTGATCAGCTTTTCTTTTCTTTTTCTCCATTGACTTCTCTAACACCGTTGCTTTTCTTGGTTTCTGATACCTTGATGCTTGGGGATCGTTTGAATATACTTTGTTAGCCATCGATTACTACCTCTTTCTTTGGTGGCAGCAACACAATACCGTGAACTGCCTGTACATTTACGTTGGTTGTTTCCTGTTTTCCCAGACCAACCCTGTTTAAAAGCGATTCTGCAGCCCTGAAGCGTAGGTCGTCTCCTCTTTCGGGTACGGGGTTGTCTATTGTCGTTACTAGGCGTGTAGCAGCCTTAAAAGCGTGCATAGACAGTACGTTCTTTGTGCGATTGATTATTTCATCGGCTAAACTGTTCTTTAACCACGTGACACTACCCTTAGAATAACCCGCTGCTAACGCTGCGTCAGTAACATTTCCACCATTATCGAATAGATTGGTTAGGAATTGCTCCTGTTGGGGTGATATTTCACGTGAATTTTTTGTTTGTGGTAGTAAATTTGTCACAACGGTACGCTTTTGCTTGGTAATTCGGTAAATACTTAGGTAATTCGACTGTTATTTCTACAATACGCTGTTTACACAGCATTTCTGTAGGATAAGGTCCACGTGTATCCTGCAATTGTCTACAATCGGTGTCTACTCCTAAGTAGCAAACGAGTACAAATGCTTCAAACACGGTTAATTCCTATAGTTAGTGAGTCAAGAACCTTTTAGCTTGAGCCAAAGCACGAGATTCAGTTTGGTTGCTGCTGCTCGAAACTGGTCTTGATACAGAGATTATACAGATATAACATATATATGTCAAATAAAAAAAAATTTATGCACAAATGTCTTGACTTTTCTGATAAGATGGATATAATCGGAGTAACACCTCCGGGAGATACACCATATACACAGGGAATTAACTGTTCTTAGTATAGAGGGGAGTCTCCCTTTCGGAGTTACTTACAGGGGTATCCCAAAGGGATGCAAATAGTTCATACAAGTAACTCATTCGGGTAAAAATGGCGACATTGCTAGCAAATGCTGGGGGGAGGGGGGTGACCCATGCGTACCCACACACGTAAGGATTTTCTTACATTTTGATTTGTCATCTCTGACCTCCAAGAACTAACACCATAGGCTAAAAAGCCAACCCAATAACCAAACCCAACTGTTAAACTGCCGATTGCCTGACATATATACGCCCGTGTAATGCTATTTGTCATTTTTAGATCATACAACTAAACCCCAAAAGGTATTCATTGCGATGCAGATTGCGAACAATAACCCGAACGCCATTTAAAGCGAATACACAACAGAAACAACGAATTAGATATATATTAGGCTAATAAAAGAAAAAGCACCCTAGAAACTAATCTAGAGTGCTTTCAGGGAAGAAACTTGTTAACTTATTTATTCAAGCGAACACAAGCATATTCACCCAAGCCAATCTTTTTAACTGTATTAACTGTGCTTTCATTCAAAAACATATTTCTATATTTGCTAGTCGTTTTAGAATAATTCCACCTATCATAATCCAAATAAGTTTCGCCATCAGCTTTAACGCAGATAATAGAATTGTAGCTTTGAAATACAGTAATACCATTCTGCAAAGTAATAATGAATTGGTTTGCTACTTCTTTATTACTACGAGGTGAACGCATATTTTCAACCTTTGCAATATTTAAAAGTTTCTTTGTTCTATGTGGCATATTCTCAAGAGTTAAATTAAATGTTTGCATTGTTATTCTTCCTTTCAATTATTATATGATTACCTTTTAATCTTGTTTTGGCTGAGATACAACCCGAACAAACTACATTTTCATAATCATTAAGTTTACCTTCTAATGCCTTTTCAGGAATCAGAAATTGATCGGCAAAAGTTTCTTTATATTTACATATATTACATTTAAAAAAGTAAGCCATCTATTTAACTCCCTGCTTAGTAGCAATTAAGTCTTCTAAATCTAATTGACCATGCAAACCCCATTGAACATCAGCAAATTGAACACCAACATTTTCATTAAAGTAAAACCTATCTTTTTTACAAGGTTCTAAATCATCTGCATTGTCAATCTGTTCATTAAGACTATTTAAAATGTTTACTGTTTGGTCTTTATGGCAATATAACAAGTGCTTTATTGTTTCGTGTTTTTCCTTAAAACCGATAATCTCTAAACAAGCGAAAGCGTCGTAAATCTTCCAACGCATTTCAACTTTGCAAGGTTTAGAAATCATTTCTTTTTTGTTTTGGTCGTATTCATGTTTAATTAAATAAGTTTCTGTTTTCATTTTTGAAATTCCTTTTAACTATTTAAATTAGGGTTTTAAAAAAACCACCTAAGAGATATCCCAAAGGTGGTTAATTATAATCTTATTTATTTTTTAAAGTCAACTAGATAATTTATTAACCAAATTTCTATCCATAGTATTAAAATTTAATGGCATAGCTTTATAATATTTATAGTTCTTTCCTTTAACTTTAATAGATTGAACAAAACCTTTTTTCTTTAAAAAGAATACATATTGTTTGATCGTGTTATAAGATTTGTCTGTTAGTTTGTTGTCGTATATGTCAACTACTTTTAATCTTACTCCCGATTTAATAACCTTGTATATTTCGTGTTCACCTTTTGTCATCATGTGATTACCTGAAATTAAACTTGGATTATTTTTGTTTTCTTTGTTGGTTATTATTGATGTCAAGGTAGGTACAAAGACATTAAATTGATCAGCTAATTCTTTAGCTAATTGATGACATCTATAGCCTGATCTATGACCTTTTTTCTTGGCATTGTTAGATACGATTTCCAAAGTTTCAAGTAAGGTAGACATCTTATTTAAATGTTGTCTTTTCATATGTTTCCTCCCAAGTCTTTAGCCTTTTTAATTGCATCATTAAAACTTAAATGGTTATTTTGCATTCTTGACATAGTTAAATTTGTTATACGATCAGCAACGACAATGCCATTACAAGTATCACAACACCGACCATCAGCGATAGGTAAGGCATTGTTTCCCTCGTACCAATAAGCATCTTGATTGTCTTTATCTTTACCAAGATATTTAGGTGGGATAGTTTGATTACAAACAATACATGTTTGCAATTTAGTTTTATCAATAGTCATTTTTAGTTCTCCTAGTTAAATAATAATTATAGCATAAACTATAAGACAGAATAGAATTACTACAACTGTCCTATAGATAACATAAGCAAGTTCTAAACCATTACTCATTTTAAGCATTAGCCATTTCTAAAGACTGCCAAGCATTAGAAGAAAGTAATTCCCTGACAACATCAGCTCTTTGTCTTTCTACGTTCGGTTTATTGGCGTTTTGGCGACCACCTGAAATAGTTTCAAGTTTTTTGGTTTCCTGATTATATCTTTCAACTTTATAATCTGTGTGTGTTGACCAATGAGTTAAGGCATTGTAGCAACCCCAAAGAGTAGAACCTAGTTCTTTCTTTTCCTCGTCAAATAAACCAAGAAGATAATTCAATTTAGTT
>Ga0208919_1001222_pt1 | contig 15215 bp, 29 predicted proteins | sample 4_EtaG_FD_184076 | JGI IMG/M metagenome (GOLD analysis project Ga0208919, IMG submission 184076) | Marine viral communities from the Subarctic Pacific Ocean - 4_ETSP_OMZ_AT15127 metaG (SPAdes) (version 3) | ecosystem: Environmental > Aquatic > Marine > Oceanic | place: Pacific Ocean | collected...
TTTTTGACTCCTCTACTCTTTTTGAAGCCCTGTCCCAGTGATCATCATCAAGAACAACTCTTCTATATGTTTTTGCCATTTTTAAACATTTCCGAAGTGTCTGCTTCAAATATATGAGTGCCAATATGTTTTAAATGTATATTAAGATCAACAAAAACTTTACCTCCATGATTGGACCAAAGTTCGCAGAAATGATAATCTTCTGATAACAAAGCCCCTGTGCTGTCTATGCTAGTGTCAAAAAACTGTTTTGCTATAGGTTTAATATATTTACCAGACGGATCTTGTAAAGTAGAAGATCGGTATTCAGGAACGTGATTAGATAGTTTTTCAAAAACTTTTCTCTTAATCATCATAAACCCTGTGCCTGCATGGCGAACCTCCAATAAACCTTTATTATTTAACTTAATATCATCAGTTCCCAAAGGCAAGTTAAATGCAAAATTTGAAGCGTAATAGTTTAAGTCTTTTCTATTCCTCTCAACAGCTTTTCTTACCCTTTCCCAGTTTATTTCTTTTTTAGGATATAAAGCACATATAATATCTTCGTCGTGATTAAATAATTTTTCTACCGCATCATACTCAAAATAAATATCAGCATCAATAAACATTAAATGTGTAAATTTTTCATCATCTAAAAACATTCTTGCTAACTCATTTCTGGCTCTGGTTATTAAAGATTCGTTCATTAAAGTAGCAAGATGACACTCTATACCTAACTGTCTAAATCGATTAATTGTATTTATAATTCCTAAAGTAAAATGGCCCGTACACATACCTCCATACATGGGAGTAGCAATTAAAACACAAGGAGGTTTTGAAACATTTCCGATGTTTAAACTTGTTTTTTTAGAATCATGGATTTTAAACTCTGTCATACTTTCTCCTTTTTGCGTTGGCACAAATAAATCTTTCCGTTTTCTTGAATCAGTCATCAATTTTCTACCCTTTTTGTTCCAAAAACTGTTCCTTTGTCTGCGTAAAGAAATAAGCACATCGCTTCTTTTTCTTGAAATGTGTGGTCATAGTGTATTGAAGCTTCTGAACGACCCAACCTATAACCGTCGTCTTTACCAACTGTGTAAGCTTCAGTCCATAAATCAAACGTCTCGCCGTTATACTTTTCTATCCAACCCCAAGAAAACCAAACTCCTAGTAAAAAACTGATTATTAATTTCATTTTTCTCCTTTTTTCAATCTGTCTCTAGCGAATAAAGATACGTCAATGTTATCAAGGTTTTTCCATCCTCCTAATGCAGGAGGGGTTTGCTCTTTTACAAAATAAACATACTGCCTTTTTTTGTCAGGAATAGGTAGCCTGTACACTGATCTATCTCTTTCTAACCTAAGAAGTGATTCTCTAATTAAATTAGCAGAGGTGTCGAGTGCTTTAGCAAGTTCATTAGGAGAAAATCCATTACGATTCATTTCTTTTTTCATGTATTGATGCACTTTTATTTTCAGTTCTGATTTTCGTCCCCCTATGCCCATACATTTCTTCCTTTTTAACTTCGTTTTCCAAAAATTTAAGGTACCACATAGCTTTTCGTACATCGTTTAACTTACTCGCATAAGCATTGCCATCAACTACTTTTCTGCCGTAACGCATTAAATATTTAAGAGCGTTTAAACGAAGGTGACCCTGAAACTCTTCTGAGCTAGAAGCAGATTTTAATGCGTAAATAGTTTCAACGATTTCTGACTTGTAGTGTTTTGGGTTTACGGCATCATCCTCAATCATTTGTAAGCTTCCTTATATCTTGTTCAAACCCATTTTGTTTAGATTGCATCTCAATTATAAATTTATCAACTAGGGCCATGCAGTCATCTATGCCCGCCTTATATCCATTGAGATACGGATTATCTCCTTTCATTATTGCCTTAAAACCTAAACGCATAGCTTCCGATACAGATATATTATTATGTGTAGCAAACCCTTTTACTTCATCAATCATTGTCTGTGGCATATAAATCATTAAAGGAACGTGCTTACCACTAGACTCCAAATTTTTCTCTTGACCAACCATTATATTCCTCCATCATATTATCAAAAGCTTTCTTTGCTTTTGGGTTATTGTTTAGTTCAACACGACTACTGATTGCACAAATTGAATATAAAACTTTTATAGCAGATGGCTCAGAAGAAACTTCCTCACCTATCTCGCTAGATAAATATTCCCAGAACGATTTATTCTTGCAAAGAATCCCTGCTTCCTTAGTTCTATTCCTATAGGAAACAGGGGTCTCATCATCGTTAATTCTAGCCATGGCAACCATGTATCGTGCTCCACAAAAATCTCTGAATAATTCTTCTGGCAATTCATCAGGATGTACTCGCAAAGTTAAAACAAAGCCAGTGGCATCCTGTTTAAGAGCCATTTTTATTGATTCAAAATGTAAAGCATCTACCATAGTCTCTCCTAAAAGGGTATATCAGGGTCTATCTTCTCAGACTTGACTTCGTTTGAAGATTCGTGGTTCGCTGTGTTGTTTAACTTAGCTTTTTCCTCTTCTGATTTATAGGTGTTTAAACTAAGAGAAAGAAACTTATCCCCCTCCTTCGTTGTCTTCCTCCAAGCAGATAGCTTCATCACAGCAACTTCAATTTTATTACCCCTCTCATCGTAATCAGTTTCAACGTCTAAGTCAGACATAATTACCTTTAACTTACCTGTGATGTCAGGGCTCTTGGCGCTCTTTTTAGACTTTGCAGTCCACAGTGAACCACTGTTTGGTTTAATTTCATAAGCCATTATTTACTCTCCTTTATCTTCTCTTTTACTTTCTTAGCGGAATTAACAAGCATTTCGTACACCTCTGGATTAAGTTCTTTTAACTTGTCAATATCCGGTTTGTTAGCCTGCCAAAGGTCAACTAACTCATCGTTTGTCTGACAAGTGTTCATAAACTCTGAAACAAAGGTTGCCCAATACGCCTGTCCTTTGGGTGAAACGTGTTGCAATCCCTCTTTAGGTTCTTTAATCTCAGTTTTTTCGACACAATCAACATACAATTCGTCTGTTTCATCTTGTGTAAATATATCCAAACCTAAACCAAAGGTTGCAATGGTTTTGACAAGACAACGCTGATACGCAGAGTTAATTGCAAAAGCATCTGGGTTTTGAATTGCTTTTGGTTTGCCCCCATAGTTTGTATAAACAGGCAATATATAACTTTTTGTAACATGATTTATAGTCACAGATGTTTCTACCATCATAGATCCATCAGGATAAGTAGTGTGAGGAAAAAACCTCCAATATGCATCTGGATAGGCAATAATTAACTGCTTAACGACTACTGCCCAAGGTAAATAATCGAACTTACCTTTTTGCTTAAGATGTTTCTCCATCTTGATTGGCAGTAACTTCTTTGTTGTATTGACTACACCAGTCTGCGACTCCGCAGTAGTTTCCGGTGCATCGGATTGGTTCTCCTGTTCTTTGTTCGACATAAAAGTCTCCTTCCTTTTTTTCGTTACATACTTTTGTTGCTACTTCTAAGTCATCGAAGAGTTTTACTGCTCTCTTCGCCCCCTTCTTCATCACCGCATATTTAGTGGGTCGTTGCCATCGCTCTTCATCACTACATATCGGTAATTCTTCTCCAAGGTCACTACTTAATTTAGATTCCTTGTGTAATCGTATTCTCGAAGATATGTAATCTTCCGTTTTTTTTAAACCCCATACAGGAATATCCAAAACCTGTATAGGTGCTTCCGGATATTTGTACCTATCCAATAATTTAGAACGTGTCCAGTCTCTAATAAATGCACAAATCTGAAGTTTGTCAATATCAAGTCCTTTAACTTTATTAATTAGCCATCCGTAAATATTTAACTGGGTTTCCCATTCAGGTTTTATATCTGTAACGCTAAACGAACTACAAAATTTATAATCAATTACAGATACTTTATTTCCGTTTACAATCTGTACATCAATCGCTCCGGACAAAGTTACGCCCTCTATTTTACAAACTAATCTCTCTTCATTAATGTGGTTTTCAACCTGTGATTTCTCAGCTACATTGTGGAGAGCAGTGCCAAGCATTTGCCACAACATATCAGATACATCTGTCTGCATCTGTTTAAAATGAATTTTCCGTAGACGTTGTATGCGTGGAGGAGATATAATTTCAGTAACGCTATAGTCAGCATTCTTACTGTAGTCGTTAGTTTTTGCTAACTTAACTAGAGTCTCCGGCACATTATGTATGTTTGTAACTTTCAAATTATTTCCCCTTTGAATGAATGATAGCACTACCCCACAAGATGCACAAGTGTTTTCTATATTAGGAGAACCTGCGTCAAAAGCCAACTCAAGAAGAGCGGTTGTCATCGGAGGTAAACCCAGATTTATAAAGTCCAGCAAAGCACTTGATTATTCATCTATGTTTAAACAACAGTTAATAGGACCGGGAGCAAACTGGGAGGAAGATGTAGCTGTTGAAATTACAATCTATTATGCTTCTCGTAGACCTGATTTAGATGAATCATTAATCCTCGATTTACTACAAGGATATGCCTATAAGAATGACCGCCAAGTAAAAGAGAAACATATATTCTGGGGCCTTGATAAAGAAAACCCAAGAGCAGAAATAAAGATATGGAAGATATAAAAGTAAAAGCTATGGAGTTGTCTATATCAATAGTTAAACTATTAAACAACCAATACACCCCTTATGTTGTAATTATTAGCCAAGCTTATGTCCGATAAAGATATAAAAAAACTTGTAGACGAAGAGTACAAAAACATTATGAAAACTCCACTGGAGGATTTCTTAAAAGAAGCTTTTGACTTGGGATATTCTGTTTTCTGGAAAGATATTGTTAAAAAAGTAATCACCGCCAGAGTACAGCAGAAAAAATAAAAGCCCGCATTGCACGGGCTTCTACCACACTAAAAGGGGTAAGTGTGTTAAACGATAGAGAGGTCTATCAAAAACAAGGGTATAAAATATTTCACATTATTGCAAGCCCTGTGTTAATATTTAATTGACTGTCAATTCTTTGATATGTCATATTTGTATCCTTTCCTAGAGGGCATTGTGTGCGGACGCTTTGCCCTCACTTTTTTAATACTCCAATACTTTCCCCCTGAATACTGCCCCAAAGTCGTGTACCTCCACTAGTTCCGGTTGTAGCATAATCTCATTATGGAACGTCAATACTACAAAACCAGATTGCCATGGCATCGGGTTGTCTTCAGCATAACCAAATGATTGGTGTTCTTTCCAATCTGCTAGAGTTCCTGTATCGACCCCATACCGCCTAATATCGTTTATAGCCTCGTAATATGTAACCCATGGGTACGTCATAAGTTTATGCAAATGCCCACAAATTATATTTGTTCCGGCTTTCAACGTAGACTGGTATGTGCTGTGTTGCCCTCCACTTGGTGGACGATGTTTAATCATCGTTGGAGTCTTGCTGGTTTTGTTTACCATCAGAGACATAGACTCTTCCCAAAGTGGGAGATGATCTTTAAGCCTCATTCCGGCGATACCGTCATACTCAGGAGCGACCGTTGCAAGTCGCTTGTCAAAACGTAAATCGTGATTACCGATTGTTCTATGTAATATACAGCCTTTTGGCCTAGCTTTTTCGATTTCTTCCAGACATTTTTGTAGCCATTCCAGTTCATCTTTTAGATTTGGTGGGGTACTGTATCCACTTGCCCCAAACCTTGAAATAGAACCGCCATCCAATATATCTCCATTAGCAACAATAACTTTAGGCTTTAATTCTTTAATCAATTGAATTAAAACCTTATGGGCTCTGGGTGTTTCGTTTGGAAAATAGTGAGCATCAGAAAATACAATGATGACACCTTCATCTATATCAAGCTCGTATCTTTGAACAAGTTCTTTTGGAGGTTTTTTTAAACGCACCCCAACTTTTTTAGACTCTAAATAAACCTTGTCTTCTCTAAATATTTCATCTCGTTTTTCAAACACTCTTCTTTCATTGATTCCAAAATGTTGTGCTACAAGTTTTGGACTACGCTGACAGTTATGCCAAGCCAATACAAATTCAGCAGTAGTTATACTACCTTTTGTCCTTTTTTTCATTGATTCTTCCAATCTCTGTAATAGTTTGTATTCCTGATCGAGGAATATGGATTACGTTGGCTACGTCATCTGGATACCAAGTTTGAGCAAGAGTTATACCAACTTTATTTTTCGCTATCAAAACTCCCACAGACCAAACACTGTCGTTTATAAACTCCACTTGTTCTCCACCTAACCAACCCTCATCTTCATGATAAGCGTCAACCCATTTAACCAATACTATTGGAGGACTTTTGATGTGTTGCGTTGCCATACAATCCTTTTTACGCTCCAACTTCGTTGCCCCAACAATCCCAACCCTTCGTTTGTTGCCTAGCAAATAATTCAATTCGAGGTAAATCCCCGCATAACTGTACTATTTTGTCCCTTACCAAATCAGGTTTTTTACTGTGTTCCTCAATCGGAGTATCAATCACACTATGAACACCGGCATGAACTCTATTTGGTTTCCCTTTTGTAGCTAATAAACATATTTCTGCGTTCGCTCTAGTCCAACTGCCCATACCCCAAAACCATGTACTCTGTGTTTTTTTGTTTCGCTTTACCCAGACAAAACCAGACGTTTTATATTGAAACCCCCATTTCTCAATCACTTCTAAAGCCTCTGGAAGCAATGGCATTGTTGCCCATAAAAATAAAAAACAATTTTCTTGCAAAATATTTTGAACAGGCAAATTACAAATCCAATCTTTTCCCTGTCGCTTGTAATGTAATTTTCTGCCTTTCTCTCTATACTTCCAAGGAGGGTCTGCATAAATGATGTTATATTTTTTGTCTGGCAAAGGTATCAACGTATCAACAATCCCACTTTTTAATAACAATATGAAAATATTATACTTTTATTTATATCAGCACTGCAACAGTGCAAGTTTTTTTTATCCACTTCCTAGGAAATGAATAAAAATTGTGCTAGGGAATAAATAAAAATTGTGCAAACGCTATTTTTTTTCGGCAAACGCTATTTTTTTTTCACACGCTAAATAAAAAACTAGGTATACTAATCCAGCGTACCGTCTGCGTAAATAATGGGGTAAAGGTTGCCCGCTGACGAGAAAAGACCTACCAGACCCACCTTCGGGTGGCGGTGCAATTCCGTAAGCTCTGGCGACTGGCGTGAACTGTGAAGTCGAGGGGTTAAGCTACGGCTTAAGTGTCACAGTACCTTTTAGGGGGTGGAGCCTTCCGTCTTTCTACCTAGTGGGGGTAGGGGGGCGTGTGGGTGGAACATACAGTAAGGAGAGGAAATGAATTGTTGGCATTGTAGAACAGAATTAATTTGGGGTGGAGACCATGACATCGAACACGAAGACGAATATTTTGGTATGGTTACAAACCTTACCTGCCCTAAATGTGATAGCTATGTAGAAGTTTTTTTACCGAAAAGGGAGCCTGAGTATGACAATTAAAAGAAATTACAAAAAAGAATATCAAGGGCAGTTACGAAGAGGGGATAACAAAAAACAAATAGAGCGACAACGTGCTCGCCGGTTGCTTGATAAAATAGGGGTAGATAAAAACAAAAATGGAAAAGCCGACAAAAGGGAAGGCAGAGATATAGACCATAAGGTACCAATACGAAGAGGGGGAAAATCGAACTTGGCAAACTTAAGATTAAGAAATAGAAAAGCAAATCGCAAAGACAATAAAAGGACATAATGCTAGTGTCAAAACGCATTGCGTGTCCTAGTTGTTCTAAAGACAGAAAAAAAAGAAACTCAAAAGATTGCGTTGTTTCGCAGAAACCTGACGGAACAGAAGTATTCTTTTGTCATCATTGCGGAGAAAGTGGGGTGTATAACCAATCTCCTAACCCACGCCCTACACCGCACCAACATAGAGAGGAACAAAAAATGTTTAAACCACAAGTAGTGCAGGATCTGGATAAAGACCACATCGAGTTTTTAGAAAAGCGTGGCATATCCCAAAAGACAGCTAAGGTAGTTGGAATATTCGGGGCAGAGAAATGGTTTACCAGATTAAACAAGAAGGCTAAGTCAATTGCATTTCCGTACACAAAGAACGGAGAAATGATGGCAGTAAAGTACCGGTCACTAGAAGGTAAAGATTTTACACAAGATGCAAGTGGAGCCACACTTCTATTTAACATAGACAATATTGATAAATCCAAGCCACTGATTTTTGTAGAGGGAGAGATAGATGCTTTAACTCTTATTGAGTGTGGTATTGATAATGTGGTGTCGGTTCCTACAGGAGCTCCTATAAAAGTATCGGAAGGTAAGGTAGACCCTAGTGAGGATAAACGCTTCCAGTATATTTGGCAGTCTCACGAAGTAATTAAAGAATGCGAAAAAATTATTATAGCTACCGATAATGATACCGCCGGTCAGGCTTTAGCCGAAGAACTGGCAAGGCGTATAGGCAAGGATAAATGTCATCTTGTAGAGTTTGATGGACACAAAGATTTTAACGAAGTGTTATTAAAGTCAGGTAAAGATAAAGTTAAAAAAATACTAGACTCCGCAAAGCCTTACCCAGTTGAAGGGCTACTTTCTCCAGCGGACTTTTTAGAGCGTTTAAACAACCTTAGATCGAACGGGACAGGCAAAGGGAAATCCACAGGCTACAAAACTTTAGATGATATTTACACAGTAGTTGAAGGGCAACTAACTGTTGTGACCGGTTACCCATCTAGCGGTAAATCTAATTTTGTTGACCAGTTAATGGTTAACCTTGGTTCGCAACATGACTGGAAGTTTGCTGTATGTTCCTTTGAGAACGCCCCAGAAACCCATATAGCCAGACTGATGGAAATCAGGCAGAAGAAAAGATTCTTCGAGGGCAAGAATCAAATGAACAAAGAAGAATATACTGAAGGGTTCGAGTGGGTAAACAATCACTTCATTTTTTTAACGCATCAGTCTAGCGAGCCCAGTACAATTGATAGTATTCTTGAACGTCTCAAAGTTGCAGTTGCCAGAGACGGAGTTAGAGGGGCGGTTATAGACCCTTATAACTACATTATCATGGACAAAGAATCTTCTGAAACTGAGAGCATTAGCAATATGCTTACTCGCATACAGAGCTTTGCTAAGGCATATGGGTGTCACATCTGGTTTGTTGCTCACCCTGCCAAGATGCAAAGGTATGGAAACGAATTACCCAGACCGGACGGCATGGCTATCTCCGGCAGTATGGCGTGGTGGGCAAAAGCTGATGTAGGGTTAACGGTACACCGGCAGGAAAAAATAACAGAAATTATTTGTTGGAAATGTCGTTATCGTTGGGTAGGTAAAACAGGATTAGTGGAGATGAATTATGATACAACAACAGGAAGCTACACAGAAATCGAAGACCCTTTCGGCTGATGATTTAATGGGTAAGGATAGCATTGCACCTTATCCAATTTATTATGAGTTACGTCAGATGGTAGAGGAACTAGACCAGAAACTCCGGCAGGATAAATTTACCGAAGCTTCTGAACTAGCAACGAGGTTACTTATTGAGTCTCGTTTGTTGGATGTTGCGATACGCTCAAATATTCCCGATACTTCTTCAACATAAAATAAATACGTTGCTTGGACACTCCAAGTTTCTGTGCAATCTCAGGGAGAGTCTTACCTTCTTGTCGAAGTTTAAACACATTTAGGTGACGCTCCCTTGCTTTTTTATTTTGTAAAATCATAATCCTAAAATAAAACCTTCTAACCAAACGATTAATAAACCGGCAAACATTATAGATATACCGCACAAAACTATTGCCATGAATATATCAGCAATGGTTTCTATCCAGTCTTTCGGGTCATTGTGAAATATATTCCGGTCAATTTTTTCTTTGAACTCTGGTTTACTCATAAGTCTTCCCCCTAGTTGAAACTACGCAGTGATAGACAGTGTAAAGAATATTACACGCTCCAATAAAAACAATTAGACCCCCGATAGCAAGTGCCCCAAGATAACCTACATTGTTTACAAAGTGAAAGTTTGTGAATACATCTTTTATTACACAGCCCACGAGAGCACCCCAGATTGTCCAGATGCTTGCCATAATTGCATTACCGCTACATATTTTAATGTTTTTGTTCATCGCCTGTCTCCTTATAAGTAATTTCCTCGATTATTACGTCAGTGATATTGCCTTCCTGAATAAGACCTCTGTCTTCAGGATTCTCTAGCAAAGAAACAATCCATTCCTTTGCTCCCTCAGATAGTAACGAATGGTCACCGGTTCGCAACGCATCTCTATCAGCTTCAGATAAATCATTTCCACTGAAATGTAAATCGGCATTGCATTCAATGACCCTGCTAAACTTCACAGTCACCACTGATGTTCCTTTTAAAAAAATACGTTTCTCTGTCATACTTTCTCCTTTCATTCTGTTCTCCAACCTACCACAAGAAAGTCAATGTCCTCATGGTTATGGCTATTTATAGCTTTACTAGGTAAGTAATCCACTAGTTGGTAGTGAGTTTTACCGCCAAACCAAGCCATACTATCTTCTGCTTGCATAGGTTTCCAACCTTTACGTTTAATCAGGGCTATGAAAGCCTTTACTATCTCCTTATCTTCCTCAGTCATACTTTCTCCTTTCTCTTTTTTTCTGCTTCGATAAAAGCCAAAGCAATTGCACGAGAGTTTAAACGCTTTTCATATTGTCTGCGTCTATCCTTGTGCTTGCCCGCATTTCTTTTGGGATTTTTTATTTGTTCCCGCACAACTAAATTCCTCACTGGATACTCCTAGATATTGCATCGTTTGGAGTGTGTTGAAAAACTAATCGCTCTGCAACCTTTTTGAGAATCTCAATTTTCTCTTTAGATATTTTTAATCCTTCGATTAAACCTAGAACATTATCAATTACAATATCTGATTGTTTTTTTGTTCTAGCTGTAATCGCTAATATAAAACCCTGCACCACAAAAGCTTCGCCCTTTGTAAGATTCTCATCTTCCATTAACTTTTCAATTAACGTGAGCATATCTTTTTCCATTTGTTTTTTTTGCTTTGCGTTCATAATTACTTACCCCTTTCAATATCGTTTAAACATTGGTTGTGTCTTTCAAAGTCATCTGGGTCAGGCTCAATAAGATTTGAAATTTGTTTTGCAAACTCTACCCGACCCTCGTATATACCTTCTGAACCATCAGTAACAGTTTCCATGGCTTCCTCAGAATTAATTATTTCCTGTTCACAAACATTTTGTATCGCAAACAGTTTGCCGTTTGCTTCGCATAATGCTTCCTCTAACTCCCTAATTTGTTGAACGTTATTATTCATAATTACTTACCCCCCTTTACTGAGTTTAATGAATCGTTAATGTGCTCAAACCTTCGCTTACCTAATTTTCTATCGCCAATTTGTTTCATTTCTTTAGCGTATTTTCTTCTAAGTTTTCTAGATTCACGCCCCCCTAAACTTCTACCGCCATTAGAATTTAATTGCATAGTAGACCCCTTACTTGCGTTTCATTTCCAAGCCCCACACTCTTATAGCGTGGTCCATTTCCATGTTTTTTATTTTAGTAACAGACTGTTTTGAATGTGACGCTATGTTCCTATTCAATATTTTCTGTACATCTTTTTTTAACTTAGTTATGTCACCGCCCATTGCTTCTAAAACTGTCATAAGCTTTCCTTTCCTTAGTAGTTAACAAAACTATAATTGCTATATAAGTATAGTACAACTGTTTACTTTATGGGTCAACTATTATTTTAGTGACCTGTCTAGCTTTCCTGCATGAAAGTTTTTTGAATCGTACTCCATGTCTTTAGTGTGGATATCAATCTTCGTAATTACCGGTGATACCAACTTAACGTGTTGAGTGTGAACTGTACGACATGCCGATACATGTTTAACGCTACCTTCATTTTCTCCATGTAGGCGAGGGTTATTTTTGAGCCCTCTATCATTAATAATGTTTTCAACTATCTCCCACAACTGCGGACACTCTGAAGTAACGTCTAACTGCTCACCACGAATATGTAAAATAATTTTCGCATTCATAATAATCCCCCTTTTTTTGTTGTCTATTTATAGAGACGATAAAACGTTTCCGATTCTCAAATTTTTTTTATCTCTCCCTACTTAACTCGTTTATTAATTTATTAAACGTAGCCCCGAATAAATCTCTAGCGTTGTCTATGCTTACAGAACGTTTAAACATTTTTATGGTATCGGTGTTAGCGTCTACGCCTATCATAAATAATTTTACGTTGGAAACTTTCGCTACGTTTTCTAGATAGTCAGCTTCTGCCTGACTAAACTCTCTCTCGCAGTCAGTGATAACGCATACAACCTTTTTGGCGTTAGCCTGCTTTGCAGTATCCTTGATCGCCCAGTGCAGTGACTCATACAATGGAGTACCGCCCCCAACATAACACCCTAAATGGCGAACCCTCTTTTTAACGTCCTTGTTATAAGCCTTTGCCCAGTCTTTAAAGGTGACCATGTTTGCCCCTGTACTTGAACCAAAAAAACCTGTCACGTTTAGCGTGGCATCGGTAGAGTTAACTATGTCACATAGATATTCTGTAACTTCCCCTGCCTTCACAGCTTTGTCTTTTTTTCTCATCGAACCTGAGATATCCAAAAAGATTTGAAACGCTGTGTTTTCAGCTTCCTTTACATCACGTTGTGAGAATACAGCAGGCGAATTTAAATTTAAATTGACTAAGTTTTTTCTGTCGACTTTGCCCTTCAGTTCCTTGCGAGATACTCCAACCTCATCGTCAGCTTTTAACAAACGCCACAAAGCATTTCGGGTAGCACCATAACCCTGTGGCTTTGATGGGGCAACGCCTTCGCTTAAATCTAAGTCTCGTACTTCTTTATTTGGGTCTATCTCGTTACACAAATGCTGTGTCTCAACCTTGCCATTATCAAAGGCCTGACCTTGGGGCTCGACTTGAATAACTTCTGTTTCCGGATAGTCTTCAAGGCTGTACTCCTTTTCAACCTTGTTACCCTTACCCTGTTTTGTTTCAGAGCCCTCAGAGCCCTCTGACGAACCCTCAGAGGTATCTTCACCAACTTCATTAGATTCCTGACCCTCACCGGATTCCTCACCGCCTTCTTTTTTCTCGCCTTCACCCTCAGAGCCTTCGCCCTCTTTACTTTCGTCTGAACCTTCCTGCTCACCGGATTCCTGACTATCTTCAGATTGTTCTTCAGATTGTTCCTGCTCATCCTGATTTTCCTCAGACTGTTCCTCAGACTGAGACTGGGGCTCATCCTTGCGGTACTTAAGCAACGCATCATATAAAGTTCGGGCAACCTCTACAGTATCGGTAGTACTCCTAGCATTTGCGTTATCTGCCAAAGCTTTTTGCATTTCTGTAGACCAAGGAACCTGAGCCCAATCCCAATCAAATTCAAACTCATAACCGTTTAAACGTCTTCCAAGGCAGGCAAGGGCGAAAGGGATATTTTTGAAATCGTCACCGGCTACTGGTGAAACCATAACTCTGATTAGTCCCTCAAATAAATCCCTAGCCCTAACATTTGGCATACGGTTTATCACTTCCAATTCCATGCGGACATCTTCCAAGCCATTTATCAAACCATGGAAAAACTGTCTCTCAGCTTCGAGCCCTTTGTGACCCTTAATGTGAAGGTCTTTCACTAACTCATTTACACCTATGTCCCATGAACTATTACTCGTATAATTCACATGGCCTATTTCGTGTAAGCATAGGGAAACGAGTCTCATAAACTCAGAGCGTGACACTGTCTTAGACTCATCGACCTGCGGAACTCTGACTCTGATTTCGTCACATGTCCACAATACACCGGCAGTGTTTTCTGCCCAGTAAGTCACAGTAACCTTTTGATTGTGACCAGTCTCTTTCAACAATCTGGTCAGGTAACCCTTCAAAGCATCTAAAACTAAAATTCCCTGTATATTATTCATAAGCATCCCCTTTTGTTAGTGTGTTAATTATAGCCTGCAACTGTTTACTTTTTCAAGAAACTTTCACAGTGAAAGCTTTTTCATTTATCTTAGTTTTTCTGATAGCTTCCAACTCCGGAGCACAGTCCGCAGGGTACTTGTTTATTATTGAGTTTCTAAAAGCTAACTCAAACGGTAAACCCTTCTGGCAGGACCTAGCCAACGTCAGCAACTGGCGTATTGATGGGGGCTGAGTTAACAAACCATCCACAGATTTTTGTCTGGCTGTTGTCGCAAACTCAACAATATTCTCAGCAACCTCAGCACGAACTCCGGTTTTCTTTACAAGCAATTCAGCTTCCTTCGCTTTTGGAAGATAGTTAAACTCCATACATGGATTAAACCTATCCACGAAAGCACTATTTTGCTCAAGTGTGCCGGCATGTCCGCCAGTCTCATCACCGTATCCTCTGGTATTATCAGCAACAGCGAAGCAAACATAATCAGCTACAGGTATTTTTTTACCGGTCTCAGCGATAGTCAAACCTCTGCCCTTCGCAACCTCTACGACAGCCTGAAGCATCAACACTTGGCGTGGACGGCTACAGCTAACCTCGTCGAACAAAACTATCGTGCCTGCCTTTTGTATCGCACTAGAGACGATACCCTCAGACCATTTAATAGTACCGTTTTCACTGGTCATACCGCCTATTAGTGCATCGTCAGTACCTTCGGAAAAATTCACCCGAACTACGTTTAAACCTAGTCTAGAACCCAGATTGTTTATGAACTGGGTTTTTCCTGTACCCCTGTGACCGGCTAACCAAAGGTTATCAGGCAGGGCACCATGTGAAAGACTGATTAAGGTTTGATGTAGGTGCATTGGGTCAAAGATATAATCAGGGTCAAAGGTATCGTCCTTTGGGTGATTGAATACATTGACCGGAAACTCTGTAAAATCTTCGAGGTTTCCATTGAGTGTGTATTGACAAACATCAGAACCAAAAACTTCACCGGCAGTTTTGACTGTGAACTTAGCCCCTTCCAATTTCTCAGCTACTACCTGAACCTGCTCAGGCTTCGCATTTGATAAGTAAGGATTGAGAATCTCAGAAACCCTTGAAGAAACTAACTCCGCCAATACATTGGGGTCAGGCTTCAATGCGTTTTGAATATCGGCTGTAGCGTTTTGTAGAGTCTGCTCGATGTGGTTTAACTGGTGACTCATACGTCCATTGACATCGTCAAAACGTTTGTCAACTTCATTTTGCAATTCCTTGGCACGAGTGATAAGGCTTGCGA
>Ga0208919_1001223_pt1 | contig 15207 bp, 25 predicted proteins | sample 4_EtaG_FD_184076 | JGI IMG/M metagenome (GOLD analysis project Ga0208919, IMG submission 184076) | Marine viral communities from the Subarctic Pacific Ocean - 4_ETSP_OMZ_AT15127 metaG (SPAdes) (version 3) | ecosystem: Environmental > Aquatic > Marine > Oceanic | place: Pacific Ocean | collected...
CAGTTCGTAATTTTAGTTGAAAAAAAATTAGGTGAGTCGGTAACATCGGGTGAGCCGGTGACAACGCATGAGTTGTCGACATCGCCTAACGAGGAGAAGTAATAATGACAGGACTAGGACTAGACCCACGATACGATGATGCAAACAATCCCGACTGGCATTGCGTACATGGGCAATACACGGGCAACAGTTGGGGCGCAGATTTTCTCTGTGGCATGTGCGAGGACGGTATCGACCAACGCATAACGTGTGGCGACTGCGGATTCTGGACTTGGGGTATGCATGGCGAAAAAGTCCTTGAATGTGTGCCTAACCCAGAGCGCATTGAACAGGCGCAGGAATATCGCAAGGTTCGCAACCGAGCAAAGTCGGAAGGTGAATACGCAAAACTCCACGCGAACATTCGACAGCTTGTAGCGTGGGAACAGGGGTACACACCCAAGCGCGTACATAGGTATCGACATCGTGATAGTCAGTTCAACGACGTGTTCACGATAGGTAATTATTACAAGCCATCTGGCAAAACATTCAAGCGCATATAGGAGGAGAAGTAATAATGCCTAACAATCGTGCAACTTCTGAGCAAATCATCGAGGATCTGGAAGAAGAACGCCTCGAGCAACTGCTTGGCCTAAACGAACACACGTTGCAATCCTTGAGCAAATCCATCGACAAATTAATCCATACCGCACAGGGGGGTGAAGAGTGAGTTTAACTGCAAAAGAAGCTGCGATCGAATACGCGAAGCGCGGATGGGGTGTGATTGCGACATCGCCTGGAGCGAAAGTGCCGGTGTCTGACCTAAAGTACCAGCCGAATGGATCGAAGTCGTGGTCAAAAGACCCGGAACATATAGAAAAGCTGTTCACCCTCTATCCCAAGGCTGGGGTAGCCATTGTCACCGGTGGTGAAGTGTCGAACCTCACAGTGGTGGACTTAGACTCCAAGGATGTCATGCCAAAACTGGAAGAAGCAGGATTGAAGATCCCGAAGGATGCTTACCGAGTGAAGACTCCTCGTGGTTACCATATTTATCTCCAGTACGATCCCCTGCTAAAACAAACAGCGTCGGGATTCATAGACCATCTGGATATCCGGTCGGATGGGGGATATGTAATTGCACCACCGACGCAGATGCCCGACAACAAGGGCTACGAGGTTGTAGTCGATGGCGAGCCGGGTACTTGGCCCGAACTCACTGCCTACAGTCAGGAACACTCTCGAAAGCCATCACTTAATGGGACGGGTGCTGCGGTGACATCGGTCGCTGATCAGCCCCAATGGGTGACAGAAGATTTGCAAGGAAGAAATTTAGGGTCGAGAGCAACGACAGCTGCATCTTTGGCTGGGTTTTTTCTGTCCAAGCGTTTGCAAGAGGATATAACAGTCCAGATCCTCACGTCTTATGCAGCTAACTGCACCCCAGAATTATCGATGCAAGAACTGACTGCAACAGTAAGATCTGTTTATTCACGATACCAGTTAGCCGGTGATGGTTATTCCAACGAGGAGACTGAACCCCCCATAATAGACTCGAGTATCGCTAATCGGAGAATCTTGCGATGGCCGGGGGCGTTAGACCTGATATGTGACTTATCAAGAATATATGCATCCCGCGAAGGTGTTACTTGCTGGATTAAATTTGAAACATCGAAGGGTAAACTCTTTGGTCCGATACGACTGAACCTGCTCTCGAGCAGTGCAAGAGACAGTTTGGTACGACAGTTAAACCGTCGGTCTGAAAAGAACTGGACGCTTATCTTAGATCAAATCTCATCCTTGGTAACCGACACGATGGACGAGCAATCGACATCGTATGACATGAGAAAATACAAACTGAGCGGGATCGATACCAGTTGGAGCATCAAACCGCTGGCATCAAAAGGTGTAGGTAACATCATCTTCGGTGCAGCCGGTCAGGGTAAAAGCACGATGGTTCTGGCACTAATGCTATCCAAGGCTAGCGGGCGACCATTCGTCCCTGGGATCGTAGTAGACGAGCCAGGAGCTGTGATGATGTTGGACTATGAAGACACGCCGGATGCCTTCTACAAAACGTGTTCTGCCTTACTGGCGGGTATGGGGATGTCGTGGTCAGACGTTATCTGTGATGTTAGATACCACTCACTATCCGCACCGTTGCAGGATCAGCTGGATACGCTCCAGAGAGAGGTCAGTGAATTCTCGGTGTCCTTGCTGGTGGTAGATAGCTTAGTGGCCTCTAGCGGGATGGACGCGAACGATGCTGAAGCAGCTCGTATATACCACCAGATCATCGGTGGTCTGGGCGAAAACATCACTGCGATAGGTGTAACTCATGTCGCGAAGTCCGGTAAGGATTCCAACAGCTTCGGTAGTGTGTACTGGGATAATTTAAGCCGTAACAACTGGTTGGTTGCAAGAGAAGAAGAAGAGTTAGAAGAGAATAGCAGCGTTATCGCACTTACCCATAAGAAATCCAACCGGACAAGCCTTATGAAACCGTTGGGCTACAGGGTTAAATACGAAACAGATGAAGATGGGCAAGCCACTAAGATCTGGTACGAAGAAGCAGACCTGTCATTGACCGAGACACTGTCTAAGAAGCTGTCTACGACCGATCAGATACTCTCTCTCATAAGGGATATTGCAATGAGTCCAGGCGACATTGCCGATGAACTGGGAATGAAAGCCCCGACGGTACGCCAGGCATTAATTCGCGCCAGAGATCGAGGTCTTGCAACAGTAAATAGTGCTGGTCAATATAGAAAAACACAGGATGACGTTACTGAGTGACACCCCTTAAGGGGGTGTATCACCCGCAGAATATCGTGGCTTGGAGTGACAGGGTTAGGTTGTTGTTGTGGTACAATTATATCGCTGACAGGCTGAATTACGCCTCCGTCTGTCTGCAAGGGGCAGTGGCTCGGACAGGCTACTGCCCCGCTAACTGAAAAAATGAGGAGAGTGAATACTTTATGGACTACAAACTTTATAAGCGAGGCTTAGAAGGAACGAAGCCTGACGAGCGGACTCAACATCCAAAAGGTCATAAGAAAGCAAAGAAGCTTCAACGACTGAATCGGAAGAGGGGATAAGTATGGCGTATAGACAGCCTGATTACGAAACGATTCCAAACCCGAGCAGTATCGAAACTGTAAAGAGGTATGTCGAAAAGGGAGTCATGCCGGGTAATTTCCTAAAGGCTCTGTTTTCTTACGACTTGAGAGTTTTTGCATACGCAGATCCGATAAACAAACCGTTGATCGAAGCGTGGGTGAAGTGGATTCACTGGGAGATGCCTGGTGGAACAACCGGCTCTAAAGAAATCGTTGAGCAACACATTATCGATGGTGGAATGGAAGGTAAAAAATGAGCGAACGAGCAATCAAACAACTCAAAGCTCTGAGAGATACCGGTGTTAGTACAAAGCAACTCCAGCAGGAACTTGGGCTGCGAGCGCAGGAGACTGTGCGACGGTGGCTTAGAGGTGAGAGCAATCCCAAACCGGACATGTGCGCGAAGATCGAAAAACTAAGTGAATCGGCAGGGATCATTACGACCCCGCCATCAACCAACCCTTTTGAATAGAAAGAAGAGAGATTATGGCAATCAGCCAAAACGATCCTGACAACTGGCCCAATAACGTTTACGCACACGACCCCGAGCCTCGAGGTAAGACCCTTACCAGAACTACGTTCAACTGGCTTACCGCAACGGTAGACCGGGTATGGGCTGAAGGTCAGTCCTTCGGAATAAAGTTCGTGGAAGATCCGGGTGGAGACATCTGGAACATCTCAGGGGCATGGGATGATGCAACTAACAGATTTTTACCTTACGAAGGGTATCAATACAAATCTGGAGAAAAGGTTGATGTCCAGCTATCGATGCGAACGTACAACAAAAATGATGGATCTGCTGGAGTAGGCAGAGCCATTACGAAAATTCGCATGAATGATGAATACTCCAGAGTTTCTCAACCTGCAGCTGAAGCCCCTGCAGAAGCCCCTGCAGAAGCACAGCAGCCAGTGCAACAAGAAGCACCTGTGCAAGAACCGATCCTCACAACGGATCAGCGCATCGCGAAAGCCCAAGCCCTAAACATCATCAAAGATCTGTTGGTAGCAGGAGTAACTACAGAGATCGGGCTAACCGAGGAAGCCGGGTGGGTGATTCTAAGGGACGAGACTATGAGGCTTGCACAAGGTAAGGCAGTAGATCTCTCGTACCTATCTCCCCTTGTTGCAGCAGCGATCGAGAACGGCGGTACGGTTACCGAGGTAAAAGACTCAAACAACCCGGATGAAGAAGTCGAGGAACTAAAATGGTAACAACATCAAATGAACTGACTCCAGAGGACGTTCAGCAAGCAGTAATTGAATACGTGGGTATCCAGAAGGCTCTGAAAGCTCTGTACGACGAGCGTGATAGGACATTTGCGCTAATTTACAGCCATATGACAGCACAAAAAGCCACCAGGCTTGTTGTCGGTGAGCATACCGTGACTATCCCGGTGTCCAGAGCTTACGACATTCATAAGTTCCAATCCCGTTTTGGAGAGCAGTTCCCGGACTGCGTTATTCCAGAGCATGAGGAAACAAAACTAGTTCCGGCAAAGGTCGATGGTCGGAAGGCGAAGCAACTGTGGGACATGGGAGAGGATGTAACTTCCGAACTGGAACAATGTCTGCTTCCACCCAAGCCTCAGATAAAGATTTCTTCCAAATAGGACTTTAGAAAACTGTCCTTGCAAGTTTGGAATGAATTCTAATTAGAAGAGAGGATTGGAATGGGCCACCCACACGACCCTAAGACTTTATTAGCCGACGGCTTCGAGGATGCTTTGATCGGCTACGGTACTCGATTCTCATACGGTGTTGCGGTGTATAGCAGAAGAAAATGCCTGGACATTTTAGTGGAACGTGATGGGATGGATTATGAAGAGGCCGTTGAGTTTTTCGACTTCAATGTCACAGGCGCATACGCTGGCGAGAACACGCCAGTCTTTCTTGAGGACCCAGAGGAGAACGATGAGTGTGAAGTTTGGTGTGACGGCAGCCATGAGGACCAACTGTGAGTAATTTATTGAAATACATAGATCACTTACAAAAGGAAAATGCTCTTGATCTTGCCTTTTATCCACTTACTTCTCTTGAAAAAGCAATAGAAGCCAACCACGTTATTACCTGCAAGGAAAATGATGAAGTAGCAGGATACCTTTGGTATGGATCTGCTCGGAGTGGCTTTGATATTACGATTTACCAGGCGTGTGTTGATTATTCTGCAAGACGCAGACACTTAGGTTGGTCAATGGTTAAAGAGTTAATTGATATTGGTAAAGCTGTTAACTCCCTGGGAATCCGATTACGTTGTGCTTCTTCTTCTGAAGCTAACGAATTCTGGAAGTTAATAGGGTTTTACTGTACTCGAGTATCTGATGGGGGATTAAAAAGAAGTAGAAAAATTAATCATTGGAGAACTGATTTAGTTCAGCCTTTATTTACGTTACCTGCAGAAGACCCTTCTGTTAAAAAAATCGATGAAAGAGGTTACACAAAGAAAGCTAAAACTATGCCAACTGGAGACAGGTTTAGTAGAAATCACTACTAACAAGGAGAATCAATGGTCCAGCTACAACTAACTAGCAAGGCTCGCAGATCGATTCGCGAAAGGTTCATAGACTTCCACTACGATAACCCGGCTGTCTACCACGCTATCGTGGATATCGCCCGCGTTATGCAGGGCAGGGGAATACACAAGATGGGCATTGCCCTCATCTTTGAGCGACTGAGATGGCTGCACTTCATAGACACTAGGGGATCGGAAGGGTTCAAGTTGTCTAACGATTTTAGATCCGAGTACGCACGTTTGATTATGCAACAGGAGAAGGATCTTGCAGGGTTCTTTGAGATAAGGGAATTAAGGAGAAACGATGAGTAGGGTTGGAATGAAGAAACCCGAGCAGTGCCGTGCCGGTCACACGATGTCTACTGAAAACATTTACTGGGACAGCAAGCACGGTGTTGCCTACGCTGTATGTAGAACCTGTCGAGCTGCACGCACCCGGAAACGTTATAGAGAAACATCCCTTACGAAGGCTGAAAGAGATGAGTTGAATAAAAGGCCTGTTATACAAAATTACAATATCAAGAAGATAACTAACTGCCCGAAGTGCGATGGCATCTTGAAGTGGGCTGCTGATCCTAGGCTCGACGATCCGGTGGCTTGTGTCTATTGCGGTTGGAGGCCCACAGCTTATTTAGGAGAGAAAAAGGAGACAACATGAGTAGCTTTGATGATCGATCCGTAATTGATGAAGTCATCACAACGAATGGCAGCGATGGCACGACCCACATAATCGAATACCAGAACCAGTTCGACGGTCGTACCGCATGGAAGTTGTGCCGTGGTAAAAGAATCTACGAGATCGTAATGGAGACAGGTGCGTTCATCGAGCCAAAGTTAATCTGGACAAAAGAGAAGGAGACACGATGAACGAAGTTTTTAAATACTCGCGCCCTGAGTTAGATATAACCGAAGAAGAAATGGAAAACTTTGCACAGAAAATGCGTAAAGATATTTATTCGCGGTATGTAGAACCTTCGGGGGAAATACGTCAAGGTCTTTCTGAACGTGATCTTGTGAGTCTACTTAGAACATCCGAACTGATGGACAACACAACATACCGGACACTTATGGAGATTCTGTTTGCAATAGACCCTGATGAAAAATGGGAAAGATTTTGTATTGGGTATTTATACCCTGACTATGCTTGGCAAAAAAGACTTTGCAAGAGTGGAAAAACAAATATAGGTTCTCAGCACGAACACAACCTAAAGCCACCAGAGGTCTTTTTTAAAATTTATAGACTTATTACATTTCACGAAATGATTTTCGGAGATATTGTAAGAAATTTAAGCGTGGGTAAAGACCGTTCTAGAAAGTTCCTAAAAAAATACGACCACTTCAAAAAAATGTTGAAATTAAAGCGTAAATACGAAGTGCAAATAGAGGAGACAGAATGACACAAAATGAATTAGAGGCAGAAGTCGTTGAAGATGACAGGGCAATCGAGTGTTCACGGTGCAATGAAACTGTGAAGCCTGAGTTCAGCCGATCTGGGCAGCACATCAAGGCAACTTGCCCTAACTGCAACCGTTACCTGAAGTTCGTTAGACAGATAGCGTTTGTTGGAAAGCCGTGGTGGCAACAAAATGACTGACATTTTTGAGGAGACACGATGAACGAAGGCGAACAAAAATTACATAACGCTCTTACTCGAAAAAAATGGAAAGTTTTACGAAACGGGTGGCCCGATTTTTTAGTTATAAAAACGCCTAACGATCCAAGAAAACGTCGTAGCGCAATGGCTATTGAATTCAAGAACAAGAAAACAGGAGACAAATTAAGTTCCGCTCAAAAAGAAATGCACGAAGCGTTTAAGATTTTAGGTATCCCAATACACATTATGGACAACAGTACGCCTGCTGCCGTTAAAGCCATAGAGCGCAAATTCCTAGAACTTCGCCCAATTACTTGGCTGCAACAAGAATTAGAAATCCAAAAACGTGTGCTAGAAAACATGGAAGCTAACGTTCTTTCGTTAGAAAAAGAATTAGAAGAGGCATCTTTATTATTTGAGCCTTCAGAAAACAAAGAAGTATTTTCTGAGATCGGGAGAACCCCGTTAGAAGAAGAGAAGGAAAGAATAGAGAAAGAAGGCATGGAACTAATAAGACAAGCAATGGAGCGAATGGGATGACTGACATACTTGCAATCGATCCCGGCACAACTAAGTCGGGCTGGGTGTTCATGGTGAACGGCAAGCCAGTCGATCACGGCTGGTTCGACAACGAGAAGATCTACACGTTGCTAAAGATGTACCAGTGCGTCGTTGTCATAGAAGACGTAGGACATTACGGTATGCCAGTTGGCAGGGATGTCTTCGAGACTATCCGCTGGACAGGACGGTTCGATTATCTCGCCACTGAGATCTGCAAACTGAAACTTGTCTATATGAAACGAGCTGATGTAAAACTGCACCTGTGCTTCAGCCCTCGAGCAAATGATTCAACCGTGCGCCAGGCAATCATCGACAAGTACGGTGGAGATCAGGTAGCCATTGGTGGAAAGAAGTGTGTCGCCTGTAAAGGCAAAGGATGGGCTGGCGTAGGGCGACCTCCGTGCCTCGAGTGCAACCAGACAGGCTACGAGACTCCTCCTGGTCCGCTGAAGGGCATCTCGGGACACGTATGGGCTGCCCTGGGAGTAGGCCTAACTTACTACGATAGCCTGACTAACCCAGACGAGACACCTATGTGATAGACTCGTTCAAGAGTATTCGTTACATAGGATGTCCTCCAGTTTAACGAGTCTCCTCTCTTCTAGACCCTGCCTTGAATGATTCTCCTCCGGGCAGGGTCTTTTTTATTCCCATTTACGCGGAAACTCGCGAAGTAATGAGGATAACGACTGGAGAGTTTGACGTAGCATGTATTTCAGGTATACGCATTTGTGTCGCGTTACCCGTTTGCGATTAGACATGGGATTTCTTAGCTTACTAGAAATGGATGAACCGAACTACCGACAACACTGGTTAGCCCAGCATCAGAAAATCTTACGCGTTAGCCCCTTACTTATAAGCATAGTCTTCATTGCAACAGGGCTGGTGCTATGGACTACCGGCACATTCAACATCGAAACTGTTGGATACACCAGCATATGGTTCCTCGCCTTCATAGGAGCTGCTTTAGTCTTTCTGCCCGTCAGTGTATTAGCCGGTGTCTGCCTCGCAGTTGCAGTTGATCTGAACCCATTCCTAATTGCGCTTACAGCTGCTTCAGCAGAGGCTGTCGGAGAGTTGACTGGGTATCTTGCTGGCATGGGTGGCAAGTCCTTCTTTGAACATAAGCGTTTCTACCTACGGTTCAAGAACTTATTCTCACGCTACGCGTCACTCACACTGCTTATTGGAAGTGCTATACCTAATCCCCTGTTCGACATCCTCGGGGTTATAGCAGGAAGCACTCTCTATCCTGTCAAAAGATTTCTTCTGCTGGTTTTTATCGGCAAGGTGGTAAAGTTCAGCTGGGTAGGACTAGGCTGCTATTACGGGATGACCTGGTTCTAGGCATGTTCCAGGTAACTTGTGTATAACCTTCTCGCTGCGTAAGCAGCAGCAACAGTAACCAATGTAAAAGCCAAAAATCGTTTCATCTTTTCCTAATCTTTCTATATAGCCATCGTGTCTTTCTTGGAAGAAAGAGTACAACATTCTTGATCTTACGCGAAATCCAGCCTATTCCAGACCTTATCTTCTTTACGAATAGATAGTCGCCCTGCTCGGGCCAAGCCATCCACGACAGGAATAATCCAACTTCATACAGCACGATGATGGGCAGAGCTAAGAGCGTCTGGTTGATTACATCGAACGTAGGCGTGATGATAGCCGATAGGATAAAGGCTGATACCGGTACGTACTTTCGCAGTCCTCGTAAGCGCAGGTACGAGACTATCTGCATCTTGGCTAGCAGGTACATGGCGATCGGTAATTCAAATACCACGCCCAGCCAGAAGATCATGGCTGTAAGCAGATCTATATATTCCGAAAGGACTATGACTGGAACAGCAACGCCTGTGCCGAAGTTGAGAAGAAATGCTAACCCGGTTGGGAGCATTATGTAATAAGCAAAGGCAGATCCCAGAACAAAGGACAGGAGGGTAGCCGGGATGAAGATCCTGAGAAACCCCCGCTGCTGAGGGGGGATCAGCGAGCGAAATAAGGTATAGACAGATACCAATACGACAGGGAGTGCTGCAATCATCCCACCCCGTATAGCTAACTGTATGGTTGCCCCCATCATTGACGTAGGTGAAGTGAAGATCGGAAGCCCGCCCTCGAAAGGAGAGAGATTCTCACCTGCAGGAGCAAGCAAGAATCCAAAGGCTGCCTCACGGAAATACCATGTAGCCCCTGCACCGGCTCCGAATGTAAGAAGAATCCAGAACAGCCGTATCCGAATACGTCGCCCTAAGACACGCGAAGCAGTTCGGGCAACTTCACCTATGCTCCTAATTTCAGGAGCGAGCAACCCTAAGTTTCTTTCTTAGTCTTCTTAGATCCACCACGCCGTAAGGCGGTAGCCATCCATCCACCACCGCCTAATAGCAATGCAGTACCAGCTGCTACGACTCCAACTAAAACCCATTCGTTCAATTTAATCTTCCTTACTTATCGTCATCAATAAGAGCGTCTATCTTGTTTTTTGTCGTTAAGTTCCCCAGGCGTAATTTCTGTGCTGTTTTTGTAAGGTCCCGCATTCCAGCCTTCGCTGTAACAGCAGCCCAGGTATTCACGAACACGATCCCTCGAGCAGCACTGGTGGCTGAATCAACTGCACCGCCAACTAAGAAGTCGAAGGCACGAACAACAATAAATGATGCAGCAATACTTCCTAATGTATATCCAAGCAGCCAGCCCATTACTTATCCTTCTTATTTTTCCCTTCGAGAGAACCAAGAAGCCCATCCACCATAGCCAATCCCTGATTCAGATACGATAATACCATGTTCTGAACAGGTCGAATCCCCGCAGCCTTCGCGCGATCTTTGAGTTCAACAAGTGACTCGGCAAGCTCAGAAGGGCTTATTGTCTTACCCTCAAGGGTCAGCACCGGCTCCTCTTCGACCGTAGCCTCTACTGTAGCCTCTACCGTAGCCTCTTCCTCTACCGGAGCCTCTTCTACTACGGCTTCTTTTACAGCGGTAGGACTCTCAGTGCCTGGGGTATCTACTGGGTCTTTTGGCTTGAAGTCATTGATTTCCATTACTTCCCCTTACCCTTCTTCGTACCCTTCTTTGGCGGACGGCCTTTCTTGCTTCCGTAAGTACCTTTACCTTTTGGCATTTTTCTTCTCCGTTGCTTCCTTCTCAATGTTCTGAGTCATCTCAGCTCGCATCCTGGAAGCAGCAGCTATGAGCAACTGCTTGTTGAAGTTAGGGTCTACAGTCCGAACTACATCTACGTCCTGCATTGTTATCGTTATGTTGTTCTCTGTGGTCATGTTAGTCCTATGGTTTAGTGAACTTGTCTTTCGTAGCCTTGACTGCCTTGTACCAACTGCCTGTCTTGCCTAGCTTACCATCTGTTATATCGTGGAACAGCATGTCCAACTGGTCTGGGACGCTTGGGTAACTGCCGTCAATCATTCGATCAGTTCTGAAGCTGGCGTAGTTTGCTGACTGCCCACCGTTTGCTATCAGTTCGTTACGGGCATCTGTTGCAGCACTAGCCGTTGCCCACTGGTCTATCGTGGCGTTGTACTCAGAATCGCTTAGTGTTTCAGTAACACCGTTTACCACCCTCGTCAGCGACGAGTGCTTTGCTTTTAGAGCCGTAATATGTTCTGCTTTAGTTGCCATTAACTTACTCCGTACAATGCAATAGTCCCTGTTAAAATATTACCTGATAATGCTGCAAATCTTACCCGTGTAAGAGCGGTTGTAGTATTGACATATCCCGCTATATGGGCATCTATCGCCCATGTCTGAGCATCAGTCCCGTTGTTTGTGTATTGTGTGTTCACCCTAGCGGTAAAATGCTTTACATAAGTACTATTAGAAGGATCGTACAGGGTTAGTGACCCGCTACTAGTCATTGCAGGGTATGAATTTGATTCCCCAGTGAGCGAAATTTTCTGAAGGGCAATACCTTCTGCTTGATCTTCGTCTGGGTTATAACTCAATACCGACCACCCACCGTTTTGCTGATGCCCCCCCTTGTAAAAGGTGCTAGTAATTGTTTGTGCGTAGCTAGTATTCGTTCCCGTATCTACTTGGAATCCCAATGCTTTTTCATCTGTTACAGGTTTGTAATTAACTATCGTGAACAGGTACTCGTTGTACGTGCTGTCTATGCCAGATGTAAAGTCGAGGCTGGAATCACTTGAAGCAGTCTGCGAGGAAATAAACGTAAGTCCCATTACGACACCCCGAACATCTTGATAACGCCACCTTGTATCTCTCCGTTGTCAAACTTGAAATCTATTTCATCTACGGCTTCGGTTGCATTTATATACCCTGCGACGTACATCGTCAGAGAATAATCTTCAAAGTGATAGCCCTGCCCCTGTGACATAAAGTGCTTTACATAAACCGTGCTTGATGGAGCATACAGCCTCAAAATACCAGAAACAGATTCTTTAGTCTCAGCACCAGTACGCCGTGAAAGTATGGACTGATACGCTGTTCCATTCGCCTGATCTTTGTCATCTTCGATTTTTGGACCATCAGCGGTTTTTGAAGCCCCGTGATAAGTGTTAAATGCAGTAGACGTAATCTCGTTGTTAAACCCAGTGGTATTTCCAGTAGCGCAATTTACTTGGAAACTGAACTGTGCGTTCTCATTCTCAGGGTGCATATTTATAAAGTGGAACTCGTATGCGTCGTAGGTAGAATCTATGCCAGAAGTAAAGCCCATAGTGGCATCGCTGCCATCGCTGGTATCCGTAGAGATCAGTGTTAAAGCCATTATGATTTCGCCAATCCGTACATTTTGATAAGCCCATCTAAGTTTCCACTAGCCATATTAAACCGAATGTCATCTATGGCAGTAGTGTCGTTTATGTACCCTGCCACATATGTACTATACGCAGCGTTGTGTTGGGCATTTTCAGAAAACTGTGCCATCCAATGTTTTACATAAGTCCCGCTGGATGGAGCATATAGCCACATCCTCCCCGATATGGATTCATCTGCCCCGTTGCCGACATAATGCTCAAGAGGTATCCCGCTTGTTGATTGGGCAGCGTCCCTGCTTGTGTCGTAATACAAGCCTGAACTTGTCCCCTCCGAAGGCTCATCGTTAAACGCAGCAAAATGGGTACTCGTAATGGCAGAGTCGTCATAAGTGGTGTGGGAAGCATCGGTAGAATTGACTTGGAACTGAAAGGTTGTGTTATCAGTCGCAGCGTTGATGTTAATGAAGTCGAACATATAGACATCGTAGGTCGAGTCGATACCGCTGCTGAAAGTAATGTCAGTCAGGTTTGTTGTGTCAGATGAGTTATCCGCTATAAACGTATGAGCGTCAGTTACAAGGCTGACACTTTGATTATTAACTTTCTGCCCGTCAGCAAAAGTAATCGAATCTAACTTTGAGATGTCGGCTACGGCTACATTGTTTATTTTCTCAATATCAGGCAAGCAGAACCTCGGTCGTGTTGAAGTTTAGAAAGGCACTGGTGGATGTTAAAGCAACGCCAATTTTCTGTACAGTATCTCCACTACCTGATGGTGCTGTAGCTGTTACAGCACCTGCATCATCTGTAGTACCAACAAACAAATCAGCCCCCGGCGTGAAACTCCAAGAAGCATCTACGACTACTCCTTGAGTCAAAATCTTAACGTCCGCATCGCTACCACTTGAGTTTGCTTCTAAGGCAATACCTATTGCTGGCATTGTAGTTACTGCATCTGCATCGGCTTCATTTAATTTACCGTTGCTATCTATATGAACACACTCCATCACTCCCAATCCTGTCAAGGCTGTCATCTTTACAACAATACCTGTGCCACTGTGGTCTGTTGATGGAGTGTCATCGGCAAAGATTATTTGCCCTTCATCTTGCAAGGTAATAGTTGCGTCATCAGCCAGTGTTGCAGACTGTGCAAACGTAACTCCACCACCGTCGGCTATTGTCATAGCCAAGTCACCGTCTGTGTAATCTATGGTGGCTGTTTCCAGACTTCCTGAAGTTACATTTACTCCACCGTCATCTATTGTCGCTATGTCTGTGCCATCTATATCGAACACCATCTTGCCATGATCTGCCGTGCCTGATGCAGTAGCAGTTGAGAAGTGAACTTCTTCAGCAGTCTTGTTAGACCCACCGTTTAGAACTTGGATAGTCAAAGCTTCTGTTGCTGATGTTCCCATCTTAAGAGATACATCTGCATTATTAGCATCTTCATAGATGGTTAGGTCGCCACCAGTTAGGGCTGTGATTGCTTGCGAAGCGTCAACATTTAGAGTTACCCCACCACTGGTTCCACCACCGGAAAGTCCTGTTCCCGCAGTAACTCCTGTAATATCTCCTGTAGTTGCAGCAGCCCAAGAAGGAACTCCTGACGCAAGCGTTAAAACCTCATCGTCAGAACCTCTAGCCAATCGAACATAGCTAGTGCCGTTGTGGTAAAGAATATCTCCAGAAGCATCTGAGCCTACATCAAAACCAGCAGCAAATGTAACCTTACCACCATCAGCGATGGTCATAGAGTTATCACCATCTGTGAAATCTATGGTGGCTACTTCTACGCTACCGCTTACCTCTATGTCACCTGCCACAGCTAGGTTTGCACTCGTAAGAGTAAGCAGGTCTGTGTCTGAAGTGTGACCTATAGTTGTGCCATTAACAATTACGTTATCTACAGTAAGAGTTGTCAGCGTTCCCAAAGAGGTAATGTTGCTTTGCGCTGCTGTTGTTACTGTCGCTGCCGTACCGCTTGTGTTGCCTGTGACGTTACCCGTTAGGTCGCCTGTAAATCCATCGGCAGCAGTTATACCCCCGGCACTAATATCTGCTAGGTCATAACCTGTTCCGCTCGTGTTTACTGTTGTTCCGGGTTCGGCTTCTAACGTGTCAAAGAATGTCCACGGGTCGCCAGTCGCACTTAAGTCTCGGAAGATACCTGCGTACTTAGCAGTGCCACCGACTCCGTATTTGCCGTAGATACCAAAGTCTACTGCGTCTGTGCTAGTACCTTGATCTTTGGCGAGTAATATCATGGAATCGCCAACAGCTACGGTTGTTGAGTCAACAGTTGTTGTAGTTCCGTCAACGTTCAGATCGCCAGCTATAGTCAGGTTATTCCCAACAGACAGGTCTGTGCCGACGTACAACTTCTTAGCAATACTCGCGCCACCTTCAGTACGCAGCGCACCAGTATCCCCGGTAGCGTCAGAAGAATCGGTAGTGTCAGTTACATCTACAACACCAGAGAATGTCCCGGTAGTTCCCGCAACTGTTCCACCGACGAGAGATGTACCAGTAACAGTTGTTCCCGTAATAGCTGCTGCTGACGCTCCACCAATGACTGCTGCATCTATAGTTCCACCGTTGATGTCAATGGTAGTCACGATACCCATGTCAGCAACTGTGCGACTAGCGTTAGTCCAGTTACTTGACATAGAGGAAAGCGACAGCGCGCCAATCGTTACTGCGCCTGTGA
>Ga0208919_1001225_pt1 | contig 15202 bp, 10 predicted proteins | sample 4_EtaG_FD_184076 | JGI IMG/M metagenome (GOLD analysis project Ga0208919, IMG submission 184076) | Marine viral communities from the Subarctic Pacific Ocean - 4_ETSP_OMZ_AT15127 metaG (SPAdes) (version 3) | ecosystem: Environmental > Aquatic > Marine > Oceanic | place: Pacific Ocean | collected...
GTGATATATTTATTCAATATACTGACGATGAACCTTACAGTAAGTTTTTAAAAATGGCACAAGATGCATTAAATTCTAAAATTGCAACTAGTGTTAAGACTACAACGTACAACGCACACCCACATACTGGTAGTGTTGACTGGAAGAAGAATATAGACGGTTCAGAAGGTACATTAAACGTACGCCAAAAACCCCGCAATGTAGGATAAACATATGGCAAATTCAGTAAAACTAGGTTCAATAAATTTTCCTAAACTTATGAGACAAGTAGGACATCGTACAAATCAAGTACGAGACTTAGTTTTTATTAGAGACCCTATATTCGAAAAAGAAACTAAAACAACCAAAGAAGGTGGTAACTTAATTGGACCAGCTGTCAACTTTGGTTATGAAAACAATTTAAACACTAGCGTGGGTTCTAGTACCACCGACAAGGCTTACCATGTAATTACACCAGAATTAGTTTTACCGGGCTTAAAAGCCGTGCAAACGCCTATTATAAGCCGTTCTGGTGAGCTAGAAAGAACTGGACATAGAATAACAGGTGCTTGTACATTTTATATGCCTTCTCTAAGTTATATTAGAAGTTTACCTGAATTCAGTGAAACTACACAATTTGATGAATTAGAAACTTATGATAAACTTATAGATATGGAAAGAATTATAGTTAAGGGAGATAGAAGTCCCTATAATGATGCTCCTTATTTTGGATTTGGTGGTTTCAACCCTACACAAAGTTTAGGCACTAGTAGTAGTAATGGGGCATCGTTAGCAATTTATGATAAAGACGGTAATGCTTCAGGAACCGGAGGTTTTTATCCAGCAGGTTACGAAGTAGATAGATTTCAAAGTAGGTTAAAACGAGGAGCAGCTTCAGGTTCGTCCACTGCTTTCATTTCTAAAATAGCTTTACAAGTTACAGGTACAGCTTTTGGTGGTGGTAATCCAGAATACGAATGGACACCTACAGCAGGTAACGGAGCACCTTTACCAACATCTCAAGAATATATTACAATAGATGTACCTTTTAATGTAAAAATGGGTTCTACAACTTCTATTTATATAGACGGTACAAGGTATGAGTATACCATAGCTCACAAATATAGTGAACCGTATAGATTTGATACTTTAGGAGAGATAATAGGTGATAATACTGCATATCTAAAACAAGTAACGATTACGTGTAGTAACACTGATGGTAGCAGTGAAACAAATTTTACTGTGGATAGTGAAAATACTTTTTTATATAAAACTGCAGAGTGGCGTGTAGAATCTATCAAAGACTACAGAGATGAATATATGGAAGTTGCAGCTGTAAGAGTAAGAGGAGAAAGAACAAGTAGGAGAAGAGCATATGGCTAAAGATTATTTGAATGTAATAGAAAGAGCCCTGATGATGGGTATAAGTGATGGCATTAACAGTTTAACAGAAGATGGTGAAGATATACATGTGTTTGGTGAGTTCCCAGAGACAGAAGATTTAAAGTTTCCTGCAATTATAGTAGAACATACTGGTTCAGGATTCGAAGAACAGTTTATGGGTCAAAAAGTTACCCTCGGTTCTACTTCTGGTACTGGTGAAACTTACGGTGCTAGCTATACTATACACCTTATATGTGAAAAAGAGACAACAATACAGGTAGGTAGTAACAACTTCTCTGCATCAGATGCTTATTACAAACAACGAAGATTATTAAATTGGCTTATGTTAAATGTTGCAAATCAAATTATGGACTTGAATTGGTCAGTATTTGATGAAGAAGATACGCAAGTGTTGGAAAGACATTTGAACGCTTGGCAGAATATAGGTTTTATACCCGATTTACAGTGGTATGGTGCTTCTGCTGACTTTATGATAACGTTCACTAACGTAAGATGATAGAGAGATATAGAAAAGAGCCTATAGTTTCTATCCTTACTGGTTATCAAAGATATGTAGCTAAACCTTCAGGTCACCAAGTTTTAGTACAAAGTAGAAAAAAGGCTTACAGTCAACATTTCCCACTGTACAAAGTAGGTGGCTCTGCAGGTGTTAAGACTCGCATGGGTCAATATATAGGTAACCACCAAATTATAAATACATATAGAAATGTAGGAACAGTATCACCCAGCGTTGATAAAAAATTACAATTAATATTAAAAAACAGATATAGTCAAAAAAATCAAGGTGTTTTGAATAATATAACTTCACGTTATATGAAACCGGGCACATACAAAAAATTAGAAAATGTTATACAACAACGTCCTGCTGCTGAAGAACAGACTAAAATTGTCGGTGGTAAGGGTAAACCTAAAACTGTTAGACCCGGACAAGCACAAGATGTAGATATAAGAGAACCTTTTGGTAAATTTCAGGTTACAACTTCAAGGTTAGACCAATTAGGACACCACAGTATAACTGGGAAAAGAGGATTAGGTAAACACTTACAAGATAGAATTCAAGGTTACAGAAATGACCCAGACCTTAAAGAAGAAGATAGAGATATGAAGATAACACTAGCAGGTTATGATTACTTTAAAACAAGAATGGCACAGTGGAATATAGCACTTAAGTCAATACAAGGGCCATCTACTATGTTTGACAGTGCTACTACTGTCAGAAGTAGACTCAAAAGTGTAGTAGCTGGTGGAGGTTTAGGTATAGTGCATACTTCGGTTGGTGGTGGTCAAGAAATGTTCAAACTTTCTACTGGTTTCTTAAACCAAGGCGGTGCACAAATAACTAGTACTGCATTAGGAAACGCAGACGACTTTACTCAAGGTACTGGCGTATCTTATACCTTTGTTATAGACGATTTCAAACATGCTGTTTTACAAAAATTCAAGATGAAGTTAACTAGAAACGGTTATATGTGGGACGAATCAGCTTTAGACCGTACAAAGGCAGAAGTTGTTTACGGTTACATGGCTACAGATGATATGATGAAAGTAACCGGTAAAGCTGGATACGATAATGACGCAGCTGCACTTAGAGCCTTTGCACAAACTAGCTTAAGAGGTAACAATAATGCTAAAGATGTAGAGATTATGAAATCAGTCAGTTTAGGTTCATCTGCGTTAAGAACTAATGCAGGTACATTACAGGCAGATATTGATTTAGTTCATGCTAATAAATCATTAGCTAGATTTATAAAGAAAAGATTTATACCAGAAGCAAAGAAACAGTTAGCAAAAGACGCTAAAAGTTACACTAAAGGCTTAATAGGGCACCCAGAAGACATAACTAACGGCTTGTTACACGGTAATAGAGCAGATAGAATTTGGGCAGCACCATATCTATCTGTCGCTGATTATTCCTTCGAAGCGTTCGGTAGTGGTGATATGTTCGATAATATCAGAGATTAGAGCTCTATTAAGATATATATAGCTATATTATGCATTTATTGGGAGATTAGTAGAGCCATATTGCCTTCTTGAGGGAAACCTTTATATACTACCGTTACCATATAGTTATTACTTAGCGTTAGCGCGACGCTAAAGGAGTAAATAAAAATGGCATATTTCCTAGGAAGAGATGTAATAGTCGCCGTAACCTCAGAAAACACAACCAACGGTTTTGACAACAACGCAGGTGTTGCAACCGTAGCTGCTGGACCTAACAGTACAGACAACCAAGACGTTTTCAAAAGGGATGGTATAAACTTATCAAACGGCACTGGAATCATGAAAGATTTGACCGGTGTAGAAGTTTCACTCGGAGCTATTGACGAAGACATTGCCTATATGGGGCAAAGAACTGCATTAAAGGCAGAGATTAAAAAAGAGACGACCGTAACACTCACTCGTAAAAAGAGTGACGCATTCTGGTCAGACATGTGGGCAACTGGATACCGATGGGGTTGTACAGCAGCTTCTACTGATGAAGGAGTGACTGTAGCCGTAGGTAACGCTATGCCAGCATCAACTGAATACGGTTTTAGAGTTCACGTTGCATTGAAAGATGACGCTGAAGTTATTACCGTTAGTGGTATGACCTTTTCAGAATATTCAACTACAATGAATGCAGACGGTGTCACAGAAGAGACATTAACTTTTATTTCACACATTACACCAGCAGTTGCAGCAACAGAAAACACAGGCACGGCACAAGGTACAGCACCTTTCTTGTTCTGAGGTAATATATGACATATTTCCTTGGAAGAGATGTTCATGTCGCAATCACCACAGAACACGACATCTGTGGACTATCTGTAGCAACAGAGAGTGGTGAAGTTTACGTTGATAATGTTATAATAGCCGCAGCAAGTGCAATTAACACAACAAGTAATGCTATTACAACTTCAGCACACGGTTTAGAAACTGGTGACCCAGTTAACGTAACTATGGATGCAGCCCAAGCTGTTCCTGCTTCTGCAGGTAGTGCAGTAAATGATACTGGTACTAGATATTATGTTATCAAAGTAGACGCTACTAATATAAAATTAGCAGCAACATATGCAGACGCATTGGCTGATACTGAAATTAGTTTTACTAATGATACAAATGTTGCTAATATGAATATAACCAGAGAATTAAGTGCTGGAGCAAATGACCCAGCACCAGACTTGGGAACTCCTTATAACTTTATTAAAAATAGAAGTCACCCAAAATACGGTGCAGCAGCTGATGTAGGTAACTATGCAGCTATTTACGGTGATTCAACTACAGCTACAGGTATTGTTACCTCTGGTGCTACTAAAAACACTGTACCAGATTTGACAGGTGTTGAAGTAAGTGTTAACGCTATGGATGAAGACATAGCATTTATAGGTCAGAGAACTGCATTGAAAGCAGAAATCAAAAACGAAGTTACTGTAACACTAACTAAAAAACAAACAGACTCAAGGTATAATGCTCTTTTCCAAAAAGCTAGATGTGGTTTGTTAGCATATTCTGATACTAACAAAACAACTGTTGAAGTTGATTCTGCAAGTGTAGGTTCAGCATTACCAGCTCAAGGAGAGATGGAAATAAACGGTTCTTTAGGTACAGATTCTATGCCAACTAGGAACTACGGATATAGAGTACATGTTATGATGAAAACAAGTGGTGAAGTATTAACTTTAAGAAATGCAAGTATCCAAAGCTACTCAACAACTATTTCTGCAGATGGAGTAACAGAAGAATCTATTGAGTTTTATGGACACGTTAAACCTACTGTTTTGAATGGAGCAGTTGGAAACATAACATTAACACCGGCGGATGACCTATGAGCGGATATTATTTAGAAATGATTAAAGGTAATGCCTTTTTATTGAAAGATAAAGACGGTGAATTAGTTTCAGAGGAGCAAATGGGTAAAGAAGAAGCCCTTGCTGCTCTAGCTAAATTACAAAAGCCAGCAAAAGCTGGCAAGAAGCCTGTAAAGGCATCTGAAGAAGAAGAATAGGAGAGAAAAAAATGACAGATGAAAAGCAATATTGGTCAGTTGACGAACTAGAGTTATTGACTGAAACAGTGCAAGAAGCAGAAGTAGAATACCAAGACAAACTTATTAAAGTATCTTGGTGTGAATTGAAAGAAAGTGAAGAACCCAAATCTTTAACAGTTGACGAAAGTCTTTCTGAAGAAGAAAGAAACCAAGCATTTATAGATTTAGCAAGAGAACGAACTTTAGCTATGATGCGAAAAGGTCAAGAAAAGAAACCGGATGATTCAGTTTTACCCACAGAAACTTTTGAAAAATTACCTACTACAGTTAAATTTTTAGTAAGTAACAAGGTTCTAGGGGTTGCTGACCCAAACGAGCTATAGTTTTCGGCGATTCTGTAGAGGTGGTAACATTATATATACCACTAATGAAAGAATTGGGTATGAGTCTGGAGGAGATTAAATCTACTCCACGGTATGAACTAGAGGGTTTACTCAGAGGTTTGTCTAACTTTAACACAATCCATGCCTTTGATGGATACGATGATAAAGATATAGGCGGTATAGCCAAAAATAAACCACAAGTAAGGTCTGAATATGCAAAGTCTTTAAGGATGAAGGCTAAGTATGATTCACTTACAGGGATAACCGCAAAAAAACAAGAACAACAAACCTTTAAAAGTTTGTTATAGGTATAAACTATGGTGATGAGTGCAATAGCAGTTAGAGCAAATATGCGCATGGTGTTTGATGATGCATCGGCTAATAAGGCGCAGACTCAATTTATGAGTAGAATGTCTAGAATACAGAAGGCATCTACTCAAAGCACTAACAAAGCAAACCAAGACCTCGTTAAAGACCATGAAAGATTAGTAGCTAGATTAGAAAAATCTAACGCAGCTGCTGATGAAAAGTTAAAAAGACGTTCTAAACAAATAACTCAACAAGTAAAAGCTAACGCTAAGGCTGCTATGGCAGCAATGGACCCCGGTAAATATAAGAAAGGTGGAAGTAAAGCTGCTTATGCTGAATATAGAAGACAAGCTGCAGCATATAAACAAACCTTAAAAGCAATGGAAGGTGCAAATAAAAAGTATGCAGCATCTGCAAAAGCTTTAGGTATACAAGCTAAAAGTGGTAAATTTAGTCTTACAACTTTTTCTCAAAATGAAAATGCACAACGTAAACAAGCTATTACTCTAATGAGAAGACAAGTTAGAGAGGCTGAAAAGGGTACAGCTCAACATAAAGCATCATTAGCTATACTTGTACAAATGGAAGATGCACACGAACTACTTACAATGGAAGAACGCATGCATGGTAATGTTATGCGTCAAAACAATAAAATATTAAGAGAAGGTCAAATAAGGCGAGATAGAGGTATAGCTAAGAATAACGCACAGTTGAGGGAACAATTAAGATTATACGGACAGATAAACGGCTCTATATCTAGATTACAAATGCAGTTATCTGGTGCCTTTATGAATGCTTTAATGATGAGTGGTATAGCTTTAATGACCTTTGGTTTCAGATTACAATCACTTGTTAGTACATTTCAAGATTTTGAAAAAGAATTGATGAACGCTCAATCTATTTTCCAAACTACAAATGAGGTTTTATTTAGTCTTTCTGATGAAATAGTCAATTTCGGTACACAATATGGTATATCTTTACAAACAGCGTCTGAAGGATTATATACATTAGCTTCGGCTGGTTTATCAGCTTCAGATTCGCAAGAAGTTTTAGCAAACACACTGAAGTTATCTATGGCTGTACAAGGTGACCATGACACTATCGCTAAATTAACCACTCAAACTATCTTTGGTTTCGGTTTACAAATGAGTGATTCTGCAGCACTTACAGATAAATTTGCACATGCTATTAACATGTCTTTGATTGAATATCAAGATTTGGCAAGTGCTGTTAAGTTCGCTATGCCTTTCTTTACTGCTACAGGTCAAAACATTGACCAATTACTAGGTTCTTTACAAGTGTTAACCAACCGTGCTTTAGAAGCAGGTATTGCAGGTCGTGGTTTACGTCAAGCTTTAGCTGAATTTGCTCAACATGCAGAAGACAGTGAGGCAGCTTTCCGTAAATTAGGCGTAGAAATAATGGATTCTGAAGGTAATTTTAAAATGTTAACAGATATTGCTATGCAATTTAAACAAGCTATGGGACCTGCTGCATCTGATGTTGATTTGATGACAACTTTACTCGAAGATTTAAACGTTCGTGGTGCTACTGCTTTTGTTCACTTAGTTCAAAACGCAGAAGAATTCGAAGGAGCGGTCAATGATTTACAAAATTCAGCTGGTGCAGCTACAAGAATGGCAGACATACAGCAACAATCTCTTGCTAATCAAATACAAGTGGTTAAAAACGCACTTATGGCTCCATTTTTGCTCTCGGACGAGCTTGGTACAGCCACTGGTAATATGAATGCCTTTGGTGAGTCTTTAAAGACTATGGTAGCAGATTTTGAAGCTTTCTTTTTATTTACAGCCCCCGATGGTACAAAAAAGCTTACCGATATGGGTAAAGCCCTTAGAGATACTGCTATAGCAGTTTTGAATGAGTTAGCTGAGTTGATGAAACAATTACTGACAATGTTTGCAAATATGAACAAAGAAGGTATGAGTTTAGCTAATATGTTTCACGTGTTAATGTTACCTCTCAAAGCGTTGGTTATGTTTATTAATCTTTTGGGTGATAATGGTTTACAAGTTATTATGATGTTTAAGATATTAAATACTATTCTACCACTAACAGAGTTACACACTCTGGCTAATTTAGTAGCTACCAAATCTATGACTGCAGCACAAATGGAACAAATTGCGGTGCAAAGAGCCCTTGCTGGTTCGATGGCAATTATGCATGGTTCTTTCATGTTAGGTATATACCTGATGAATCAAGAAGGTGAACGCGCTCAAACATTAGGAATCCTATTGATGGGACTTGCTGGTGCTTATGCAGCCGTAGCAGTTGCTTCAGCTGCGGGGGTAGCGGCAATTGCAGGACCAGCGGGAATAGTAGCTGCAGCAGCTGCAGGTGCAGGATTATTTATGCTTTTAGGGCGCGGTGTAAAAGGTTTGATGTCCGGATATGGAGCAGCGACCTCAGCTGTACCTACTATGGGTGGCAGTGCAAATGTTGACACGAGTACACCTATTTATGATATGGGTGGTAAAATTTACGATACTGGAGGTCTTGGAGGAAGACATTTCCCAATAATGGTAGAACCCGGCGAAAGTATAGTCTCTAAGACACAAAATATGTTAGGTGGTTCAGGCATAACTTTAAATATAGCCGGCGACATAGTAACTAATGATGCTGATGACTTTGCAGAGCGTATAGCAGTTGCATTACCTGAAGCATTAAGAAGACAAAGCGATATGGGAGGAATTTAATGGTAGAATTTTATAGAAAAACACCGATTACTGCATTTGCCGAATTGAATGAAGCTTATCCAGATTTGTATGATGGAGCGGGCGGAGTTAATTATGGTAGGACATTTAAAATAGATAACACGAGTGCTGCAAATTCATTATATGGATTTAGTTCAATTAAAAATGGTACGGAAAATACAAAAGCGTTGTTCAAAACTACAATCGCTGATAGACCAGATTTTGGTTCTGCTTCATTGAAACGTATGGACGGTTATTTATTTGTTGAGGATATTATGATGGATGAAAAAATATCAGCTTCAAGTACTACACCTTCACTTTCATTATTCAAAATAAAACAAGACTCTCTACCAGATATTATCACAACTGGCAGTTTAATATTAAAAGATGCTGATAGTAATTCACAAAGACCTTTAGGTAATTTGATGGCTATATCTGCAACTAATCAAGGCTATATCTCTGATGAAGAAAGATTCACAGGTGAGCAAAACAAATATAGTTATAGCAATCAAGCAGAATATGAAGCCATAGGTAGAACATTAATTAGAACTAGAGGTGTTTTATTCCTAGAAGTTGACGACGCTTTTGAGTTTGCTAGAACACGAGGTAATGCTGATTGGGCAGACACTGTAGGTGACAGTCATAAAGAATTTAGAAGAAGGTGCCAAATGAATAGTTCTGCTACGCAAACGATAGCTGATTCTGCAGGTAACACAAATAATAGACTTGTAGTACCTGTGAGATTTGAGCCCGGCTCTTCTAAAAGCAGTGACATCAATATGATGGCCACTAAATATAATAATATTAAATTTACTTATAGACACATTAAAAACTTATTAAAAGGAGATACTACTGAAGTTTTAGATTCTTCAGAAGAGTATAACGACCAAATAACTACCGGTAATACCTTTTTCTCCACTGTTAAACATGATAATGAATTAACTATACATAGCACTACGGGCGAACATAAACTAATAGGTACTGCAGTTTCTAGATTTAGTACTAAAAATCTATTAGAAGGAGATGGTAAAGCTATGGAAATGTACGCTTACTGGGAAGGAAATCTGAGAGTTGAAAATACAAAAGATACATCTCAAGACCCTCAAATACAACGTTTAAAAGATTTATATAAACCTACTTCTAATCCAGCTATTGCAACACATAGTGATGGAGCTACTAGTTTTAAAGATACTCAGGAAACTTTTGCCAGTTATGGTCCTATTCCATTTCCAGCTCAAATGTTTCCGGGAACTTTCGGTGAAATACCAGTTTTACTTTCTAATACATGTGTTATAGAACATGCTGTAGACGCTGTAAGTAGAGGTAATGCTACAGTAACACCTACGCAAGGTACGCCAATTACAATAGATACTGGTTTGTCTAGCGCAACAGGTATATCAAAAGGAACACAATATTACGTAAGTGAAACTGCGGTAAGTGGTGCTTCTGGCACTGATTCTCATTACTTTAAATTGACAACCGACCCTAAAGGAGCAAGTTCTGGTAACGTTGCAATAGGTGGTGGTAATGATAGTAACGTCCACGTATATTCAAGGGGTGGTTCTACTGGTGTAATAACTACGTCTGACTATGGTGCTTATAGTAACGGTAGTATCGAAATAGATTTAAATTTACATAAACTAGAGGCAGCTCAATGTTATACCGATAGTGATGATAAAATATCTTTAGTGAGAAGAGCTTTTGTAGTTACTTTAGGATATTTTCAACCAAACCCTGAAGATACTTTAATGAGTTATATAAATAAACATATACCTTTCAGTGCACTGTCTGACGCAGATAACCTCACTGATAATACTACTGATTATCCATTCTTAGGATGGTCTTTTTTTAAAACTGTGGGTGCAAGTGATGATTGGGCTGACGGTATACATGTATGTGACCAACAATCGTGGCATTTAAACACAAACGAAGATGGTGGTGGAGATACTAATAAATATGATATTTACATTTTGGAAGGTGAAGACGATGCTGCTCTGGGAAATCCTATACCTCGGTCAACTATACCTCAAGATTCTTATTTTACTATGAAGCTGTCTATGGCACCTTGTACTACTTTAGGTCATACAGAAGTGCAATTTACTTTATTAGACCCTGAAACAAAATTACCACTACCCTTATCTACCAATACGACTGTTGAAGTAGAAGACGCTACAATTGGCGGTACAACACACTTTATGGGTGACTTTTTCGATAATAATATGTGGTGGACTGGTAGAACTGGTTGTGACGCAGGTGGTTTAGATTTCTGGACTCAAGCAACTGGTGGAGGAGTTGATTATTTTGAAGGTGGTACACCTCTTGGAGGTGGTCCTATAGATGCTAACGCCATATGGCCTCGATATTTAACCGTGTGGTTATGTAACACACACACTGAAACCGAAACTAATAATGCAGATAAGTTTTTAGCTGCTGACGGAGGTGAAAAAAGTTATTCAATAAATAGTACAGATACTGCATATAATGCTCGACCTACTACTAGTACAGTTTACATTGATGGAATTAGATTTAAAGATTTTAACTATAAACATAGTAATGCTACAGTATCCCCTAAAAATGAAATAATCACAGGCTCTCTACCAATTCCTCAAGACACAGGTAGTTTTTGTGGTAAAGGTGTTCACTCTATACATAGTGATTTAACTTTTCCGGGAACAACCACACTAGCGTTTGGTGCAGGTATACAAGACGCTACTTGGATGACGGCTAGTTCTGGTATACTTCTTAATAATTTTACATCTAACCTTAAAGGTGCAGCTTTAGAAGATATACCATATCACAATATAAAAACAAGTATGACCAATGATTATGTTGCAGGTTACTATCCTGCAAGTGCTACCATATTTAGTGATAGTGTAACTGCAGGGGGAGCTGTAGAAGGAGCGGAATCGTTTTACGGTAATCAAAGTAGAACTTCACATTATGGTGGAGGTATAGCTCACAATGTAGGTCATGACTTATGTTTATTAATAGACCCTGACCCTGCTTCTACAAACCATTTTAATTTTTCAAGTGGAACTGCTAGTGTAGACAGTTTTACTAATAAAGGGTTTTTAAAATTAGAAGGTAATATGCAAACTGCTATGGATGTTAAAAATGGCATCAGTACTACAGAACCTGATTATCAAATGAGAGAATTAATTTATTGTTCAGCTAGAGTTCTAAAAGTAGTAGATAGAGTTAAAGGTATATACAAAGTTGACACTGTTGAGCCTTTTAGAGGTATGACCCATCAAGATGATTTAATTGCTTATCTGTATGGTTCTGCTAACCGAAGTACTGGTGGTTTCGGTGGTTCTAATGCAGCTACCGACGGTGGCGACCAAGCTACTACTAGTACTGGTATGTCACTTTTAGCCATACTAGATGATAAACATATACAAATTCAGTGGGACGGAAAAAGCACTCTCGGATTAGAAATGACGAGTGACAGACAATTGCCTTATTTAATGTTTTCTCCATATAAAGTATGGTTATTTACAACTATAAAGAACTGGGATGCAACTGTAAAGAACGGAGTTTATCAAATAGAAAACTATACAGCTAGAGGTTACGACTCTGCAATAATGGTAGATGACGATGCCGCTAATATAGGTGATGATTTGTATGGTGTTCTTGGACCAACCTTCAATGAATTTTTGTATAATGACGCACCAACTATCAAAGGTATGTACGAAAACACTTGGAAACACTCTGAAAAAGATGAGGATGGTTTATTAACTTTAGATAAAGATTATGGTTTTGGTGTAGTGACAGAGTCGGATGTTGATTTAGGTGGCTTTTTAAGTAAAACTATACCCAAAGTTAATCAATATAGTATTTTTAAAATGAATAAATTGTTTGAAGTAGAGAGTTCATTAAAACCCGGTGATGAAATTGGTTTTACATTACAAAATTTAAGCACTCTAAAAAGTGAAGTTATATTTCACAACAATGTTTCATCGGATGTTACAACTACAGTACATGGTAAACACGATGAACGTCTACCATACTTTTTGACCGTGTTTGAAGATGAATTACCATCTACACCTAAGTTGTCAGTAAAACCTTTTAAGGATGACCCTTTCTTACCTGAGTTTACGTATACAGCAGAGGATGATGATTTATGGTATGGTATTATGATTATAGATGATGAGCCTATAAATTCTCAATATCATGGAGCTATTTTACATTTACCACTTAACGAAAAAGGTAGTCACGGTTCTAAAATTAATGGTGTAGGAACAAACAAAGGTCCGTCTAACAATACAGGAGACATAGACGTATCTGATAATCAGATAGATTTGAGTTCACACGGATTAACCGCAGGCACACCCATAGTTATAGACACTCTTACTAATGTTACTGGTATAACTGAAGGTATAAGATATTACGTAAGTGAAACCTCACTTGAAACAAATTCATTTAGAATAACAACAAATCCGTCAGGCTCTGCTTCAGGAGATGTAGCATTTGGTGGTTCTGATGACACTAACATAAGATTTAGTGCAGGAAACCCTATAAGAAATTTAGCTTATTTGAATAGTAGTGATGACAATACTTCAGCTTCACAATATGCTAATATATTTCCGGGTGAATTAGATTCTACTGGAGGAAGAGAAACACCAAAACATGATATAGAAGGTCTCGGCGGTTATGCATATAGGTTTGAATCTAATAATGGTGATGGTGCTAATTCTTTAGTAAGATACGACGCTGATGCCAATAATACATTTAAAGATATAACTGGTGAAATGAGTGCTGTAGTGCATGTTATACCATCAGAAGTAGGTACAGACCATAATGGAGGAATCTATGGTAGTACTAATATGATATTAAGGTGTGATAGTTTTAAATTATTTATGAGTGATAGTGGTATATTAACAGCGCGTTATTATAACCACTCTGGTTCTGGTAGTGATTACGTTGATTTAAAGAGTAGACCTATACCTATAGACGGTAAAACCCCAACTAACATAATCATGACATTTGATAAAAATTTAAAACAGGGTAACTGTAAATTATTTGTAAATGGTGCATTACACGATGTTTCAGGGTTGAGAGATACTACAGGGCCGGGTACTGGTGGAGATAATTGGAAATTCGGAGATAATATGTACATAGCTGGTGGTGCATTTGGTGTAGGTCATAGTACAAACAGTTTTGACGGTATAATACAAGAAGTGGTTGTATATAATAAATGTATATATCCGGTTTCACCTCAATCGGACAAATTTGTTCTAAGCAAACCATTACAAGATATTGAAAATGGTTCCCCAGTAAGTTACACAGCAAGATTGTTTATGAAAGATTATCATAATATAAGTGGCGGTTCTACAAAAGATGTTGCAACGTCAGCTCCTATCACTTGGAGAAAAGCAGCATTCAGGTTAGGTGATTAGATGGCAGGTGACCCTCCAACAGGATTCGTATTAAAAGCATATAAAACAGAAGCAGACGCTATAGCAGATAGTAATGCATTGAAAGTAACAGCTAATACTGCTTATGTTATAAATTTACAACAGGCAGCAGCATACAACTTTTTTACTCACGTTAAGTACTATTTTAGAATAGAAGCTAACGAAGCAGTAAAAGAATTTTACATTGATTGGGATGATGGTGAAGATAATGACCCTAAGGGTAATGCTAATTATACATTAATTAAATTTGACAACCCACAATTTGTAGGTATAACTAGCCATATCTTTACACGTGACAAGGTTCACTACCCTAAGATTAGAGTTATGTCTGCAGAAGGATATTTATCTAAATTTTATCAGGCTGATGGAGATACAACATTTAAAGGTATAGATGTTATGCAAGGTGAAACTGCTATAACTGCAGGACGTAACAATACATATAGAATAGAAAACGATGTTACAAGTGCAGAAGGTATACCTGTGTTTGGCCCAACACCAAGACCACCTGTTGGTGTTCTTAAAGCAGATAAAAAACGTGTATTCGCAGGTATTACTAATAAATATTTAGCAGGGCCAACAGGTGATTATACTGGTAAAACTGTGCAACTGATAGGAAGTCATTCTTCTATGAATTCAGCTAGGAATGGAGTTAAGGTAAACGTTACAGCTCATGTGATGTCTAGTGACCAAAATGATTTAACAAATACAGGCTCAGGTGAATTGGTTGTAACTGAAATGACTATGGGTGGTACTAATACTATAGATAATGTTTTAAAAGTAGTAAAAATGGAATTGATAAACCTTTTGGAAGATGATAAAAACATGACATCTTCTGAAGTTGGTAGTGCCGCTACTAATAAATTATATCCCGGTGAAAAATTATTGTTATGTGTAAACGATGGTACTAATTTTGTTGAAAGACCATGTATAGTGGGAGAAGTATCATTAGGTAATCCTATAGTAACATTAGATGACCCTAAACATTCTGTAACACTTGATGCTACTGAGAGTTTCGCAAGGTCTCCAGAG
>Ga0208919_1001226_pt1 | contig 15192 bp, 11 predicted proteins | sample 4_EtaG_FD_184076 | JGI IMG/M metagenome (GOLD analysis project Ga0208919, IMG submission 184076) | Marine viral communities from the Subarctic Pacific Ocean - 4_ETSP_OMZ_AT15127 metaG (SPAdes) (version 3) | ecosystem: Environmental > Aquatic > Marine > Oceanic | place: Pacific Ocean | collected...
CAATTGAGTTTTTAAATACAATAGCCGAATTGGAAGCCTACATAGAAAAAGGGGATTAAGATGCCAGACATTACGAAAGGAAAAACATTTTCCAGTGGCGACACAGTAACCGCTGCGGATTTAAACTCAATGCTGGATGATGCAGTCATCAATGATTCGTCAATCACCGCTAACAAGCTGGCCGATCAAGCTGTTACTTCCAGTAAAATCACCGCAGGAACTATTGTTAACAGTGCGATTTCAGCTAGTGCTGCTATTTCCTTGAGCAAACTTGAGGCGGCGTCTGACGCTAACCCTAAGATCCTGATTGTTGGCAGCGACTCCAAGCCGGCTTATCAAGATCTGTCAGGTGATGCGACGATTGATGCTAGTGGTGCGCTGACCATAGCTGCGGGTGCGGTTGAAACTTCAATGGTGGCTGATGATGCTATAACTCAGGATAAAATCGCCAACGACTCTATTGGTTCCGACCAAATCGCATCGAACGCGGTGGGGGCCAGCGAGTTAGCCGACGATGCAGTGGATACTGCGGCCATCGTTGACAGCGCAATAACAGCGGCCAAGCTGGCGAGCGGGTCATTGGCTGGTTCTCCACGCGCACCGAGAAGGGTTCAGCTAACATCCACAACGACTTGGACGGTTCCTTCAGGTGTCACTGAGATTTATGTTGAGATGGTGGGAGGTGGTGGCGGCTTCGGAAACAACAGTCGCGGTGGGGGCGGAGGTGCGTATGTTGCGACCCACCTAGATGTGACCGCTGGGTCAACCATTACCTTTACTGTTGGGAGTGGCGGAACCTCCACCCATGCAGCCGGAGGCAACACCACTTTCACTCATGACAGCACCACCTATACTGCTGGGGGTGCCTCATGGGCGGCAGGGCATAATGCGTATGGCACTGGAGGGGTTGCGTCTGGCGGGGAAATTAACGTAGATGGCTTTGGCGCATTGAATACTGATTCTGGCTACCCAGCATTTGGGCCGTGGCCGAAATACTCTTGGGGTTCGGGGGGCAGAACGGTGAACTCCAACATCTACCAAGGCACTTCAATCCTGAGCACCAACGGCAGGGGCGGCGCAGTTTTAATTACTTATTAGGTAGGGATAACCATGACAAAATCATCAATAGCCCAATTCGTAGCTGACAAGCTCCAAAAGAGTGATTCAGGCTCACTTACCTTGCTCAAGAGTTTTGTGGATCGGCGTTATGAAATGATTTGGGGGTCAGGCCTGTGGCGCGAGTCGGTTGGCACCACAAGCTATTCGGTCACCGCAGAAACCTCCGAAGTCACTTTAAACAGCACTGTGGATTTTCCCTTGGCGGCGGCTTGGGATGATAACGAAATTACTCCTGTAAATTATGAAACAGTTTTTTCGATCTCACCGGAAATGTTTGATGAGTCAGGCACGCCCACTAATTTTATTACGCTGCCCAACGATTCCAGCGGCAATTCCCGAATCCGGCTTTTAAGGAAGCCTGACAAGGCTAAGACCCTATTGGTTTTGGGTAAGCTAAAGGTGGTGGCGTTGGCGGATACGGATAGCCCGAAGATCAATGGAATTACTAACGCGCTGATTGCTTATGTCGAGGCCGACATGCTTGAGCATCTGCGTCAATACGGCAAGGCGCAGGTTAAGGTTGCGGAGGCCGCGGCGCAGATGGCGCTCATGCGTGACTTGGAGGTTTCTCAGTCTGCTAAAATAACAAAACTGGTTCCCGAAGTGGCCTCCGTTTGGGACGTATCTGACTTTGAGTAATGCCTTTATTGTATAATGACAGCTTAGACGATCAGTTAGCGTATGATGCGGCCCGATCTTTTACTGGCGGCCAAGTGTCCAACGTACGGAGCAATTTGCTCGCCCCGGATCAATACTCTGAAGGTGTTAATGTTGATATTGATCGATTCGGATCAATCATAACTCGGCGCGGCTTAAAGTCTGATTACGGCGCCGTATCAAGTTGGAGCAATACCAGCACCGTTTGGTCAAGCGCCTCAGATAATTGGGGTTCAGTTCCGTCACCAAGGATTGACTCAGTATTTTATTTTGATACCCCACTGCTTGAACAACTTGTGGCCGTGTCGGATCAATCGGTTTCAAAAAATACCGGCGATAATTCTTGGGCGACAGTCTCGGGGTACACCCCTGCAAGTGGCGCGAACGTGGAGGGGGCGCAGTTAGTTGATAAGCTGTATTTAACGGATGGAAGCGGGAATGTTCACAGTTATGACGGCACTAGCTTTACGGATCAAGGAACCGGCACTGGCAACCCGCCGGTATGCAAATACTTGGTGACTCACACTAACCGATTATTTGCCGCAGGCCTAACAGATACCTCGCAGCCATCGGATGCGCTTTATTGTTCGGATCTTTTGGATGGAACCAACTGGGACAATACTAATAATCAAATCCGTATTGGTGGCGATAGTGGTGACCCCATCACCGGCTTAGCGCCGTGGATAGGGTTTAACCTTGTTGTTTTCAAGGAGCGATCCATTTACAACGTGATTGCGGATCCAACCGCATCCAACGCAGGCGCGTGGGCCATCGAAACAATCGACACCCGCATGGGTTGCATTTCTCACCGATCCATCGCGCAGGTTGGGCAGGATATATTCTTTTTAGCGCCGGACGGTATTCGCACGGTGCGAAGCATCTTGGAGGGTAAGGCTCAGGCAGTTTCGGAGCCGATCAGTGTAGGCATTCAGGATGTAATTGATGACATTAACTGGAGTGCGGCACGGGATCAGGCGTGCGGGATTTCGTGGCGAAATCTTTACATCCTATGCGTTCCCACACTGTCGAATACGAAGAATAATTTAGCTATTGTTTACAATACAGTGGCCAAAGCTTTTGTCGGCACATGGACATGGGACGCAACGCAGTTCGCTGTAAGCGCATTCAATGGTGACCTGCGGTTGGTGCAGGCTCAGGAATCAGGGAAGGTCGGCGTCTATCAGGATTATGTGGCACCGTCCTCGGAGGGGGCGGATGAGTATCAGGATGCCGGCGCCGATTATGAATCATTTGTGGTGACTCGCGGAATGTCATTTGGCGAGCAGTTCAATGAACTTCTACCCAACCACGTTGAGCTTGAGCTTAAGCCGGCAACTTCGGAAAGCGTTAACCTTCGGGCCATTCTCGACGGACAATCTGAGTCGGTGGTAAATCAAAATGTAATCAATACATCCACGGCTGGCCTGAGCCTTCCCTTTGCCCTGCCGGCAACATTACCCAAAACGATGCCGGCAATTAACAGTTATAACCTGATCCAAAACGGGCCATGTAGAGATATGCAATTCAAGGTGATCACTAACTCCGGCAAGTTAGCGGTGAGATCGATCTTGGCCAGCGCCTACGTGAACACAATCAAGCAGGAGTCATGAGTGGACGATGTGATACAATGGCTGAAGTTATTCGCTTTATCAAAAAAGCGGATAGCCGGGGCTTATGTTTCGGGGGGTGGCCGGAAAGTATTCTGGAAATTTATCTCCAATGGCACCATCAAAATGGAGGTTTGGTCATCGTCAAGGAGGGGAGAGATGTGGTCGCGCTGGCGGTTGGGACGAAGCTGCATGAAAGTGATCTTGATAAGCACTGGGTTCCGTGGAGGGAAAACGGAGACTCAATGTATCTCGCGGACATTGTGGCGTCGAAAAAACAAGCGGTGGCGGCTTGCCTCAATGAACTCTCTGCGAAGTGTCCGAACTGGAAGGAATTAAAACTGTTTGCCAACCGGCACGGCAAGCGGCACCAGTTTAGGCCGGAGGCCATTGAAAGGATGATCGAGGCATGGAGTTAGTCGGAGAGGTTATTACCGGCCAAGGCTTTGAGCATAAGCCGCCAACGGCCAATGTGGCCATGCGCGAGCCGGTGCCGGTGGGCTGCTACATAGGTCAGTCGCATTTGGGTGATGAGCTTTTGGGGAAATCCGCGGTGTGGGTTTTACCGCATCAACCCCATATCGCTGAAGTTTATGTTAGTAATTTTGACGGCGACCTTTATGGGTCTTTTTTGAAAGTGGACGGGATGAAGAAATTGGGCAGGGGCGAGATTGTTAACCTATATAATAAGGCGTTAAGTGATGAATGAATTGTTTGAGCATTGCATGAAAGTGGCCGCGGATAAGGTGCGGTCATACCGTGATTTCTGGCACGGCGCACCAGACGCCGTTAACAAGGGAACGCCACCACCGCCACCGGATTGGTCGGAGGTGAACCGTGAAGGCATTGAAGCTGCCATTCGCTATCTGCCGGCGCAAAAGGTTATTGAAGGGTTAGCCTATAAAGGTGGCAGCGGCAGCGTGCAGTTGCCGGGGGGTGAAACTATTGGGGTGGATTTTTCCGGCTTTGGAGATTTAGACCGGCAGGAAATTGAGTTGGAGAGCATGCGCCGCAGCAGTGAGGCGTTAGCTCAAATGCAACTTGATATCCAGCAACGCTTTGGCCGTGAAATGAATCTGGAGCATATCAAGAGAATTAAGGAGGCCGACCCTGTGGCGTATGAGTTACGCGAAGCGTTAAACCGAGTCAGCCTTGATGAGCTTAACAAGCGTTCAGATCTGAGTGATATGGCCAAGAGGGATGTGGAGCAGAGTGTGCGTGGAGGTCAGTCTGCGCGTGGCAATGTTTATGGCGCTGCAAACATTGGCCAAGAGGCGTTAGCTAAGTTTGAGGTTGGCCAAAGATTGCTGACGCAGCGAATGAGTCAGGCCCAATCAATTGCCCTCGGCACACCGCTCACCGCGCAGTATGGAAATATTTCTGGCGCACAGCAAGGCGCCGCCGGCTTTAATCCAATGCAGGCACAGCAAGGGATCGGACTTAACCCGAATGCCGGCGCACAGGCCGCGCAGTTTGCGAGTAGTAATTACGGCACATACGTTCAGGGAATGGCTAATCAATCTAACCCATGGATGGAGGGTCTAGGAATTATCGGTGGCGTAGCTGCCCAAGCTGCTGGTGGGTATTTCGGTGGGCTTGGCTGGGGAGCAGGGCAGGCTCGTGCCAATAGGCCCAACCAGCCGCCTGCGTATGATATACCCGGAGGCATCGATTTTCTACGCAGGTTAAGTTAATCATTTTAAAGGGGTAAAACATAATGGCACGCAAATCATCATTCTTACAGGGCTTCGAGGTAGGCGCGGATATGTTCAGTCGCGGCAGGGCGCAGGCGATGCAGATGCAGCAAATGCGTCAACAGGCATTGGATCGCGAGTTGCGCTTGGAGCGGGAGCGCAAGGCAGACTTGCGGGCTGATGAGGAATGGGAGTGGCGTAAGGATGAGCGGACGTATCAGCGAGATAGGGATGTAAAGCAGGATGCGATAGCGGAACAGATTCGGGAATATGAAAAGAAGCGGGATCAAGAGTCTAGCGATCAAAAGAAACGTGAATGGAATTTAAGAATTGACCAGTTAAAATTGCAGAAGGAGAAGCATCAGGCGGAACTAGCCGAATCTCTACGGGTTCGTACAGAGGCAGCAAAGCGAAAGGCTGGGCTTAAAGAAATGATGGATTCAGCCAGCCTGTTTCTTTCTGGTGACGCACGGATGGCTGGAAACTTTTTCAACCAATTAGAGCCACAATTTAAGGCACAAATTGCCAGTGATTATGGCCCGGAGGCAGTAAAGACTTGGGAGACATGGGTGGATGCCCAATTGCAACGGGAAAACTTAAAGGGATTCCGAACGGCGCGGATTGTGGCTGCTGTTGAGGGAAAAGCCAACGCCGAGGCGGTTGTTGCTCAAAAGACCGATGACCATAAGTTAATCCAAGATATGAAAAACAAATGGGGGATTCCATACCGGACAGATCAGGTTGGTGAAGCCACCCAGATGCGCGACAAAATTAAGGCCGCGCAGGGTCTTGCGGATCAGGGCGAATTGGATCGCACACAATTTCCAGAATTTGAGGATGACCATCCGGTGGTGGCTGACTTGGAGAATCGGGCAGCCATCTATAACCGAAAGGCGGCGGCTGAAAAGGATGAAAAGGATGACGATTCTGCACGCCGGCTTCAAGAGGCTAAGGATCTTGAGGGTTGGCGCATGGATCAGGAGGGCCGCAAGCTGGAGATTAAGCAAAAGTTTGCCGACAAGACAGAGTTTGATCGAGTGGCCCGCGAATCGGGTAACATGCAATGGGATTGGAATAACCCCGCACACCGCGCCGAGGCGCTTACCTTTGTGCAAAAGGAAAAACTGATTGAGGACTTTGTTGATGGCGGGCCGAAGGCATTAGCTCTTTTCAATGCCCTCACGCCGAAGGCTGGTGGAGGGTATGACTTGGATAAGGTTGCCGAGGCGCGTGCCAAGGCGGCTGAGTACAAGGCTGAAATGCGGAAGCCGGCGGCAGGGCAAGTCAATCTGACCGAGGCCCAAAGCAAAACTTTGATGTACGGCGCCGCGATGTTTGAGGCTAACCGCTCACTTGATGAACTTGCCCGAAAGGGTTACACGGCTCTGTCGGTCAAGGATCGAACCCTGTTCACTGCGGGAACCTTGGTGGGCATGTCATCTGAAGGCCAACAATACCTTGCGGCCATGAGCAGTTGGAATAATGCCAAGCTGCGCCGTGATTCAGGTGCGGCAATAACGGCGGCTGAAGTTAAGAATTACACTGAAACATTCTTCCCGCGCTTGGGCGAAGGTGCCGCCTCGGTTGGGGCGAAGGTCAAGCTTAGGGCAAACGCTTATGGCGCACTCAAGGCTAGTGGCGGCAAGAACATGAAACCGTTTTTTGAGGATCTGGAAAAAGACCTTAGCGGCCTTGCCACCCCGCAGGTGCCCCTGTCCGGGGGAGGCACTGGAGGCGCTGGCGGCCAAGGTACGCGGCCCGGATTCAGGGGTGGTGGCACCCCGGCGCCGCAGCCTGTGCCGGGAGTGGAGCCTGCCCCCAAGCCGCCATCAGGGTGGGGAGGCCATACCTTCTCCGGCACGCAGGCCGAGAAGATGGCGAAACTTAGCCAGTTGCAGGCTCAGGGTAAAATTAAGGCGGGTGATAAGTTTTTGGAATGGGATCCGGCGACAAGCACTTGGCTGGAAAAAACATTGCCAGCCCTTGAACCCAAGCCGGAACCCAAGCCGGAGACTAAGCCGGAGACTAAGCCGGAACCCAAGCCGGAGACTAAGCCGGAAATGCCAGTTCCAAGGCCGCCGGGATCTTCCCCAGAAAAGAAGGCCAAGCCGAGAAGTCCGGAAGAGGTGAGAGATATGATTAAGGAACTTACGGAAGAGTTGGAAAAACTTAAAAAGGTACAGGGGGGGAAATAGATGGCTGAACAAACTCTTAGCCCTAAAAGGCCGGAAGAATATACTTCCGATAAGAAAAAGGAGGAGGCACCCCAGCCGACTCCTTTCGGCCCTGACAACCCCGGAAGGCCGTTCAAGCCTAAAGGTGACGGCAACCAATCCTTCCCCTTCACCCCATTTTTGCGAACGCCGGATGATGAGAGGCCAGTGTTGCCTTATAGAAATCCTGCCGGCTTTCAGCCCGATCTGCCCACGGCAACAAGCTCGGGGCGCCCGCCGGTTTTTACGATTGATGATTACACTGATGATGAGTATTTTAAGCATTACAAAGGGAGAATGGCCGACAGAACTTTCATGCCAACCCGCGCACAGGATTTGCGGTTTTTAAAGATAAGAAAAAATAAGGGCATAAAGGTCGGTGAAATTTTAAAGGCAGCCGATCCCACAAAATGGGGGCCAATGCTTTGGGATGATTTGGTTGAGAGTCCAGCAATGTCGGATCTCGGTGGCACACTTGATATGGCCTTGAAGGGAACTCCTATTTCCGAGGGCGGCATTGATAAGATGTTAGCGACCCATAAATGGGATGGCACGCTTTTGGATAAAGCCCAACTTCTCACTGTTCCCCATGTGGATCTAGGCACTCCGGGCACAGTGTACTCCCCTGCTAACGCGGCTGCCCGATTGGCTAAAATGGGGATTGATTACGGCGCGGAATTGGAGAAACAGGCCGAGAATAATCTTAAGCGGATCCGCATGGGTAAAATCAAGGACGCCAACGAAAAAATGCACTGGGAGGTTTATGAAACTATCAAAAAGCAGGCCGTTGTTGAGATGGGGATAATGCGGGCGCCGGACGATCAATATGCTGCACTTGCCGAGGAGAGAGGTATCACGATTAAGCAGGCAAAAGAATTTTCAGCCCAGACATGGCGTAAACTCGCAGCGACGAAGTTAGATCATTTAAGAGATTCCTATAAAAAAACTGTTCGGAATCACTTGCCGAAGGGGGTCAAACTGACAGATAAGGAAATTGCCAAACTATATAGCTCCAAGGGTGAGCCGGAATTTCCGGTGTGGAATACTGCGCTGACGTTGCTTTCAATGCCCACAAGGATGACGCTCAAAACTGCTGGCGGTGTTGTTGAGGGAACTGTTCTCAGGCAATTTGCGGATCTAGGATTACTTTTCACTCAAATCGATGCCTCAATGCGCGATGCCGGAATCGGTGAGGGAACACCAGAGGAAGAGTTGCAGAGCTTACGCGATTACAGGATGGCGCTGGCGGATCGCATGGATATTCGTGAAGGCAGGGGAAGTTATACTGCTGATGTCTACGAGGCGGCCCTTAACCGTATCGGCATCCAAATGAGCCGGGACACTCATGAGGCGATGACCTCGGCATTCTCCAGTGCCTACGCCGAGAAAATGAGTTTCTTAGGCCCAGAGATAGCTTCCCCATTCACTGGTGGGCCAAAGGCGGCAGCGCGGGCATCAGCGCGGGCATCAGCAAAGGCACCCGTCCGAGGCTTCAATATTCGCAAAGCGTATCTGGATTCTATTCAAAAACCAATTGCCAAGCGCGAGGCTATCGCTGGGGATTTCCTTAGCCGCACCCTCCCCGGCAAGGTAGCCGAGGGAACAGGTTGGGCACTTGAAAAGACAGGCTCAGGATTAAGCCGAGTTGGAGCTTGGCCCGAGCGGCTTGTTGAGCGGGCGGCGCTCGCCTTAACCGGCAGCGCAAAAGCAGCAGATACGGCTGCCTCAGTTGTTGGCAAGGGATCCCTTACAGCCGGCGCACTGGACATGGCAACCGTGGCTGTGCCTATTCCGATTATCGGCCCAATCGCGTCTTTTGTCGGTAAGTTGAAGATTGCCGGGGCAGGGCTAAAGGCAGTTGGCAGAACTTCTAAATCCGCAGGGAAAGCGTGGTCGAGGGAATCGCAGTTAGGATTTTTAGGCAGGCTATCAATTGAACCATCGGCACCCCCCGTTGTGCGGAGGACGGCGAACCACTTGCGTAACTTTGATCCAGCAATTGGTTTTTTTCATAATGTTGCCGAAGGAAGCGCCAAGGGAGGTATTGTCGGATTTTCGCTGGCGCTCGGTACAGGGGATGAGGAGGCGATTGGAGGTGCGCTCGGGATCGGGATGGCCCTTGGGGGCGGGGGATCTATTCTGGCTTTACCTTGGTCTAAGGGGCTGAGGAATGCTCAGGGCCAAAAGGCGGATGCCCATGAAATGGGAACCATTCAGGTGGAGGAGCATGGCCACATGACTCGCGAGCAGTGGGATCTATTGCCTCTTGATGCGAGGCTTGCCGCTGCGGATGCACAAATGATTTTAGGAACCCATCCTGAACATGGATTTAAAATAATCATAACGCCTGACCGAGCGAGTTTTTTAAAGGCTTACAAAAACGCAGGCAAAGGGGATGCGCCGGCCTCCGATGAGGCTGTGACGATTTTGAACAAAGCGGGTTATGGTGGAACCATTATCGTAAATGCGAGCAAAGGGAGGGCGCTGAATAACATTCTCCATGAAGCCGGCGGGCACGCCGTAACTAGGGGCGCCGACATGGGCGAACTAATGGGGTTATTGCATCAAACCTACGGCAAGGAGGGGATCGATGCGAAGAAAGCGGAGTATGCTCAAAAACTTCTCACAGGTGAGAGGAACATGGCTCACCCTGACCCGTACACTGCGCCGGAGGGTGCCCGCACCGTAAGCGATGCTGATATAAAAGAATATATACAGAAAATGGATTTGGAAAATCCTACTTGGTGGGCGCAGGAGATATTCGCCAGCCACTTCGCGGCAACCGCTTTGGGCGAGGGCGGCATATTCAAAATGTCAGACACAACGCACCTCGGCCTTTCGCTCCGGAAAGCCTACATTGAGCGTGTGGGGGCTTTTTTGGATCGGGTCGGGATCAATGTTCAACGTGACGGGAGTATCCCTGATCCTACCGGATTATTTGACTCCATTAACCACAACAAAGAAATAGAGAACACTGTCCGCCAATACCTGCTGGATCGCCGGAGTTTGTTGCATGATGTTGAAGTCAGCAGAAAGAAAAACCCGTCAGGAGCGAAAGTTAGCCCTGAGAGGGTCGGCACCCATCCGGCGATTGAGTGGAACTGGAACGATAGGGCCAAGGTTTGGGAAAATGATTTTGCCACCAAGACCGATGACGGCGAGGTGACGTTAAAGGAAAATAAGAAGGTTAAGAAGGCGCTCGAAGAAAGGCTTGAGGCTTCAAAGGATTTGATCAGCGACGAGATTGCAAGTGACGATAATTCCATTCTTTCAAGAAGGCATGGCGGAGAGGTTCGCGGGACAAAGTTGCCTGCGAAATTTTATGATCTTCCGCAGTTCACTCAATCCACAAAGGAAAACGCGAAGCTGTTTCAGGATGCAATGGACGGAGGCAATACCCTTTACGTTTGGTATAACGCAATCGGCAGTAGCCGGAACCCGGACGGGTGGGCAAACAATGTCAAGCGGGCACTCGGAAACGTGAGGGCCAGCCACAGGGAGTATAAGCCCATAGGGTTTCAGACCACAAAAGCGGGCCATATATTAGTGACCGGAGTTGATGTGGATTCGGTTTGGATTAAGGCAGCAAAATGGGCGCAGGAGGGCCGATTCGATAGTTTGTATGGAGGTAGTCTGGAAGTGTTCCAGAGCAACCTGCTCAAGTACCTTGAGAACCATCAAAAAGGTAGGCCCGGACATCATGAGATTGGCGAGGCGAGCAGGGACACGATACGGGCTTTTCTAGGTGTGCCGAAAGGGAAGAATCCCCTTAAGGAAAGCCTGCCCCAAAATAATTTTATTAGAACGCTTAGGCTGGATCGCACTGGATCCGTTACGCCTACGAACCGCACCAACTTCCCATTCGATTACCTCAAGGTTCAGGAAAACCTAATGCCAGCCGGCGAGGCCGGCCCAAGCGGGCCAAGTCGTTTGCAAATGATGCGCGGCGCCGAGCCGGAGGCACGCTTCATGCCGGCAGGTCGCCCCCCTATTAAGGACATTAAGCAGGCTTCCAAGTTGTTAATCGACCAAAACCATCCGGAGCTTTTCCGGCACGGTGGTGCCAGTAAATCCCTCGACATGAAGGAGATTGCAGAGCATTACAGTCGCCCTGACCAGCCGCTTGAGGTTCGAGAGCTAAGTAACGAGGATGATCCGTTCGGAGTTGGTCGGGATCGGGGGGATTTCATGCTGGTTATGGGAAGAAAGACCGGCCCTTCGGGGGCCGTCAGGGTTCACATGCATTCTGATGTGAACAAGTTTCATGTCGATTCGCTGGACGCTCAAAGCAATTTGGTGAAAGGCGGCGGCGGGGATCAGTTTTATCAGGCGATCCTTGATTGGGCGCACAATAATAATATGGTGCGGGTTCCTGACCCAAGCGGAGTTTCGGAGGTGGCGGCTAGGCGCCTGATTCCGCATCTGTTATCCAGTGCCCTGAAGCATGGCACGACTCGGCACATAGGCGATCCAGCATGGGGAACGCCTAAAGAGTTGGCTGATTTAAAAAACCCAACAGTATTAGTTGCCCCATGGGAGCCTAAAAAGCTACCCCAAGGAGTGAGTAAGTACGAGTATCAGGTTGGCGTTTTGGCCCGGACTGAGCTTAAAAACGTGGCAGAAGTATTTCCTGAAATTTCTTCTTTCAAAATCGATCCAGAAAGTGGATTGTTGACGGGCAATGTTGACGGCGAAATCAGAACCTACCACCGAGGCCGTGAATCCATTGGAGGATCCCAAAGGTTGGGCGAACTCGTTGAAACCATCCGACTACGAGAGGGAGCCGACTTCATTGGAGAGACAACTATTGCTCGGGCCGCTCGATACATGGCGCAGGGCGCAGGGGATCACGCTGGATCACGCATTCATGATGGGCCGGACGCTCAGGCACGACTTCCCGAAGGAACTTCAGGGGCCGCGCTAAAGGGGCTTCGGGAAACTTTCTACATGCCGGCGGGTCCGGCCGAAAAGGCTGACCTTAAAAATTTCCAAATCAGCACTCGGTATCCAACCGCAAAAGGGGCGCTGGAAAATCCTTTGGCAACCGTTTTGCCCATCGGCATTGAGGCGATTAAAGGCAATAAGGAACAGTTAAAGAATCACGCCTCTATTCTCCGAAAATATCCCGGCATCCGTATCCAAACCCGTTCCCCAGGGCGTGCGGTTGACGAGTTTATCGAGCAGGGCGTTCAAAACCTTCTATGGCTATACGATCAGGTACCGGATGCGACTAGGGTTCGATCCGCAAAATGGTATGACGGCGCGAGGGCTAAGGCATTAGAGTTCAATAAAACTTACGGCACCGAAACTCAAGGCAACGCCGGCGCCATGGCGGCACTGTCGCCTCAAAAAGATTGGTTCATGAATCTATCTTTGGCGGAAAGGGTCGTTGATATTTCCACCAATCAAAAGGGAACAAAGTTTGGGGGAGATATGGAGTCATGGCTACTGGAGTGGGGCGGCAATGATCCCAAGATAAAAGCACTGGCAAAATCTCTTCGCGGGAAAACATTTGGTGACTTGAATGATTACGGACGGGCTGCATTCATTCGCGCTTATGATGAGGTAAACAATTCAAAGGATTATCACATTGTTTCGCCAGAAGGTAAAATAATCGGGATCGCCCAAACCCAAAAAGGTGCGCCAGCAAAAGTGGCATGGGGTTCCATGTCAGAGATCAATAAGGCGCTTCGGTCAGTACAGGATCCATCTGCGGAAAATATTTCGCAACTTTTGGGCGGCGCCCACAAGGTTCGGAATTTTTACAACAACATACTACTGCCCAATGCGGATACAAAGTCCGTCACTATCGATACCCACGCGGTAGCTGCGGCCCTGCTCAGGCCGCTCGCTGGCAACGATGTTGAGGTGGGGCATAATTTCGGCACGGCGTCCCCGGTGAAAAACTCATCTATCACGGGGGCGCAAGGAACTTACGGTGTGTACGCTGAGATTTACCGGCGGGCCGCAGAACAGCGGGGAGTGTTGCCGCGCCAAATGCAAAGCGTCACATGGGAGGCTGCTCGCGGACTGTTTGAGGCCAAATGGAAAACGAAGGCCAATAAAAAGGAAATCGACAATATTTGGAATTTACACAAGAATGGAAAGGCGTCAATCGATGAATCAAGACAACTCATCCTCGAAAAAGCAGGAGGCATTACCCCGCCAGAATGGGAGCGATCCAATAGTGGAGCAGCTAAAGGAACTGGGGCTGCCGGTGACGCGGGAAAACTATCTCCTGCTGGCCTACGGAAAGGAAGTTCCGGAAATGACACCGGAACTGGAGGCCGAACTTCCGGAAGAACTTCAAAAAAGTTAGATAACGAATTGCGTATTGAGCGCGATTTGAAGATTAAAGGGGGCAAATAATATGAAAGGGTGGTTTCATGTTGCAGAGATTCATATTCGCCAGTGACGTTCACGGCGACCAGCAGTCGCCGGCAGCCGTTAAGGCGCTGATCACTGCCACTGACTCATTCAAGCCGCATTTAAGAATCTTTGGCGGTGATCTTTTTGATCTGCGCCCTCTCAGGCGCGGATGTTCCGTAGAAGAGCGTAGCGAATCGATGATGACTGATTGGCGGAAGGGGTTAGAATTCCTCTCTCTCTGGAGGCCCACGCACCTACTTATGGGTAACCACGATCAGCGTTTATATGATCTTGCGGAAGATGATTCCAAAGGCATAGAACAAGATTACGCTTGGAAGGGGGTTCAGGAATTGGAGGCGAGGCTGGAGAAGCACAAGACCGAATGGCTACCGTACCATAAACGGAGCGTGTTCAAGTTTGGGCATATGAAATGCCTGCATGGATACTACCATGGCATGTACGCCGCGAGGCAGCATGCGGCAACCTACGGTGGTTGCCTGTTCGGGCACACGCATACCATTGATGAGTTTAGTTTGCCGGGTCTGGAGCGCAGGGTGGCTCGCGGTGCGGGCTGCCTTTGCAATCTGGACATGAAATATAATAGCCGGATGCCGAGCAGTCTCCGGCATGCACACGGTTTCGTTTTAGGCGTGATTGCCAAGTCCGGCAACTATTGGACAATGCAGGCCGAGGAGGTTGATGGAGTATGGGTAATTCCAGAAAAACTAAAAACGATCAAGTAAGCTGGACTGAGTATCTAGCTGAGGCCCGCAAGGAAAACGTCGAAACGGCGCCGGAGGGCTGGAAGTGTGTTGCTGAGATTGCCAAGGAGATTGGGAAGAGCGAAGCCTACGCCCAGCACATCGCCAACCGAGCTTGGCGTGACGGCAAGTTGGAGCGCGGGCGCTGGCCGCGCTGGACGGGTACTCGATACTATCCAACCTATTATTATAAGATGGTGGAAAAATGAAATTCCCCAAGATTGGTACAAAGGTGCATGTGGAGTGGCTAGATCCATCAATCCACACCATGTGCGATTTGGCCGAGGCCAAGCCGGCTAAGTGCTGGACGGAAGGTACGCTGGTGAGGGAGGAAAAAGATTTTGTGGTCATCGCGTCCAGCCAGTACGAAGATGGAAGCGGCGATTTCACGGTGATCGTCAAAGGGTGCTGCCTTAAAATCAGCCGGATGCGGTAAGGATTTTTGCTAACACTTTTGCTAACACTTCATTGTCCTCAAGTGTCCACCCTTGTCCCCGCCTAAATGAAAAAACCCTCGATAAACGAGGGTTTGTCCATTGTTGTCCACGGTATTCCTTGGACTCTTAATCAATTGGTTGGGGGTTCGAGTCCCTCCCGGGGTACCAATTTTAACACTGTTTTTTCAGGCTCAAATGAATTGAGGCCTTTTGGGTGAAACCCCGTGCTAACAGTTTTGCTAACAGTTGGCATCCCCGTTATTGGTTTACCACCACATCCGCGCCGGGGTCGGCGTAATAGCGATCCGTGGTGGAATAGTCCATGTGCCCGAGCA
>Ga0208919_1001227_pt1 | contig 15191 bp, 19 predicted proteins | sample 4_EtaG_FD_184076 | JGI IMG/M metagenome (GOLD analysis project Ga0208919, IMG submission 184076) | Marine viral communities from the Subarctic Pacific Ocean - 4_ETSP_OMZ_AT15127 metaG (SPAdes) (version 3) | ecosystem: Environmental > Aquatic > Marine > Oceanic | place: Pacific Ocean | collected...
AGCCGGGGTTGCTAGTTCTGTCATGGGTGGCCTGAGTCCGATATCAGGTTTGGTTATGGTGGCTGGCTTAACCTGGCGAATAGGATCGGGTGGCCTGAGTCCGATATCAGGTTTGGTTATGGTGGCGGCCTGGGGCGATTTTTTCTTAAAGCCCTGGACAACCGGAGCGGCGGCGGCGGCTAGGGTAGGCCCAGCAAGTGCCAGGGCGATTCGCTTTTGCTGCTGGTCGATTATCTTTTGTAGTTTTGCGAGTTCTTTAGCCTCGGCTTTAGCCCATTCTTTTGCCCATTGCGTACCAGGCCCCATCCCCATTTGCGACGATCGAACTTGCCGCTTAATTGCCATACGTTGCTTTGTAGTAGCCCCATATCTTCGGGTGCTGGATGCCCGGCGAGATGCGGGTGAAGTCCGAGATAGCACCGACCTAATTTGCCGGGATACTTTCGGGCTTAAGCGTGTGGCTTGACGGGTGGCAACACGAGCCGCAACACGACCACGCCCGGCTGGGATGATGACCCATGCCAACTCTTTCATTGTTTCAACGGGGTCAGGTGCCCATTCAAGCACATTGAATTTCTCAGGCTGTGCGGTGGCTGGTTTTACCCGACCTCTACTCGCCCGTATTCGATCCCGGCGGGCTTTGTCGGCCTTCTTGCGGGCTACCTCTGCCATGATGCGGCTAACATCAGCCGGGGCCTGTTTGTCCCGTTTCTTTTTGTCGGCCTTCTTGCGGGCTACCTCTGCCATGATGCGGCTAACATCAGCCGGGGTCTGTTTGTCCCGTTTCTTTTTGTCGGCCTTCTTACGGGCTACCTGGGATCGAATACGGCGAATTTCAAATGCCTGGTCGGTGTTCATTACGGATTACCGATCCATTCAAATACTGCGTGTGTGTAGTTTATGTTTGTGTTACCCGACGATTTGTTGGTTCCATCAAGAGATTCGGCCTCAAAACGCACAAGCTCGCTCGCCGTATCTAGAACGTTGAAAATCGTTTCTGTTGTACAGTGTTGTTGAACCGAGTAAGTAGCATGCATACTGCCTGTGCATCTGGAGTTGTCATCCCACGAAACACCGCCATCTGTCGATGTTTGGATAACCCCTTTTGACGCATTTTCCACCGCACCATCAGCCCAGAAGTAATAATAAAAACGCACAGCCCAAACCCCGGTAACAGGGAATGTAAAAACGCCCGAGCTTTCGGACATTGACGCACCAACAGGAGCGAAACCGTAAGAATCGTTTTGCTCCCAATCTGACGCAATCGGTTCCTGGCTACCTGTGAAAGTTACCGCTACTCGCCAATTATCAATATAGGCGTTAGACCCGGCTGATTGGAATGTTGGATCAGAACCCGCTCCGTTGCTAGTTAGAACCTGCCCGGCAGACCCAGCCGCCGTTACGTTTACAGAGTTTGTCCCGTCACCTACCAGTACACCATTAGCCCCCAGTGTTGTGACGCCTGTACCACCTTCGGCGACTGTTGCAGCACCGCCACCCGCCAGGGCAAGCGTTCCGCTGGCATCAGGTAAAGTGATTGTTCGATCAGCCGTTGGATTGGTGGCTGTGATCTTCGTTTCAAAATCATCGACTGATGTACCTTCGAATTCCAGATCGCCACCGATGCCCAGGTCGTTGCTAATAACCTCGGTATCACCAACAGCACACGACCCGCCAGCGGCTCGGGCGCAATCTGTCCCATGCGTTACTGTGAACGTGAACACCAGCATCCCCAGGGATACCAGCATCAACACGTTACTTAAAGCGAATCGCCTAGTCTCGGAAATCATTTCAAAACCTCTAAAATCTCTCTGTTCTGCGGGCAGGTTATAAAGCCCACAACTAAACCAATCAAAACCACTAATATCGATAACTTAATCAATTCTGTTCACCCCACTGCTGGGCCCCGTATGCGGTGATAAATAACAACGCCCATAGAACGATCCACCACATGGGCAACCAGCCGTTGATCGATCCGAATGTAAGGGGCATCGCAAACGCAAAAAGTGACAGGGGGACAGATCGACTGGTTGTGAAAACACCGACCGCCAGTATTAACCCAATGGCAGATAAGAACATCGAGAAACCCATCGCCCTGGGAATGTTGAAATTAGCAAACGCCGCATCGAATAGATCGAACCCGAACCCGCGCTGGTTCTCAGGGTTAATCGTGAACATATCGGATGCGAATTTATTGCCCACCAGGTCAACGCCAGTATCCGAATACAAGGCCGATGCGTCATCGGTCGTAAACACCAGGCCAGCCTCAGAAACGATTAATCCCGTTTGATCCCTGGCGAATGAATAAACCAGGTCGTTATTGTTCGCCGTGTAATCATTCACCAGCCCGGCATATGGGGTCGTTGAAGATGATTCGGTAACGGCCTTGAAATCAAAGCCCCAATGGGCCGCCCTGGTTGCACCGTTGAATACCTGGATATCCCTGATGATCGTGTTATCTAATGAATTTCCAACCATGAAATTAACTGACGGGATAGTCAGGGCGGCTTCGTCGGTGTCACAGGCGGCGATGTTTACGCCGTTGGCATCAATAAAAAGATCGTTACCAGGATCAGCGGCGAACCTGTAAGAAAACAAAACATTATTATCAGTCCAGGCGGTGTTCCAACTGGCTTCACAGCTTGCGTTGTTGGCGGCGGCCTGGACTTTCAACAGCCCGGAATCCTCAACGTAATTTAGAGCGTAGCCTGTCCCAGAGTCCCAAAGGGCCACCAGGTTCGCATCCTGGGCGGTTGCTGCCGAAGTCTCGACCTCAACATCCACCTGGAGATTGTTGGTTATCGCAAACGCAGAATCATAAGATGAAACGACGGTTTCACGATCTGAGAATTGCATCCCCTGGTTGCGTTTCTGTTCATTGTTGCCCAGATAAACCCTTATAACCCTGGTTTCACCCGCTGGCAGGTTTTCGACCACAGCCCACCAGGGGGCCGAGTTACAGTCGCAGTTGATAGTAAATAGCTGAATCTCGTTTCCGAAACCGCCCTGGGTCGGTCGTAAGTCCCAGGCTCGGGCATCGAGTTGGTTGTTATTGACCATTGATAAAACGGGCAACTCAAACCTCACCGGGTAACTGGCGATATCGACCCCGGTATTATTGGTCACTGTCAGGTCGAGCCTGAAACAGTAATCCGAGATATTGATATCCGAATCAGCCGATGCCACGCATTGACCTGGGCCGCTCGGGGTGAACCACACGACCACAGCCGCCAGGAATAACGCCGATGCGATCCAGAACGTCGGGGATTTTCGGGTAAAGGTAGTCACTTGACCGTCCTTGTAATACCCGAGATAAACCCGCCAGCCATACCAGCCATTTCCCTGGCTGCCATATACGCCAGGGGAGCCGCCATTGCCAGCATTAGATATCTGAGCGTTGCCAGCCAGCCAGATAATAAAAAGTCGTAATTAAGGGTGGCGGCGTTAACCATATGGTTCAGCCAGCCGAAACCCTGCTTGGCGGTCTGGAATACGTCGTTAATACCACCGACAGCGTTCTTGAAGAAATCAACAGTAGAATCCCACCAGCCCGAACCTTCCTCAAGCCCTGGTTCATCGATGGAAATAATGTCGGGGTTGATAGTCGTATTGATAAACGAATCGAACCCAGCAGCAGACGTACCAGCGGCGGGGGATGCCGATAAGGTAGATATCGATCCGAGTATTGCCATGAAAGCCCAGGGCAGGGCGAATCCGACCATTAAACGCCAACTCATTCGGGGGCTTTCCTTACTAGATACCATGCGCCCAGAGTCCCGAAGATAACGACCATGCCAGCCATTACCGCAAACGTTGGGCCACGCATCCAAAGCCCGACCATAAGCGGCGACAGAAAACCGCTCATAGCCAGGGCTGAATTTTTAGTTGCATTAAAGATCAGGCCAGCCGCCACCAGGCCGATCATCGAGGATAAGAACATCGCAAACGCCCCGCCCGATATTCCAATATAAGTCTGGGCTACGTTATCCATATTTGAAGTTAAACCCGATGCGGTGGCGGTTGCGTCGATCATCTGCTGGAAATTAGATTCACTTGCCGGGGTTGCAATCGCCGTTGTCACAGCCGGGGAACTCCCGACCTGGTAAGCATCAGGAACAATCCGTTGCATGAACCGTAGGGCATCAGCAACGTATGTCGCCCCGGTCGGGGTTACGAGTCCAACAGAGTTAACCAACCACCCAGGGGGGGCAAGCATTACCGCTTCCAAATTCGCCACTGGGCCGCCAGGCCCTTTAATTAGTTCTGTCAACCTGGCGAGTTGATCTGACTGGCTACCATCGCCAGATATCCAGGTCGGATATATACAGTCTGAACTTGTAACAGTAAAAAATGATGATGATGATTCAACACATACCTGGGTGGCGGCGTTACCAAATGCCACCGTATGCCCAGCATCAATATAAAGCCCTGCAAGCCCATGTCCGATTCGTTTAACTGTGGCTTGCTGGGTCAGGGTGGTTCCCGCCCCTGATTCGTAAAGCGTAATAAACACATGACCTTCGAGTAATGATGCCGGGAACGTTGGATCGGCTGGGGTATCCGTACAGCCCGCCTGGTCGTTTAGATATAAACACCATTCATCAGCCGTTGCCGATGCCGTTGAGTCGGGCAGTTGAACCCTGGCGATAACAAATAAATCGCCTTCGGTATTTGCCGAGGTTATAGTCTCATCGGTGGAGATATTTCGGAATACATAAGCCTCGGATATATCGACCGCCGGGGCGGTTTGGGCATTAACTGGAAAGGCCAGCATAAAGCTGGCTATAAAAGAAATGGTGACGAAATAGATCAGCATGGCTGTTCTAAGCCTGGCAGTCATCCATCACCCCGAACCGTTGCGATTAAGTAAGCCTCGATAAACCCACGAACCAGCAGAGCGGCTGAGAAGCCGTATGCGGCCCAGGTTGCGACTGTATGCCCTGTCGCCTGTACCTCACCAGCCAGCCAGAACGCCGAGATCGAAGCCACTATCAAGAGAAGAAAATTCAATGATTCCCCAATCGATTATGTAGGCCCAGGGCTATGAGGGCTAACTCGGGATTAATGCCAGCCCTGGGCCATTTTCACTAATTACGAATTTCATCACCGGTAAAACACGTTAGTGACGAATTTCGTTGCAATTACTTGCCACCGCCACGAATTGCTTGGAACGCAATGAGGCCCGCCACACCGATTCCGCCGACAGCAGTGACGAGAGGAATGAGGGCTACTATACTAGTAGTAGCAGCATCAATACCCGTTGTAGCATTTGCAGTGACCGTGCTTGAGATTATTGTTGGAAGTACAGCCAGGAACGCCACCAGGACAACTACTGCCATGATGATGCCTTGAACTCTGCTAATTCCACCCATAAATTCACATCCTATTTATAACTAAGAAAAGTTTTCGATGCGGTAAACAAGACCAGGCCCAAAAGACCTACCACCAGCAACAGGGGCAGTGAAACCAATAGTTGATTCAATGTCCCGCTCACATTCGCATCAACAGTCAAATAATCGACTGTAAAAACGTATGCGGTCGAGGTAGTTAACCCGCTTACCGTCAAAGTTGTTCGATCTGTTCCGAGAGAACCATCTGAGGATCTATCGACCGATCCCGGTGAAGTTTCCGTTATCACGATCCCTGTGGTATCACGGTGGGCATGTTCGCTCGTAAGAGTTACTGAACAACTCGTGCCTGATCCTGAATTACAGGCCAGGCCCGTTTGCTGGGCGGCGTTGGTTCTGGCTGTCTCACTCCTGGACACAATGTCTGGAAGTGCTATCGCCAGCACCGTAAACCCCAACCCCAACACCATTACCGCAATGATTCCCTGTCGAAACATAATCTAAACCTAATTGATACTCAGTCTCAGTACAATACCTCGACTTATTATTACCGCCGGGCAGAATAAGCGCAACGTATAAACGGGAATCTAACGTGGCTGGCTGTGCGTTAGTTTTCGACTGGTAATTGATACTGTGTATCGTTTAGTGTGTTAAGGCGGCTCTTATTAACTGGGTGAAAACTTTAAAACAATATCGAGGTCTCTCTTACCTATTAAATAACAACCAGGGCGGCTCATGCGCCCGCGTACACGCGAGGACAAACACAAATGGCTGATAGTTATATGGGCGGTGAGTTAGGTGAAGCGGCGGCGTTACTGAACGCATCGACACAGCACTCGATGGGCGATACAAGTTTCGCCGAACACGTTAAAGATATTTATGTTGGGACTGGGGATAGCTTCCTCGGGATGTTACGCCGGGGGAAGATTCACCAGGAGCAAGTGCCGCATATGGTGAGAGTCCTGGAAGAAGATTTAGAACTCTACGGCTCGACCGGAATGGCACTACCAAAAGACATTGCCCCGATAGCTGACTGGACACCAGGCTTTCGTAAGGTGGTGTTAACCGCCCTGGTACAAGCGGGCGTAGATTCCGACAACACCCACATGGCCGGGCAGGTTATAACGGGTGGGGCTGTACCGTTTATCCAGAACGCAATGCGGCGGGGTAAAGAGTCGGCCCAGAAGTTAGTGGGGGCAGGTTCTTGAAAGTCATAATTCAGAGTCCAGATAAAACATTAAAAGAACAGCAAGCCGTTTTGAAAGTAGGGCAGACCTGGGCGGTCGGGGATAACCTGGGGTTCGCCGCTGATCCTGCCACCCAGGTTGTTGTTGCTAAGTCCCGGCTGTTCAACCTTGCGCCGCAGATGTTCCCGCCTATCGAATACCCGGCGGCGGTGTTCACTGTCACTGACTGGTATCCGATCAATTTCAAAGTGGGATCAACAGGGCATTATCGATCCCGCCGACCGTCGGTTAATGAACAGGCCGAAACCATGATGGAAATAAACAAGATATCGCAGATCGAATCGAACCGCCTGGCGGCTAAAAAAACCCCGACAGGCATAAACGAAAAACTATTCGGCATCGCTGCGATTGGCCTGGTGATAACCCTGGGCTTAATGGCCCTGCCTGTATTTTTACCAGCATTTATAAAAGGGCTGGGCGGGGGCGGGGGGGCACAGGTCATTGGCTAAACCAAAATCATCTGAAGTCCCGGCCCTGACCTGCACAATTAATAACTGTGCAAAAGAGTTAAAGTCCCCGGCATCATTACGCCAGCATATCTACCGGATGCATTGGGAGATATCCGAACACCTTGCGCCCCTGGCGATGGTTCAGGCTGTCCCGGTAGATGTTTTTGAAAACGATCAATTACCACATGGGATACATGGGGGGTTCTGGGATTCTGTCCTGGGGTCAACTAATTTCTGGCTGGCTAATGTGATCGTGCTGGTTTTTGCCGTAACCCTGGGTTTTGTTAATGGAATCGGTGCGGGCGTTGCCATAGGTCTATCTGCTCCACTGTTCGGGCTGGCTGGCTGGTATATCGACCAGCGCAACACCTACGTGATGGTTTGCCGTATAAAGCCGCCATTCGATGATCTGGGCCAGGTGTTGATCGTCGAGGAGTTCTGGCCCATAACCGAGGCCCGAAAGCTACCAAAAGAAGCTCGGTGGAAAGTCGGGGGCCAGGTGCAATACTGGATCGATGAATTAAACCCGGATAATCCGATTGTTTATAACCCATTCTCAACCCCGCCGCCTGATTATGCGATCCCTGCCAGGGGTGCGATGGTGAACCAGCAGACCGACAATGAAGCGTTGAATGTAGGCCATTTCAAAGGGCTACGGCCCGAGGTAGTAAAAACTGCCTTCGCCGGGCTGGTGATCGGTGGCCTGTTGCTGGCTAATGTCGCAATGTTCAACTCACTCCTGGAGTACATGCAATCGTGATCGAAACTCAAATCGAAAATAACCTGCCAGCCCAGACCCTGCTGGGTGAAACGATGGTGATGGGCGTACTGGGTCGCAAACGGTCGGGCAAAACCCTGCTGGCTTCTAAAATGGCCTATGAATACCACCTGGCGGGCGGGCGAGTCCTGCATATGGGCAATTTGTCGTTTGGTGAGGAAATAACCGATATATCTATCCTGGCAGATCAAGACCCGGCGGCGTTACAAAGTGTTTTGTTATACGTCGATGAAGTTAAAGCAATCCTTAACTCCAGGCGGTCAAATTCGGCATTTCAGCAGTTGATCTTTAATAACCTGATGCAAGCGGGGCACCAGGGGCTATCTATGATCTGGACTACGCAATTCCAGGCTGGGGTTAGTGGTGATCTGCTCGACCAATGTGATTACGCAATCCAGGTCGATCCCCGGTCAGGTGCAGAAAAGTGGATCGAAAAGACCCGATATAAAAAACGGTCGGGTAAATACGAGGAACGAAACCTGTGCCACGCCTGGGACGATGAAAAATGCTCGTATCGAGCAGAACACCTGGGCGCAGGTAAAATCCGATCCTGTAAAGATTCAACAGAAAAACGCACGATCCTATATAAACGAGTTACCCAGGCGGCGCACCCGCTCGGCCCAGGGATCGTTAAGTATTTAACTTTGCATTGCGCCCAGCGGTTTTATGACCTCTCGGATACGACCCACAAGATCGATGCCCTGGCCCCGATGCTGTTAAATACCGATGAATTTAGGGCCAGGCAGGAAGCCGAGAACCTTACGAAATTTAACACCCTGGTCGGGGCACTTGTGAACCAGGAAAAGTTAGAAGTCGTAACCCCTGGAATCCTGCATCAATACTTACATGGAACCGAGGGGATGCCAAAGTTATCCCTAAAACAGATCAAGAGTTTTGCGAAAACGATGGGAATAAAAACCGTATCGAGCAGGGATGCCAGATTCAAGATAAAAGACTGGTCTGATTCTCAATAACCGGGGATCGGTCGGGGTCGTAGTTGCAATCCTGGTCGGTGTCGGATCGATAGAGTCACTGTGGCCTGTTGCTGATGCCGGGGTCGGGATACTGGCATTGATAGCCTGGGCCAATGGAACCAGGCCAGCCCGATCCCTGGTTTTATTCAGTGTATTTATATTGCCGGGCGTATTTTTCGGTGTTGCCCCTGGAATATCAGCCCTGATGTTTTTTAGGTGGCTGGCGTTTAGCACCCTGGCAACTCATTTGTTGGCCCCGTTACGAAATCCGACAAGCCTGCTTACGAAAAATGTTCAAATACGAGCTGGTGTAATGAACCGATTTCGTAACAATCGTTTTCATTTAGGAAATTTAATCGCATTGGTGCTGATTATTCAAACTCTGCTAATTCCATTTGATTTATACCACCATCCCAGGGCCACAGGAATTTCGCTTAATGCTTACTTGCTCGGGGAGATCGGCCTGGGGCTGTTTATGATGATGCCCCGGCAGGGCGGGGCGTTGGTCTGGATAACATCTGCGGTCTACCTGGCGGGATCGCTTACCAGGTCAACAATGGCGGCGGCTGTTGTTTACTCGTTACTGCGCCGGGATCGAGGGCTGGTGATCGGGGCAGGGCTTATCTGTTTATTGTTTGCAGCGGTGCTGGTTATTAAATCCCCTGGTGGATTGTCCAGGCTTGATCCCCAGGCAATCAAAACAGCCGCCGAGGTCAGGTGGTCACTGAACCAGGGCGGCGATCAGTCCAGAGATATCGTTATCGATGCACTCGGGCCACTAGCCCCGGAATACTCAGCACCCAGGCTTACATGGCTGGGTTACGGGCTGGGCGGCTACGTGGCGGCGACTGGCTTACAACGCCCGCATAACCTGTTCGTGCTGCTGGCCTATGAGTTAGGCGTTTTCGGGCTGGGGGTGTTGGCCCTGGTCGGATGGTGGGTTTATCGAGGTTATATGCCAGGATCGTTTTTTATAACTCTCGGGCTGTTAGGGCTGTTTACCGAGGATTTAGCGATCAGGCCCGAAGTGCAATATATCTTTTTCGCCGTTGCTGTTATGCACATAAGCTATAAGCCCGGCAACGCCAATGCCCCCGACCGCAGTTACAAGTAAAGCTATAAGTCCAGCAACGCCAATGCCCCCGACCGCAGTTACAAGTAAAGCTATAAGTCCAGCAACGCCAATGCCCCCGACCGCAGTTACAAGTATTAATTAGAGATGAACAACAATCTGGATCATCTCCCCAGAATACCTAGCAGTTGAGTAAAGCGTAACGAACCACGTATCCAATATCTGGGCGGAGTTATCGGTGGGCTGATCCTGGTCAGCAGGACACCCCAGACCGTGACCAGCATCGCCATTGAAACACGCCTCGCAATCAAGGCAATGTTCAGTTATTAACTCATCGCACCATTTACAAGGTGTCATAAAACATCTGTTATTGATCGAGCGGTTTTGTTCTAGGGCTTCAAGAACGAAATATCGGGTAGGTTTTTGATCGAGTCTAAAATGGCAGGATTTTCTCTAATTCGGCGGTTAAGTGTTGGGACACTAACCCCCAGGGATTCGGCGGCTTCTTCTTTATTGCCATATGACATTAAAGCGGTGATTACATCTTCAAGATCCAGGTCTGTCCTGGGCCGCCCGAGTTTCTTGCCCTGGCGTTTCGCCCTGGCTAATCCTTCTTTTACCCGCTCGGAAATCAGGTCGGCCTCAAATTCAGCAACGCCGCCCAGGACGGTTATCAACAATTTACCGATAGCAGTTCCAGTGTCGATTGGTTGAGTAATCACCGCAAAACGAATACCCCGACCATCCAATTCAGCAAGAACATTGTGTATATCAGTAACAGAACGAAACGCTCGATCCAGACGCAGAACCGCCACCGTATCAATAATCCCAGTACGCCAGGTCTTAGACAATCGCCGCCAGCCTGGTCGGTCTAAGTCCGTCCCTGATGCCTGGTCTGTGTAAACGTTGAAATCATCACGACCCTGGGCGGCTACCCAATCCCTTAACGGTTGGAGTTGAGTTTCTAACTCTTGCCCCTGGTCTTTTGTGCTTACCCTGGCGTATAAGGCGATCATCGGCCGTATCTCTCACGTTTGTCCCGCTCTTTTGCGATCTGGATATATGGCTCAAATATTGCCCAGATACGGGCTTTAATTTCCTCGTCTGTCATAGGCCATTCTGGATCCTCACGCTCGGGGTTTTTATTCCAAACTAAAGGGCGTTTTGACTTTGGAATACTCAAGGCAGGACAGTTTTTAACTCTACGGTTCGGCATCATAACGCCATCACCGCCTGGGACATATGGCCGCATCATTCACCCCCGTTATATTTGCCAAGATATTCGTGATAACGACAGATATATATTCGGAATGTAGCTTCACCCATTAACCGAGGTCGGTGAACGTCGCTGGCGATATATATGGCTGGGCGGTCGCATTGAACCTCAGAACATAACTCGCCCAGGTCTTTGGCTTCGTATGGATTAAGAATAGTAATCATGCCGATGCCGCCGAAAAATAACTGGCTTCGAGTGTTCTACCTGCCGGGTGGATCGGAATAGGTCTGTGGATCGTCCAGCCGCAATTAACGCAGGTCAAGGAATGGGCGGGGATGTTGGTGTCATATTCCAATACGACCCAGCCAGTCAAACAATGCGGGCAGGATCGGGGATAACTCGTCTTAGGAAATCGTTTTCTTTTAGAATTGGATGAATGGGTCATTAGCTAACTCCTTTGGCCCAGGAGCGGCTCGGGCTTAATCCCTGGGCCGCTCTCTTTTTTTTACTAGCATCAACTCGTATAAATATCTGGCGAGCGGCTTGTGCGGTCATGTTGTAGAGTTTGCCTAACTCCACAAACGTTTTGCCCCTGAGCCTGGCGGCGTACAAGTCCTCATTTCGGTCGTACTTTGGCTTTGGCATCTACTGATCCCCCTTAATCTGAGATCGGTTGTTGTTTAACGCTACAAAACAACAAGAGGCGGCATAATTAGGCAAACACAGCCCCCCCCCCTGTTGTTTAAGTGGTTGCTCATCATCGACCTGGTTTAGCGGTCAAGACCCTATCGATCCCACTCGATTGGCTTGCAGCATGGCCCTAACACCCTGGGAGCCGCCTGTTTCAAATAAGCGGCTCTGGACTGTTAGCGGTTCGGGACTTTAAAAGTTATTAGGCTGCTATTTCGTACAATGGGGCGTATATAACCGAGGTTCCCGCCCCCCCCAACAAATACGGCGACATTGGTGAACGGATAAGGCTGTCGCAGAGCCTCGGGAGTAGGTTGGGTTATACAGGTACGCTGTAACGCCTGTGTGAAACCCATAAAACCGAAAACGCCCCGGCGGGGAGAAAGAGAACCGCCAGGGCCGTTTCCAGGTCGAGTTGGGGTTGTAGCAGAACCCCGGAAGTCAGTAATAGCGTAGGCGACTACTTGACATATTAAATAATCGAATAGAAGTGCGTGTCGCACTATCCTTGAAATGTAAAGTGAAGATTTGGCCCTCATATAAACAAAATATACGAACCTCTTTAACATTTCAAGCACCGTTAACTACTCCAGGCGGCGAATCCATTAGTCAACGCATAGAACAACGTGAACAAAATCACGCATAAACTCACAATCGCCGGGTGATCGTTGGCTTTCAAAGATACAGGCCTCGCTTAGATCGTTTTGGTTTTTTTGCCGCTAACTCATAACCCCGCACAGGCGGGCCGCCTTCGGCGTTATTGAATCGCCCGATCACTTTGGGTTTACCGTCGTGATACTCCACGATTGTGCCCTTGCCAGGGGTGCTGCTTAATATCTTCTTGGCGGCAGGGGCGTTTTTCGCCTGGCCCGCTCCCTTCATGTGAAGTTTGGTCGTTTCTTTGCCCTCGGGATCAAGGGCGGCGAAATAACGATCAACACGTTCCTGTTTGCCGCCGATGCCGTTTTTTCCTAACTCAGCAATAATCGTCTGTTTATATCGATTGTCCAGGCGTACAGGTAACGGCGGCGATTTAATCCCGGCGTTGATATATTTTTCGGGGTTTTTCTGAACTTTTGCCAGGGCAAGTTTGACCTGTTTATCGGTTAGTTTTTTATTATTTTTGCCCTGAACCAGTAACGCTCTATCCTGGTTTTCTAACGCTTCAGCCAACAGTTTTATATTGTCGTATTCTTTGAACTCGGCGGCGTAAGTCCCAGTTTTTTTGGCGGCGGCTAATTCACTTTTTCTAACGGTTCTCGCAATGTCCTGGTAATACCCGCTTCTAGTCGGGCGGCCTAACTTGCCAGGTGATGCACCCAGCGGCCCTGCAATCCAGGGATTGTGACGGCCTATGGTTTCCAGGTCGGTAGTAGATTCTTCCAAGTCAGCGTCTTTACCGCCATAGTGGGGCACATGGCCCGAGAAGTTTTCCGATGGCCTGGACATTCGCAGATGGTGGATTAACTCATGGGTAGGGGTTCCACCATCATAGTATTTTCTACCGAGTTTTATATAGTGAAATGTGTCCACAATATCTCCGACCAGGCGGCGTGATGCCATTAACTCGGCCATGTCTTTTTCGGTAAATTCAACACCTTTTTTCGGTGCGATAACAGTGGCTTTTGTAACACTTATTTTTTGCCGCCATTCTTCAGCTTCCTTAGCGGCTGAAATGGCGTTGGTTGTAGGCCAGTCATAAGATGATCCACCGTGACGTAAAACGCGTACATACCACTTAGAAGATTGTTGTTTTTCTTCTAACTCTTTAATAAGTTTTTTATGGGCTTTAAGTCGGGGGTCATCCACTGGTGGGAATTTATCCAGAACATCCCGTACTGGCTTCGATTTAGAGTATTTAATGGCGTTCTGATAGTAACCAGCCGCACCTTTCATTGCGCTGTCGGCTTTACCGATCTGGATTATCACCCTGTTAAAGTTCTGTCGCTCGGCCTTGTTGAAATTGTGCTGGGCGTTTTTTACAACGTCATCCCGCATTTTTTTTGTGCCGCCAATTACCGCCCAGGTCACATTGTTACCTTCGTGAACCCATGCGATCCCCTTTTCTGTTTTGACAGATGTTGGAGTTTTAGGCGGTTTCGGGGGCTTACTACCAGGCGGCGGGGGCGGTGTTGGTGTTAACCCTTTAGTATCAACGCCCTGGATATCAGCCTCACCAGGGTCACGATTCCAGGTTCGATGTATGGCCCGATCCTCGGGGGTCTTAGGGTCTAGCGGGGCGATTACACTGTGATCGATCTGATCGTCCAGGTCACGACCCAATTCGCCCTGGTTACGCCTGGTGGCGTATATCTGCTGAGTCGGTGTCATAAGTACAGTCCTCGCTTAGATCGTTTTGGCTTGGTTGCCGCGAGATCGTAACCCCGCACAGGCGGCCCGGCTTCGGCGTAATAGGTGATCTTGTTTTTCGTTACCACCGCAATCGTTTTGCCGATATCGACCCGGCGTACTTTTGGCTTCGCCCGGCTGGTTTCGATGATCTTCAACGTTTGCTCCGGGGTCGTGCCTGGGCGCACACCCTTGCCAACAGGTATTCGGGTGGTTTCGCTTGCCCCTGTCGCCAGGTCAACGTTTCGATAGACCTTGCCCTGCTTCCATTGAACCCGGCTGGGGTTAACACCTTCGGGTAAAGTTGCATGTTCCCGTTTGAAATCGCCTAACCGTATCTTCCCACCTGGCGGCGGTGGTGGTGGTGGTATTTTCTTACCACCCTTTGTCGGCGGTCGTGATGGTGGTGGTGGTGGTGGTGGTCGAGTACCCGATGGTTTGCCCGGGGCAATTGTGACCACTGGCGGCGGGGGAGTAGGCCAGCCGGGAAACGGGGCTGGCCCTGTTTCAACAGCGGCGGCAGGGTTTTCTTTTGTTTCTTCTTCGGGGTCAGGGTCAGGGCTGGGATCAGCAGCAAACCCAGGAAACGGGGCTGGGTCTGGGTCTGATGCTGTACCAGGGTCGATTATAGTCTCGGGTTTAACTAATTCTTCTTCGCGCGAACCAGGTCGGGGGCCTGGTTCTTTTTCTTTTTCAGGTTCTTGTTCTGGGTCAGGTACAAATAACGGATCATCAGATGGATCGTCCACAGGGTCAACAATTGGATCGACCACTGTTGGTGTATCTCGGTCAGGATCGCCTAAACCGATATCAGGTTTTGCCGGGCTAGTTGCCGGGGTTGGAAATTCTGTTAACGGTTCCAGGGTTGGTTCAACAATTGGATCAGCCTTACCAGGGCGAGTTATGGGCGACAGATCGGCAGGGCTGGGATCAGCCGGGGTTGCTAGTTCTGTCATGGGTGGCCTGAGTCCGATATCAGGTTTGGTTATGGTGGCTGGCTTAACCTGGCGAATAGGATCGGGTGGCCTGAGTCCGATATCAGGTTTGGTTATGGTGGCTGGCTTAACC
>Ga0208919_1001228_pt1 | contig 15189 bp, 17 predicted proteins | sample 4_EtaG_FD_184076 | JGI IMG/M metagenome (GOLD analysis project Ga0208919, IMG submission 184076) | Marine viral communities from the Subarctic Pacific Ocean - 4_ETSP_OMZ_AT15127 metaG (SPAdes) (version 3) | ecosystem: Environmental > Aquatic > Marine > Oceanic | place: Pacific Ocean | collected...
GAGCATCAAGAAGTTGATATTAAAATAGAGCATTATAAAGTACAATGCAAAACAAGAAAGAGGATAGCAGAATGGTTGAAACCAGGGAAAGAAGTGGATATACAGGTCGTAAAAGAGGACGCAGGGGCGGTTTTCGTAATCCAGCCTTTAGAGAAATGGTGCGAAATGGTGAAATCTCTCCAAGCGCAGAAATAACACCAGACGCTTTAAGAAGAGTGAAGGAATCTTCGGATGCCTATGGAGCAAGTGAGTATAGAAGAAAAACATACGCGCAGATGGAAACGCTTGTTAATTATTTCAATGAAGATTGGTTTGATTTTGATGGAATTATAAGAGATGAAGATAAGAAAAAAGGCAGGAAGCACGCTGGGAGAACAAGCGATATGTTTAAATGTATTCCTTGCGGCAGACCTTGGTCTCCAGGATTGAAAGTAAAATCAGAGTATTATGATAAGTCTTTATTTAAGAACATACCTATGGAGAGAAAGTTATGCCGAGAATGCGAAGATGCCCTACCTGTGGTAGTAGATTAAAACACGAAGACTATACCAAAAGGATAGAAAAGAAAAGGCTATCAAGAGATAAGCTTACGCTTGAATCTATAGATGATATGTTTGATGGTGCGTCACTATACTTTGAGATTAATGATTTAGATAAGTATTCTTTCTTATCTGAAACAGAAGATATACAGGATATAGTTGTTAGAAAAATGATCAGACAATACTTGCACGAAAGATTTTATAAGCGTGGGTATGGTCTTAAGTATCTCATAGGTATGATTAAGAATGAGAACTCAGCTTACGGATTAAAAAAAGAATATGAAAGGAAGTCACTTGACAGAATCCCACCAAAAATCGATTAAGATATACAATGAGAATTGTATGAAAACAATGGGAAGAATGGAAGATAAATCTATTGACCTTATAATAACAGACCCACCTTATGGTATGAAGTTTAGAAGTAATCATAGAGCCAAGAGGTACGAGGGAATTCATTGGGATGATAATCTTGATTGGGTTGAAGATTGGTCTTCTGAGTCTTACAGGGTATTAAAAGATAATACTAATATGTATGTGTTTTGCTCTTTCCATAATGTAGATATATTCAAACAAGCTCTTCAACGAGACTTTGTGATTAAAAATATATTGATATGGGAAAAGAACAATACAAGTATGGGCGATTTAAAGGGTGATTATGCCCCTAAATATGAAATGATATTGTTTGTTTCAAAAGGTAGAAGAATATTAAATGGTGGTAGAGACCCTAACATATTTACATTTGCGAGAACAGGAAACAAATTACATCCAACACAGAAACCAGTTGAGCTTATATCATATCTTATTAGTAAGAGTTCTGATGAAGGTGATTTAGTATACGACCCATTTATTGGTTCTGGCACTACAGCTGTATCAGCTTATAATAATAATAGGAAATGTATAGGATCAGAAATAGATGATACTTACTATGAAGTATCTTTAACGAGGGTTGAGCACCTAGAAAGACAGGGTACATTGCTTGTTTAGTGAATCAACAGAGAAGTCTTTGCTTGCATCTGTAATAATGCAACCTAGCAACTTAGACTTAGCAAAGAAATGGATAGAAGAACCGAGTGTTTTCTATAATGATTTTCATAAAAATATATGGAATACTATATTATCTCTACATAATAAAAGAGAAGATATAGATGTAGTTAGCGTTGTTCATAACTATCCACAGAAAAAATATATAGGTAAGCAGTTGTCTTATGAGATAACTGAAATAGCTACGTCGGAAGCTACACCTTCAAGAGCAGAATACTATGCTAAAATGCTACACGGATATTGGCTTAGAAGAGAACTTGGTAATTACTCTAAGAAACTTGGTGGCTTAACAGAAGATAACTCAAATGATATAAGTGATTTACTTAATGAATCACATACTCTGATAGGTAACCTTATAAAGCTACAGCCAACAAAAGAGTTTAGTATGGATGATTTGCTTGAAGAAACTAGACAATCTATATTTAACAGGAAAACAAATATTAAAACTGGTATAAGTAAGTTTGATAAAGTTATATCTGGTATGACTAGAGGTGAGATAACTATTATAGCTGGTAGACCAGCGAATGGTAAGACTACGGTAGCAGCTAATATAGCTAGAAACCTGGTGATGAGTGGATATAGGGTAGCTATGTTTAATAGAGAAATGCCTAACACAGAAATGATGAAGAAGTTTATAGCTATGGAGGGAGATAATATATCTTACAGGAATCTACGGCACGGCATACCATCTAGCAAAACAAAGGTACACGAAGCTATGGATTTTATACATCAGAACTATAAAGATAAACTTTATATGTATGATGATATAAGAACTTTAGCTGATAGCTTTCACGAAATTAAAAACGTTAAACCAGATGTAGTTATAGATGACCATATAGGTTTAATAGAATATCCATCTAATGATAGAAGGGATTTAAGACATAAGATAGGCGAGACTACTAAGCAATATAAATGGTTAGCTAAAGCAGAAGATATGTGCGTCTTACTTGTGTCGCAGTTAAATAGGAATATAGAATATAGAACAGATTCAGTTCCAAGATTATCTGATCTTGCTGAGTCTGGAAATCTAGAACAAGATGCTGAGATAGTTGCATTCACACACTACCCATATATATCAAGGTACGGAGAAGAAGATGCTGATGGTCGTATATGGACTGAGAATGAAATGCAGCTAGTAGTATCTAAGAATAGATATGGAACTACAGGATCTGTTGAAGTAGGTTACGCAGGTGATAGTTGTAAGCTGTTTGAAGATTTACAATCAGCTATAAGTCACGAAGAAGAAAAGAAACAATTTGAAATGGAGATAATAGGATGAATGAATATACAGTAAAAAGCACTAGCTATGCTCAAGTTGAAGCTAAGGATAGGCAATCAGCAATAGAAGAATACAAAGAGAATGTTCTTGAATATATATGTGATGATTGGGAAGTCGAAGTAATAGATGATGAGGATTATGATGAAGATAGAGGTTTATGTGCATAGAAATCATCCTTATTTAAAAGCACATAGGAGATGGAAAAAATATAATGCCTGGTGGTTTCTTCGCTGTAAACCTCGATTAAAAGGATGTGATTACAGCCAACCTAATGTTAATATAACACTATCCACAGATATTGTTCGAAGCACAAGTAAGAATAGGCAAACCAGAAGACCAAGTCTTGATTGGTATGATGACTTTTATGATGGATATGGGAGTTACGATAAGATAAGAAATATGATTGACCATATGGAGACTATATGAAATTAGAAACTTTACAAGCCAAGCCAATAGAAGTAACCAAAAAGAAAAATGAAAGCGTACAACGGCTAATTTCACGCTTTAAAAAGGTATTCAATGAAAGTGGTGTGATGGAAGAATATAAAGAAAGAAGATTTTATGAAAAGAAGTCGGAGAAAAGGAGACGAGAAAAGAAGAAAACTCGCCTCCTTATGAAGAGACAGCAAAAAAATGAAGATAGGTTTTAATTAACTTATAATTTCTGGGTCTGGGATTGGATCTCTGTTGAATATTCTTGGGTCACTAAGTAACTTTTTAAGTATAGACTCTTCTCCAGAATGTCTACTCTCGACATTTGTTTTATCTTTAGGAGCAAAAGCTTCTATGATATCTGCTTCTTGTATAATCTGATCTATGCTTTTAGCTGTTGGTCTTTCTTGAAGCATAGGTTTTCTTTGAATTACTCCCATAGCACTTTCTGGATTATTAATCATTCTTAGTATAATATTTAATCTATCCTCTAAAGGAAGGTTCTCGTCAAAAGATATATTACTTTCAATTTGATTTATTAAATCTTCTTGTTCTGGAGTTTGATAAACTATACTCTTTTTATTTTTATCTAAATATGCTTTCTGTCCTGGCATTACTCTTTTCCTTTTCTAATTTTTTCAATTCTCTTTTCCTACGCTTATTCTGTATAGCTAGTTTTAAACGCTTTCTTTTTCTATCTTTAGCTTTTCTGTTAGGCATAATTACATTCTACTATATTCTATCGCTGCATCATATTCACCTGCTTTAATAAAGTCAGTTACCTCATCAAGGGTATCACCTAAATGTCCTACTTGATCAGCGTAGAACTGTCCTCCTTCTTTATATATGCTATATTTTTTTCCATCAATTACAGCTTCATACTCATTGCTACCGCCAGAAAGTTTTTTAAACTTAGTATCTGCTCCACCAGATTTTGTAAATTTTATATTCTTTAGCGCTTTTGATTTTTGTTTTGGATTCATTATATTAAGTAATCCACCAATTCTTTTTTCTGCTCCAGGTTCTACTATAAGTGGTATATTTTTTTCAGTTGATTTTTTTATTAATGATAAAGCAGTATCATCATTAGCAGATATCCCCTCTGGAAAACCCCTTAATTTAATTGCTTTTATATGACCAGTTGGAATACCAATTTTATTGTAAACTCTTTCCTCTGATTCAAATTTTGGCTGACCCTTTGTAAATTCGCTTTTATATTTTTCACCTTTATAATATTCAACATTTTTATAAACATATGGTTCAACCTTAGTTCCTCTCATCTTAGATATACTTTTTTTATCTAAAACTAACTGAACATCTAAATCTGAAGAACTTAAACCTGGAACTAGTGAGTATTCTGGATCTCTTGTTACCGATACGCTATGTCCTCTTTTATCTTTGTATACCCATTCTGTTGGATTTGTTGCTCCTATACGATTTTTTTTAAGGATACCAGCAGCGTTACCAATTGTTGTGTTGTGATATACTGGGTCGTTTACTTTAATATCAAACTTCTTTAAAAGAGCAGGTGTATTTCTAGTCTTTATATTTTTATAAGCTCCAGGTGCTAATGCTCCAGCTAGTAATACAGCTAGTGGATTCATATCTTTCATTTGACTTGCACCAGTAATAGCTGTTTCAGCTAATAAATCTAATCCTCCAACAGGAGTAAGGCTTTCTATAGAACCACTTTGAGGCATACGGTTTAAGCTGGCTTGACTTTGCATAGCCCTTATTAAACTACTGCCTTCTCCAGATGACTTGCCAGAGTAGAGCATATCAAGCTCCATCTTTTTATATACGTCTTCTATTGTTTGATTTTGAGGAGGCATTACTTTTCTAGTAATCTAGATATTTCTAACGCAACTCTTTGAGGCAATGTTTGCAATGGAAGCATTTCCCTCTTACCCATATAATCAACAACTCTACCAACTGGAGCAACTTCTTTTTCAGATAAAGCTCTTGCGCCCTTTAATGCTTTTTGAGCTCTTTGGAACTCTTCAAAATTAAACTCTTTGTTTTTTCCAAGTGATTCAACCACATCTTCTTTCTGTTCTTTGGTTAAAGATTTCCATATCTTAGCTGGTATTTGCGTTTTAGATATTTCTGTATCTAAAACTTTTGGAACTTGAGAAGACGCTCTACCTTTAAACATAGTTTTTACAGCATCAGCAAGAGTTCTTCCTCCACCACCACCAGATATTCCCATTATCATAGCAAGAATTTCTTCATTAGAAACTCCACTTCTTTCCTCGTAACTTGGATTTCTTATTTGAGAACCCTGATCAAATTTCTCATATGGAATCATTTGATTTCTTGTGTCTACATTTGTAGCATCTGCTGACATAGATGCTATTGCATTTACGAGATCAGACTGGTTTATAATATCATCAATTGTTTTTCCGTTCATAGTCTTTACCTATTTTATGGGGTTGCTTTAATTCTTGCCTTACGAGCAACATATTGATACATATCAGAGTCACTTATATCATAAGGAGTAAATGGATTGCTTGGTCTACTTTTATTCCAAGCTCTTATAAGTTTAACAGCTTCCTGTGGTTTTTTCTTAAGAAATAATTCAAAAATCTTAGACCTAAGTCTTCCTTTATCTCCAGATATACGCATTTTCTTTTGTCCAGGAAGCTCTAATCTTTTAGCAGCTTGCTTAGGAACGCTTCCAAAAATACCAGCATACCCTTTAACACTTCTTTGCAAGGCAATAGAGTTAAACTCATATGTATCTATATTCTTAAAAAGATACTCTGTACCAGAATACATTTTTTCTAAATCTGATATAAATACTGGAGTGACAAGAAATCTAATTGCTCTTAATTTGTTTTCAGATTCTATTAAATCAGAAAAGAATCCCATAGCTCCAACATTTGACATAGCTTGTAAAAACCTTCCCCATCCTGCTTTATCATCATTTACTACATCTTCACCACTCCAGAATTTTATAAGCTTATCTTTAGCCCAGCCTATACCCCAAGCACCAGCTAATCCTCCAGCTGCTAATCTAAGTGGTACTAGAACATTCCCTGCGATGATCTCTCTTTTCATAGTATCTTTAAAGTACTTGCCCTGTCTGAAACCAAATCTTTTAAATATAAATAAAGGTCTTACTTTTGGATTATTAAATATAAGTGGGTCTTTAAGAATATCTTTTTGTAGCTGACTTTCTTTAGCAAACCTATACATAGCATTTTCTATATTTGCATTACTTAAAGCCTTCTTCTCATAACTCATTCTAGTTATTCCAAGTCTAATTAGATTTTTCTTAGCCCAGTCTACTCTTGATTTGGTATCAGTAATTCCTTTTCCCTTGCTTATCTTATGCAAATCCTTAACATATACCTCAGCTGTTGAAGCTGCTAACAGTTGGTTAAAGTAATTTATTGTTTTAAAGCCAGATGCACTAGCTAAAAGAGTAGCAACATTTTGCAACCTATTACCTTTATCTGTTACTATATGTTTAATATTCTCTTTCCAACTGAAAGGACTAAGTCCTATATCTGTACCAAGGAGCATATCCATAACATTATGCTGTGTAGCTCCAGACTGTCTTATCTTTTTTCTAACTTCTGGATTAACTAATCTAATTGCTCCTCTTAAAAATCTAAGATAACCAGCTTCCATAGCAGTAGATATTGTAAACTGAGTTAAGTTTGGAATAGTAGCAAATCCTAAACCGATCTTTGTTGCGTATTCAAATGACATAATAGAGTCAGATAATTTTCTAGACGCAGGAGTCATAGCTTTAGCAGGGTCAACACTTGACAAACCTGTAAAGTTTGAATAAAGTTCCTTTAATACTCTATGTTCGGCAGGGTCTTTTCTAAGCAATCTTTCAAGTAAAACTTTAGCTTTCTCACCACGCTTACCAAATACTTCAGCGGTTGCCATTCTTTTACTAAACTTATCAAAGTATCTTACAATAACTTCTTTTGCATTTCTTTCATAGAAGTCTGCTGGCAATTCTAATTTTCTTGATTTTTCTAAATTACCAAATGGAGAATACATTTCACCCATAACTTCAGTTCTTAATAAATCCATAGCCTCTTTGTAACTTAGCTTACCTTCTTTAACTAATTTATTTAAAGCTCTGTTTGTTGCACTATTAAATTCTCCAGACTGAATATATCCTTCTATAAGTTTATTTAAAGTATTTAAATCTTTTTCTTTAATTATTTTTTTATCAAAAAGCTTTTGATTCTTTTGAACAAGAGGCATTAGGTCATCAAAGATAATTTGCTGAATATCTTTTTTCATCATTCGTGGGAAGTAACCTTCTATATATCCAGATACATCTATACCAGCATCTTTAGCAGCCTTGTAAGCTTTATCCAAAGCTACTTTTACTTTATCAGCTACTTGCTTAGCTTCCTTGTTTGAAGGTTTTCCCTCTAAAGCATCTGCTACTTCACTTGGTTTTTTATAATCTTTCAATCCACTTTTAGTTACAGCTTCCTCTACAAATGTACCAAGTAACTCAGCTCTTTTTGCATCAGCTTCTGGTATCATTTTTCTTCCAAGAGATACACCTTCTGTTGATTTAAGCCTAGTCTCAGCAGCTAAGAATGGTTGAATAAATTTTTGCGGAAACATTCTTTCAACAAAAGTTTTACCAGGCTCAAATTCTACCAATGATGGCTTGAAGTTTTTTTTAATATCAATTAATTCTTTCTCGTATTTTAAAGCTTTTCTATATTTAAAAAGCTGACGTGGGTTCATATCTTTTGTACTTATATCGCTACTACCAGTTGCTTGAAACTTTTTTTCTGGAAGTATATTAGAGGGAAGACCAGATTCTTCGGATGTAAGTTTTCTACTTAGACCAGCTACTTCTCCAACTCTTTTCTTTTGTAATAACTCTGGAGATAATGGGTCTTTATATAGATCAAATTCTTTAAAAAATTCATTCTTAGGAAGTTCTAATGTTCTATTTGTATTTGTATCTTTTAATTGAAATACTTTAAAACCTTTATTAGTCTCTCTTTCTCCTACTATTTTAGTAGCTTGGAATCCTTCTCTTGCAGATGACCATACTTCTGATTCTTTTCTATCTTTAATTCTTTCTTTCAATACAGCTTCAGATGTTTCTTGTAAATATTCTTCAGATGCTGGCTTATACTCTCTTGGAGTTGAGACTAAGCCTTCAAATATACTATCTACTTTAGGGTCAATAATATTTTTAACAATTTTCTTACCAGACTTAATTGTCATATTAGCACCACGTATACCAAGAACCATTCCACCAGCGTGCAAGAAGTCTTGAGGTGTTGGTGTTCTTAAATCAATAGCTGGAGATGCGATACCAAACGTTGCAATCTCTTGTGCTACCTTAACAGCTTCACTTGAACCTTTAGCTGTAGCTCTTCCTCCGACAGCACCGACAGTAGCACCTAAGACAGTTCCTTTAGCAGCAGCTTTAAATGTTCTTTCCCAATCAATATCATTGTCTTCAATCTCTTGAACCATAGCATCTGCTATGCCACTATAAGAACCAAGAGCAGCAGCGCTTCCACCAGCTGAAATACCAGCTTTAGCAACAATAGAGTTTAAACCTTTTTGTACAGTTTTTTCAGCAAATTCTTTTTTAACACCAGCACGCATCATTTGTTTTAATGCAAGTTTGCCAGCTTTCTTAGCAGCTTGACCACCAATACCTCCACCAGCAGCAAATAATGCAACATCAGCTGGCATAAAAAAACTGACAATTGCAGACCCTATGTCGCCAAGAACCCCTGGATTGTAATCTTCTAAATCAAATGGAGCTTCACCAGTAGCAAGCTGTTGAGCCATACCAGTGATTGAATCGTTATACCCTTTTTTGATAGCATCTGGAAGAAAATCTAATATCTGATTTCTATCTACTTTTTGTTTTTTTATTTCTGGTTGCTGATAAACATTATCGCCAAAAAACATATCAACTCTATTACCACTTGGCTGATTTAAATTACCAGAAAAATTATCTAAAGTATCTATAGAAGACAGCCTTCTATCTAAAGAAGACTGTGTATTATCATCTCCAAAAAATTTATCTAACCTAGATTGAGGCATATATTACCTTACTATATTTATATCAAATGGTTGACTAAAATCTATTGAATCTTGAGGTGCTGATTGCATTGTTCCGCTATAATAATTTTTCATAGCCTTTGCACCTTCCTTAGAATTTAATTCTTCTGCCGTAGCAAACCCAATTTCATTAGCAAATGAGTCAAGCCATTCATATCCATATCCAGCTTTTCTTAACCTTAATAAATCATTAAGTATTGATTTATTCATTTTTTTACCTTCGTGCTTTCCAGATGGAACTATAAATTTAAAATCAGTTTTAAGCTTGGAAACTTTTTTTAATTCTTCTGTAAAGTTTTTAAGATAATTATTTGCCCTATCTACAGAAACTCCTTTTAACTTTGAGCTTCCATCTTCATTCATAAATTTATTTAAAAAATTACTTTCCAAAAATTCACCATATTTACTCTTAAGCTCTGGTATAGCAATTCCTAACTGCTTAGCCATATAGCTTATAGCTGCGTTATTCCATTCACTTCCAGCTTGAAAGGGAACTCCTTTTCCTGGAAGAATTGATTTAGATCTTTTACCACCTCTTGCTTTACCATCTCCAAAGTTTTGATTTATAGAAGAATGATCTCCGCTAGACTCAGCCATCATAACTGCTTTAGCTAAATCTGAATTTTTTAAACCCGTAAGAGGGTCATAATCATTACCAAACTCTTTTTCTATTAGTTTCAATTCAGATGGAGACATTCCTCCAGCCATATAATATTTATCAGGTTTATTAAGATGTTTTTTATAAAGTTCTTCTCCAGTTTTTTTATCTTTATCCCAAAATGCCGTCCAGTTATTCCACCCAGATGTAGTGTTTCCTAGTTTTCTTGGGCTTTTTTTAGATATCCAAGCTCCTAATTTAATATTTTCAAAACCACTTAATTCGCTAACTGGCTTTCCATATTTTTCAATAGACGTTTTATCAAAAACTTTATCATTTATTTGTAGATAACCCCAATCTGTTGAATCTGGGTTAGTGTCATCAATTTTCCCACCAGCATTCATTCGCATCATTCCTATTGGAGCTAATACTTGTGAGCGCTGTTGATTTAAATTTAAAAGTTGCCTATCTAATTCGCCTCTTCTTTCCGAAGTAAGAATATTGTATGGGTCTTCAAGTGCTTTATGTGTAGATAATATTTGTTGCTCTAATACTTTTATCTGAGAATTAATTTTTGGATAAAGCTTAAGGTCAACTTTTCTATCTATAACTTCGACAAGAGCGCTAAAACCTCCTTTAACATCACCGCTTGCATAAAGACTTTCTATATTCTTTTTTTCGAATTCATTCAAGTTATATAAATCAAGTCCTCCTATTAAGTTATTCGATGTTAATCTTTTTGACCTAACTGATCTTATACTTTGCTCGAGTTGCTCTTGCCCGAAAGATGTTCTCATCCTTCCGTTTTCTAACATATGATCTAAGAAATCAGACTTATCGTTTAAGTCAGTAATTCCAGCAGCTTTTTCTAAAATCACTGAATCCCTATCTTCATTTTGCTGATTTAACTGAAATTCTTTATTGTCTTGATATCTTTCTTCATCTCTATCCCATTGCTGTTTGAATTTTTTATCAGCTCTATCTTCTTGCCTTATTCTGTTTTTTTCATCCCTAGCAATAGCTAACTGTTGAGAAACAAATCGAGGCACTACCTCACTAAGTAACTTATTCCATGGTGATTCGTAATTAAATCCGTTTGCCATAATATCTTCCTATTTTTTAAAGTGCGTCTTTTGTTAAACCTAAGCTAGGATCTGCCTGTAGACCACCAGCTAAACTTGGGTCGCTATCTAAAATAGATGGTAATCCACTTCCATATCCAGAACCTGGGTCAAAAGATAGAAACTGACTTCCAAGACCAGTCAATCTAGATATATAATCTCCAAGTAAGCCTTGGACTTGCGCTGTTCTTGCATCTACTTGCTGACCAACGGCATCCATTCCTTGTGAAAATCTTTGACCTAACTGCCCAAACTGCTGACCAGCTCTTTGCCTTGCTTGACCTGCTTGTCTTTGCATAGCACCAAACTGACCACCTCTAACAGATGAGCCTTCTCTTAATTTTTGCATACCACCAGTAAGCATATCCCTTAAGTTTTGTGTGCCAGCTCCAAATTGTTCTTGAACGTAACCAGTTTGCTTTTGACCGTATTGCCCAATAGATTTTAACATTTCTTCTATTGCTGCTGGGTCAAACTTTGATATATCAGCAAACTTTTGGAAACCTTCAAGTCCTTTTCCAGCTAAACCAATTGACTCGCCAAATAATTTTGAGCCACCTTCTCCAAAAAACCCAGGGTCAACTCCCATTCTTTTAATTAAATCTTGTAATGTAGTATCCATTTTTTATTCCTGTTAATTATTACTTAAAATATCAATAAATGGTGAATTTGGGGAAATCTTTTTAAGAAAATTAATATAATTATTATCTCTACTTCCTCCAAATGCATATGCCGATGGGTCTATAAATTTATCAAGAGCTTGAGATCCAGATAACAAAGCTTGATCTTTTCCAATTTGAGCAGCTTGACTTGACATATCAGGTAAAAGACTTGGAGCACTTTCTTTACCAAATATATTTTTAAAGCCTCCGCCTTTAGCAAACTTACCAACTTGGAAAGCAGTCATAGCATCACTAATTGAGCTCGCAAGAATACTATCATTGAATTGTCTATCAGCATCTCTTAAAAATTGATTTATTTTAGACCTTTTTAAATCAACATCTTTTCTTGCTCCCTGATGAAACATACCTTCATTAGCATCTAAACCAGATCTTATTTTATCTAAATATCTTTTTCTTGAACCAATTCCAGCTGCAGTACCAAACCCTCTAGCTCCAAGCTCTTGCCCAGCTGCACTACCTAAACCAGCTCCTGCTGCAGTCCACAACAAAGAACCACCTCCTGTTGCAGCAGCTAACAACCCTCCAACTAAAGCACCAGCAAGCCTTCCTCTGCCACGCCTACTTTCTCTTTTTCTTGCAGATTCTTGTTCTTCGGCAAGCTTTTCTTCCATAGTTCTTATCTCGTCTTCAATAGTACGCATTTCACCAAGACCAGTTCTTCTTATCTGAAGACCAGCTAACCCACCAGTTGCTTTTCCGCCAGCTCTAGCAGCTGCTACTTGTGATAAAAAATTTGACATATTAACTCCTTGTAAATTCTAAATAATACCAAGCACCAAGCTCTTTTCTATAAAGCCTAAGCTTGCCATCTGGTGTCTTAACAACTCTTTCTTCTCCATTATTTCCAGAAGCCTTAGATGGATACCCTATTTGTAGTTTTGTATCTACACCTTTTGAGTTGTATAAAAATCTTTTTTCTCTATCAATTGCCATTATGTAACTCTTTTGTATATAGGTCTATATTCAACTGCTACATTGTTTACTTTATGCACACTACTACCTCCCAAATCTAACTTGACTTGAAACGAAGATACTGATATTGGAGTTGATAAATTAAACTTATCAACATACATTAACGGAGGATCATGTTCACCGCTGTTACCAGTATCAGAAAGACTTCCCAAATTAACATAAGCGTCTTGCTTTACGCCAGAGCTATTTGTGTAAATATATTTAACTCCGTTAGAACTAGCTGCTGAAGAAGAGTATTCAACTGTTACACCATAAATCTTTTTAACAGTATTAGGCATACCAAAATCATCATCTTTTAATATCAAATCAAAAGTAGTTCCAGAATCTGGTTCTCCATCATAAGATACTATTTCAGCTGTACCTGTTCCCATTGTTAATTTATTATAAGCATCTGTTATTGGATTAGTCTTATTACTATTAGCAACTAAGTCTTCTACAAATGTAAATGAGTTTGTAATAAAACTATATATATAAGCATCTCCATTATCACTGGATTCGTCATCAGCATCCCTTATAACAACTAAATGTTTATGAGTAGGTTCATATGCAATCATTGTTAAATGATCGACAAAACCAGACCACTGAGACTCTAAAATTTTTGTTTGTAAGTTTTTAATCTGACTTCCGTCGTAGAAGAATAAACCATTCTTATTAGCCCAAGCTACACCAAAATCAGTTTTGACAGTAGCAGCGTGAAATTCAACTCCCATATTTTTATGCTCTGATTCTAAAAACCATTGAGTATCAGAACCGCCACCTATATTAATAATGTATAAAGTTTTTTCTTTAAAAGCAAGCAACCTATCAGCGTAAGCTTCTAGTTTTACAAACTCTTCTCCATCATTAACACCTATATCTATAAAATTTAAATCTGGGAATGTGTCAAACTTATTTATTTCACTATACCTTATGGTATCACCTTTATTTAAAAGTTCACCCTCCTCGTTAGTATATTTTACATTTCCTATAAAAGTTCTTCTATTGGTAACAACACTAGTTTGATATTTTTCTCCATTTAATCCTATTGATATAAAAGCAGAGTCTGGGCTAAATCCATTTATTGATTCATACGTATCTATATTTTCTGAGTAACTTATAAAAGGAGAATAAATATAAGAAGAATTAGAACTTTCTTCTGTCCAATATGAATACTCGCCATCTAAGCTAGCCCTAGAGCCATACCTTAAACTCACATCTCCAAACAAAGTCCAAGCATCGTCACTTCCAGATATTCTATGATATATTCTTGCTCCAGCTATTCTACTATCATATCTTGTCCCAGATGTCACACTTTCTGTAGCTAATACATTGACTGTAATTTTTTCATTAGCGCTAACTGAAATGGTATTTAATAAACTTTTTACCAAAGATTCTTGATTACCATCGTAAATAAAAGTTATGCCAAACTCATATGTTCCAGCAGTCCAAGAACCACCAGATGAAGGAACTATACTTAAATTAAAACCAGTTCCAGATGGAGGATATATTTTATAAGTATGACCACCACCTCCGAAATTTCCACCTCCTGCTGCAGTATCAAGTTGAGTCGCAGAATTTCTATTTGTTATTAAATCAACTATTGAGCCTCCAACTTTAACAGCCCAATGATTATCTATCTCTGCATCAATAGCAGTTACAAATGGATCTCCTGCAACCGCACTAGATACAGCTGATGTATCACTACCAGAAGTAAAAGTTTCAGTTCCAAATATCTGCTCCGAAACAAAACCTCTAGTTGGTTTACTTAGTTTAGTATCTGAAGATGTCCAAGCAGCAACGCCAGCATAAGAGTTTGGAGTCTGAGCTGTTCCAGAAGAATTTAACCATCTATCTTGAGCTTTTACATATCCATATTTTTTAATAGCTGTAGAAACATTAGTTATATTTGTATCGCAGACTCTAACATTTCCATCTGCTATATGATATATAACCCTACCTTGGTCAGTGCTAGCATTTCCTGTGTCGGTAACAGCACCCAAGCTTATATCATCAGTATCCCAAGTTGTAGCATCTAAGACATGAATTACTACATTAGCACTTCCATCATCTGCGTTAGCTAAGAAAGTTCTTACAGTAGATGTATTTCCACCTCCAGATGCATAATCAAAAGTAGATTGAAATAAACCGTATCCAGGTTGCATAGCAGTTACGTTAGGGTCTGTGTAATTAGTATCATTATCAGCTGCTTTACCACAAGACTTTATAGTTCCAAACTCATCTACAATAACATTATTAGCTTGCGCCAATTCGTTTTCTTGAATAGAGCGAGCATTGGTCTTGGTGTTCAAACCACCTTCAAAACGTGTATATGTTTTAAATTGTTTAGGCATTATTCCTTTATCTCAAAGTGTACTAAATCATCAAACTTATTATCTTTTGTTTGTGTATCCTGATCCCAGTCTCCGCCCCAACGAATATTCAAACCCATTTGCGAAGCAATACCCAA
>Ga0208919_1001229_pt1 | contig 15187 bp, 9 predicted proteins | sample 4_EtaG_FD_184076 | JGI IMG/M metagenome (GOLD analysis project Ga0208919, IMG submission 184076) | Marine viral communities from the Subarctic Pacific Ocean - 4_ETSP_OMZ_AT15127 metaG (SPAdes) (version 3) | ecosystem: Environmental > Aquatic > Marine > Oceanic | place: Pacific Ocean | collected...
CCGTATAGCTTTTTCTTTCTCTGCCACATAATAACAACAACCAAATAAAACAACTTAGGTTTTAATAGGGTAGCATATTTTTTCGGAAATGTTAAGGTAAATTTATGCTATCGGAGGAAGCGGTGGACCGACTTCTTCTTCTGGGGGTAGTCCCTCTTCCGGGGCAGGGGGCATTGGGGCTTCTTCTGCTGGGCCGGCCTGAGCTTCATACTCATCGGTAGTGGGCTCTGGGATTGTTTCAGCTAGTTCATCTTCGAATCTATCAAAATGAAGTTTGAGGTTGGTAATTAAGTAATCGAAGAACAAATTCTTGTCATCGTCGGATGATAGTACTTCCCAGGAGTCCAGGATGCTTCCTTCAACCTTCTTGAAAGCTTTGTAAGCAGCATCTCTTCCTGTCTCATCTTCACCTTCGATTCCAAAGTCATCATGTTCTACTTCTTCGTCGCTCATTGGAGTAGGATCTTCCAGGTCGATGAACTTCTCTTCATCGCCGATGGCAGTTTCGGGGCCACCTACATCAACAGCAATCTGCTCACTAATTGGAATAAACTTTGATGCTTCTTCCCCAGCCTCGTCTGTGACCTTCGGCGGGATCAGCGTATTCTTGACAGCTTGAACAACGTGGGCTCTAAAAGACATTCTCTGCTCTGGGCTGCTAGTAAGCATCTTGTAATCAATCTCAAGCAAGGGAATAATCTTCTTAAGAAGCTCTTTAAGGTAATTGATACCAGTGCTCTCATGCGGAGAGTCTTCCGGATCGGGAGTACCAGCTTCACTAAGCAGACTTCGAATATACTCACGAAGATTAATCTCTTCGTTGAAAGCCTCTTCTTTCTTGGCCATCTTTCTTTCATTTACAATCATGATGGCTTTGCGGATATGCTTGCGAAGTTTAAGCTCTTCGATCAGTTCTTGTCTATCAATAGTCATTAAATTAGCCTCGTTTTGGTAGTAAATAGTTCATGATTTCGTCAATCATCATATTATCTTCTTCACGAATGAGCGTTTCTTCGTCCGAATCAGGTTGGGCGAGTCCACCGGCAACTGCTCCTCCTGCCATGGTAGACATCTCATCTAGATCATCAGGATCATTCAGCGGCGTATCAATTGATCTTACCATTCCCCATTCTTCTAGTTCCTCAGTTTCCCCGATTGCGCCAAAGCCCGGAGGAGCACTGGCTGCCCTAGTCATATCAGGTCTTGTCCAACCTTCTCCTCCTCCAGTTTCAGTATTTCCGCCGCTGGCGATCAACCTCTTCTTCTGTGGGGGGTGACGAGCGGCCCAGGTCTTCTGAATCGGCTCAGTGTGCTCATTTAGCTCTGTGGTTTCGTCCATAAGGGCTTCCACCATTTGCAGTAGGCTTTCCCCCATGAAGAAAGGAGGAGGCGGTTCAGCGGCATTTTCGGGCTCCTGAGCAGGTGGTTCTCCTAGAACATCATAGACATCCTGTGGTTCAACTCCCTCGGGAAGCCATGGGGTGATATCTCCACCTTCCATGCTGTTTCGAAAGTCGGTTGCACTTAGTTCTTCGCCCACTGGCTTGAATGCTGGGCAGTCTTCCTGGGTTAAAACGGTTACACCTTCTTGAGCATTGGTTTGAATCATTCCTTCGAATCTAGACTGGTCTCCACCCTTCATACTTACACCCAAAGCAACAGTCTTTCCGATCAATTGATCGCCTGTACCGCCACTTTCCGGCGGATAAACAGCAGCAAAGGCCGCTCCAACGGGTGAGGGGCTAGCGGAGATCTCAACGGTTACATTTCCCGGGATCCCGGCCTTCTGCAAATATAGATTCCACATGTTAACAGCATCTTGCGGAGTAACTTCTCTACCAGAAGGAGTGTATCTCTTCTGATTATTACTGGTTGGATTGGAAACAAGGACTCTTACTTCACTAGCCAAACTAGCATAATGCTTTACGAGGTCAACATGACCCCTGTGGGGAGGCTTGAAAGCTCCCGGAATGATTGCAATGTCTGCAACGCAGCTAATCTCGCCTGTTTCTTCTTCGGGAACCGGCTCATCCTGCCTAATTGCCGGCATACTGCCTCTGGGGTACTTGAAAAGGCCTAAAATCTGGTTGATTGGGGCAAAATTACCGGTAAACTTGTATAAATTGTCTCCCCAATGGAAAACAAAGCCCTCAACCGTCGTATTAACGTTGTCGTGGTGCTTGAGTTTGTCCAAGTGGCGACCCAAAAACTCATGAGCCTGCTCCCAACCTTCTCCGCGGAAGGACTCGATCTGCTCGATTGCATTCTTGACTTCATCTCTAAGTCTACCTAACTCAGCTTGATTGTCCAAGATATAGGCACTCTGCAAACCAGCTAACAGTTCAACAGCAAAGTCATGAATAGCTTCTTCAATGGGGATGATTAGTTCTTTGACAGGAATAGCAGAGTTTTTGATAAACTGCCCAATTGCAACCCTCTCTTCTCTAGGCCTTCCTTTCTGAAACTCTCGTACCCCCTTGACAACTCTCTCACCATATGGGCCATTAACACTTTCACCAATGTATTTCTTGAAGATAATCCTGTGAATAACGTCCTTTTTGGACTCATCATCCAAAAAACCCAACTCTGAGTTGGCTAGCGGCTCCAGATTGGAGGCAATATACTGAGAAATGGTCATTCCACCGGAAAACCCGGTCTGTTGAATTCTAGCTAGGGTGTCATTTAGAATAGTGCCATCACTCAGCTTCTGAAGCTGCAGTGCTGCGGTCCTTTTAACACTAAAGTCTTCTCCTGAAGTTAGTTCTTCGAACTTATCCAAGCTAGCATCTAAACGAGCAGCAATTCCACGGGGATCCATCTCTTTATCTAACGAACCATCAGGGAGTACCCGGACATGTCCACTATCATGAATCGACAAAACATTTGCATCGTAGTTGACAACGTTAGCAATAACGGCTGAACCATCTTCACCAGTAGCCAATGGCCCCTGAATTTCAGAATTGAAGAAGATTTCTCCATTTTCACCAAATACAGCGGCCAATTCTTCTTCGCTCATACTGTCAATGAGATTTTCATAGGCTGTAAACGCCCTGATATAGATATCCTTGACTTGTTCGCCGCCTTGAAACACGCGAGCCTTAAGCTCATCGATGTCTTTCCCACCCCGTCGTACTTCGCCATCGTTTCTAGCCCACCTGGGCTTGCCATTGGTGTAGCCTAGAAAGATATTGAAACCGTCAGTTTTCTCTGTACCAACGATATCACCAGCATATGCCGCTGAAAGAATCTCAGCAACCTTATCGAAAGTTATAAACGGGTCGTCATAAAGATGGTTCATATGACCAAACACACCACCTTCGTTAAGCAGGCGGCGCGTCATTCTTTTTCACTTCCCTCTTCAAGTACATGAAGGCGTTCTTCGAGCAGAGATACTCGCTCTTCTAAGACTCTAGATCTTTTCCGAATTTCCCTGAGATGCTCTTTGGCTATTTCAACTCTTCGACTTTCAGTTTTGGATCGTGGATTGAAACTGTTAACAATTTCAGTTACAGATTGGATATAGCTACTCAAGCTAGCCTTCTGTTTTCCTTCCCCAAGTAAAAACCTTTTCGTCATGTTGTAAAAATCAACAGGCGGCATTGTTATTCTCCCTTGGGTTTAGCTTTAGCGGCTTTGACTTTCTTCTTTGGCGCTTCTGGAGTAGCTTTCTTTTCGGGAGCAGCCGGTGCTGCAGGTGCTGAAACCTTATTAGCACCCCAGTTATCAACCATCTTCTCTCTTCTTACGCGAGCCCTCGCTCGTCTTTTTCTTGGATTTGCCATGATATAATCCTCCTTATAAAGTAAATAGTCTTCTATTAATTAGAATCACAAGTTGTTTTAAGCAATTGAAGCGCTGTGTGCCTCGGTTCTTCCTCTCAAGGTCGCAGGCCCCTTGATGGCCCGGGAAAACGGGGGAGGGGCAGCCACCTGTACTTTTGCCTCATTCTTTCTAGTTTGATATTGTTTATGTAAATTTTTATAAATATTAACAGTAAAATCAGTATCCACATCATATTGTGCGTCTTTTGTCATTGCAGAATAGGCTGCAGACCCAGAGGCGACATATTCAAATGCCCCAATCGAAGGAAACGCCCCAACAACAGAGGTCATTCTTTTCACACCATCGGCGTCAAATGATTCTATGCTTCCCGTAGCAGTGTTAATACAGGGGCTGCTCTCATCCAGTCTATAATCGCGATTGTTCTGATCAGAAGCAGACGCCGTGGATGCGTTTAAAAAGAGAGGGTTGATACCAAGAAGGTTCCCAGTTTCTGAATCACCATATATACCACCTGCGTCCGCACCGGAGGTGTCATCATGCCACCATCTCTTTGTTCCGTTTCTTGCACCCCCTGCATATTCTGCCAAATCTGAATTGTTGTGCAGGCAGTTATCATTGGCGACGTTCGCTCGTATTACAACCGTGCTAGCACTTACCGCGTTGATAATGTTGAAACTTACCGTCGCAGCGCCGCTGCCAACATAGCAGTAAATCGGAACTGTCGAATACCCGCACTCTTGTACAACGTTGTGTGTGAATTTTGATTTCGGCCCGATGGAATAGAAAGTATAACGGTTGGTTGTGTCCGACTCTTCTTGAGCAACATTATTGAGGTTGCCGCTTCCAATGAGATAGAAAACACAGTTGTTGACAATTGTTTCGGCGGCAGCATTGTTGTTGTTCACTGTTATGCCGGTCCACTTTACACTATGAAACAAACAGCTTTCGAAAGTGTTGTAAAGACCCTTTCCAAGGTAAAGGTTACCACTGATATAGCTTGCAGTGCAATAATAAAGGCTGCACGAGGGAATAGCATCTGCCCCTATTGTGTCACCTCCATCGACCATCGTAAATGCATACAAGTTTTTCCCAAACTTAGTCGATTCCAGAGGGGCGGAAGCGGAACACATTTCTTTGATGTCCAAGTATTTTAAAGTCAGCCCAGGGCCATAAATAATACCATTTCTTGGCATGATATCCCCCGAAGCAGACCCTGAACGGCCACTCCAAGTTGGGGTGTATCTTGTACCATCAGAAGCAGTGCCGGCTTGAATTGTCAAAGGAATCGAGGCAGATATGAAATATGAATAGTATCCGGGGTGCCCGGTACCCCAATCGTCGGGGTTGAACCCGGCTGCAGCGTTACCCGCTCCAACGCCAGGTGGTGGATATGCATGTAGGTTGTCTGTACCTTGAACAGAGGAAGATTGAGGCCAATAATAGGTCTCACTGTCTTGAATCTCTATTGTATCGTGTGCAGAAGCAGAATTGATTGCATTCTGGATTAAGGTGTGATCACCGGAACCATCTTGTTTGACTGTAATCGTTGCCATGCATTACTCTCCAAAGCTTCTATTTGCTAAATGCTTTGACCAGTTTTGCGTAACGGTTCTCTGACTGCTCCTCAACATGTTCTTGAATGACCTCGGCATCGGTTTTGTGCTCTTGGAGAGCTTCGATACCCCGATCCTTCATGAACTCTCGGGCCCTTCTCGCATCCGGGCCTTTCCCCTGTGCGGCCGCTCGCAGAGCAGCCACGGCGCCTGGTTCAGCGGGAGTCACATCACCGGACATGTCGACGGTACCATCTTCAATTTCTCTTCTTGCCTTTGCACCAGATCCAACATCGATGTTTTGCAGCTTCTTCTTCGCCGTCTCTGATCCATGAGCAGCTTGAACCTTTAAGACATCGCCCTCATCCCAATCAATCGCTGTCTGCAGCGGCGTCGGCGCGGTCCACATCCGACGCGTACCAACTTCTGTAGGCTGATCTTGCCAACCTGCCACGCCCTCTGGCTTGGAGGGAATGTCTGGCGAATGGCGCCAATCGATGGTCGTGTCTGGCTCGGGCGCTGCAGCGGGGCCCTTGATACCGCCTCCGATGCCCTGCTCTTCAAGGGATGCATCTTCCGCTAGCGTAAGAGTTGGATCGGGAATAAGAGGGAGGCCCGGGCCCGGCTGATCCCGCGGCTCGGGCGCTATCGGCGGCAGTATCTTGGGGTCATCTTGATTCCATCGACCCGGCGGTGGTGTCCACTCCTTGGGCGGCGGCGTGTACGGGCCCGTTCGGTTTTTTGGGATGTCCTCGTCGCGAATTGGAAGTGGCTTTACATAAAATTCCTGCAATGGAATCATATCCACTGGCGGCGGTCCTTGTTCGGGAGTCCAACCCGGGGGCATAGTAGGAATCGGAGGCTCCACCTCCACTGGCGGCGGTCCTTGTTCGGGAGTCCAACCGGGGGGTGCAGTCCATACAGGGGGTTCGACGTCGTATCCACGCACGCCGGGATTAGTGTCACGGGACGGATCCGTGAGGATGGCGCGATTCTCGGCTTCGCGAGAAGTCTCCCCCTGCTCTTCAAGGGATTCATCTTCCTGCAACTGTCCGGGAACAGGTAGGCCGCCTGTTGTTTTTAAAGGAATGTTGGTTTTTTCTCTACCCGCTGCTTCAAATGGATCGTCAACAAGTTGTGCACCAGGATCGTCAAGTGCAAGATTCATTCCCGTCCCGAGCGCAGTGCCGATCCCTGCGCCGGCCGCGGCCGGCGCTGCGGCGATCCATGGGCCGAAGAGACCCGCTGGAGCGGTTGTACCCAGGCCTAACAAGCTCGATAGCCCGCCGTATGCACCACCGAATCCCGTTCCGCCAACCGCTGCGGCGCGCTCCTCGGCGCTCAGTTCGCGGGGTCTCGTATGAGCCGGAAGCTTTCCTCCGATGTCGAATTCGCCCTCATGGCCTGGTTGCCCATGCATGATAACATCTCCGGGAATTCCCAGGCGACCGGTCTCATCAGCGGTAATGACGCCGCGGCGCTCTGGGGATCTAAATGCCCTGTCACGCGGCTCGGCGATGTCCTCGGAGAGCGCCTGCGTTACTTCTTGAATTACTTCTTCGATGGTTTCTTTCAAAACCTCTTCTGTTGTTTTCTTACTATCGTTCATTTTTGAATCCTCTTCTGTTGTTTCTTTCATCAGATATTTTTTGATATTGGCCAATCGAGCAGCATGTTCACCGGTCGGATCTTCGCCGATATCAACCAAATACTGCGATTTCAACATGTCATTTCTGTCCATCGCGCCGAGGGTGGTGTGCCCTGGAACGCCAATACCCGTTTCTTCTTCGAAAGTCGGCATATCTGGAGAAGCCGCAGCAACAGCAGGAGCGGCGGCGACAGCAGGAGCGGCGGCGACAGCAGGAGCGGGAGCGGCTGCAGGGCCGCCCCTACGCTTGGCTTTAAACTCTTTTCGCATCTGCACGCGGGTTGGGTGATTAATTGCTAGCTCTCGCCAGTTCTTGCGAAGATCTGGGTCAAACGGGTCGACCATTTGCCCTTCAAATTCCACAGATCTTTTCAGCGCTTCCGGTTCCATTGATTTGATTTCTTGCGGAGGGAATGTCATAGCATCTGGTAATGCAGTGAACTCTTCGCCGGCAACAGGAGGAAGCTCTGCATAAGATGGAGGAGAGACGGCTGGTAGTGCAGTGAACTCTTCGCCGGCAACAGGAGGAAGCTCTGCATAAGATGGAAGAGAGACGGCTGGTAGTGCAGTGAACTCTTCGCCGGCAACAGGAGGAAGCTCTGCATAAGATGGAAGAGAGACGGGTACGGGCCCGAACACCGGAGGTAATTCAGCATAGGATGGATCAGAGGTCGGCGCCGGGGGAGCTTGCCAGTCATGTGCAGAAAATGGAACTGCTTGACCGGATGGATCCAGCGCCGGCGTCCCACCGGAATCTGCATGCCTGACCGGGGACCGACGTTCTTTCTCGGACCTCTTCGCCTGGGCCCAGGAGTCCGCGAAATCCCACGGGCTTTCGTTTAGCTGTTCGGGAACAGCTAGCTCCTGCGTTACTTCTTGAATTACTTCTTCGATGGTTTCTTTAAAGATCTCTCCTGTTGTTTTCTTGCTATCATTGCCCATGTTGCCTGTTTCCTTGTGTATGACACCAGTTTCTGTTAGTAAATAGCTGCTTTCTTTCGTTTTCGCCATTTTATTCAATTCATTGAGACCCACCTTTACTTCTATGGATCCTCGGGCCTTTACTTCATCTTCCCAATCTCTCATGCAAAGGTTTCCCTGTTCATAAGCTTCTCTCTCCATCTCTCTCAAATGAGGGTTCTTTTGAGCATAACCTTCGCCCATTTCGCCCACCAACTCATGATCGAAGTCACCACGGCAGTTCTGCTTGTGGTGCACCAATTCATGCGAGAGTGATCTAAGAATATCTTTTGGGTGACGATCTGCTGTGTAAATTACAACTGAGTAATTCTCAGGATCGTAATGCCCAGTTTTGCCAAGAACATCTTGGCCGTTTCTTTGATCAGGGTTAAACCAGATATTGGGTTCCTGGTCATATTGCAGTCTATCTTTTGCAAAGGACAAGAAGTTATCCAAGATATCTTCCAAGCCAGATGGAATCAGGCCTCCAATATCAATTGATTCATTGATTCTGTATGGTGTAGGAAGGGCGTCGGATCGAAGAGGAAGCGTTTCCGTATACCTGCGTTGACCTTCGGGAGAAGCTCTGAATTTAGCTTTGCGATCCTCCTCTGCCTTGGCTCTTTTTGGAAACTGTCTTTGAAACGCTGCATCGCCTGATCCTGGGTTCCGTTTATTCATTTCATCTCTCCACATTTTATCTTCAGCAGCAGAGTGCCCGAATCGCGTCTTTTCCTGCGCACGAAGATCTGCGTCTGAAAGCGCTGCCCAATTATACCCCCCCGGCGCGTGATATTGTCCATATTGAGAGGTGGGAACAAGGACATTCATTCCACCTTGACCACCCCAGGGCCAATCGACCATCTCACCATCGTGTTTAGGCAAGGGTACGCTTGTTGCCCCGCGTCTTCCACCAGCTTGCCCGGGCACTATATCTATGCCGTAGTCGCTTCCTTCCTGCCCGGCCAAAGTGGCTCCGGGTGCTTTGTCATAAAGCTTATTGCCTGCCGCGATGCCCAGCGACATCAAATCCCACTTCAATGGCGCCCGGCCGGGGCCCCCGATCGGGGAGACATCATCCTGGTAAACGAACCGGGGATCGTGCCCTGGGCCCTGGCTTATAGAGGATTCCCCTGGATAGCGACGGTCCCAGCCCCCAGGTGGTCTCGAAGTCTTATACCGGCCCGATTTGTCGCGGGGCGCCAATTCTGGGGTGGCTCCAACATATTCTACATTATCATTTTCTTTAAGCGGATCCGCTGAAACAGGCGTCACATCCAACTTCTCTTCCTCTTCTTCTGGAATATCGATTCCGTTCTTTTCCAATTCATTTTCCATGGCTTTAATGCTCTTCTCCGGGTTTTTTCGAAACTGTGGTGAGTTTTGTACTGCGCTGGCCTGTGCTTCATCCCAACCTTTGAAGTTGGCATATGTGGCGAAAACAGCGGTGGACCTTTCAGCTTCGGCGGGAGCGCCCGTGTTGCCAATCAATAGGGCTTTGATCTTGCCCAATATATCAAAGAAGCCTCCGACGCCACCCTGCTCTTTCAAGTTGGTTTTGCCGAATTCTTCTTCTATGATTTGCTGTACTCTTTCTTCGCCGAGGAGATCTTTGTATTCTTCGAAGAGACGATTCTCCTGCAACATATCAGAAGTCGGAAAATATTCGTTTCTTATGTTTCTGGTTTTTCTCATGTGATTCAATACCTCTGCTCGTGCTGTATCATTTTTGGACATTGTATCAAGCATTTCTCTATTTGCTTGTCTAGATAAATTGCTGTCTATTGCTGCGTTGATTTCCATGTGAGTCCCGGGCCTGACCACTGCGGGGTCAAAAGCCATGCCCTTCGTTCGAGCGCCAATGTCTCCGCCAATTGTTAATAATTCCGGATTAACTGATCGCCTTAACTGATCAACTTGGGCCTGGGGAAGCTCCTGCCCTCTTTTTGCAAAGTCCAATCTTAGCTTCTTTATATATTCTTTATTGTATACTGTGTTTTTGTGAAACCTCTCTGGCTTCATAAACCAGCCAATATCACCCGCTCCACCTATTGAGCTAGTCATTCCTCCCCCAGAAAACCCCTCTATAGGAAACCATTTTCCTCCATGAAGACTACTTTCTCCGGAAGAACGGTAAAAAGCCTGTTTGGTACCATTTGGTAACTCTACCAACATAACCTCTCTACCCTCGATCCTTCTTAAATTTTGAGGATCGATTTTAAAATTAGGGTTTTTCAAGTCACTAGCCTTGATTGGGGTCATATTCGGGCCCGAAGTGCCTCTAAGTTCTGTCGCAAGTGAATCCATTTCATCAAAATCTCTTTTAATTGTTGGATTATCATTTATTCTTTTATTTATGGTTCGTAGCGCATCGTCGTCGACCTCAGCCATGGCGTTTTTGCCTATCAGATTGTCACCTTGCTGTCCAATAACACGTTGTCGTGGAACCTTGGCCGCGACATCCGGGACGCCTCGTTTGGCTGCTTGCTCTACCCCTTCTCTTCCGGCGGCCCGGGCAACATTCGGAATTGCTTTGCTACCAAATCGCCACCAAGGTAGGCCTGCTGCGGCTTTCAGGGCGCCCTTCGCCGGTAATGCCATATCGGTGAAATCCACCAGTTCCTCGGCGGGCCCGCCTGTGAGGATCCCTCCGGTGAGGCCACGCGAGAAACGACCCAGTGGAACATTCGGCTCAAGTGGTATACCAGCATGTTCGCCATATGGCCGGTCGAGAGGCGTGATAAAATCAGTTATAAAATCAGGAAGATTTTTATGGTACCATGGGGTTGGCGTCTGAAGCTTCTCCAACTCTTGAGTTTGCCAATCTGGCTGCACTACTGCAGTTTGTCGCAATTGTTCTGGTTTTGCTGTTCCTTCGTGTTCTTCAACAGATGTGCCGGCTCCAGCAACACCCAATTCAAAATCGCCCCCAACCACACTAGAAAGACCTGGCTTGGATCGATCTTGCGGCTTTCTGCCGCTAGCCGCACCAGCAAACCAATCAGGGATCCAATCCGGAGCAGTCGAGGCCGGATTGATAATTTCCGTATCGCCGGTTTGCTGCTTCGCTCGATCTGCTTTCCTTGCCTTTTCCCATCTTTCGGAATCGGTAGGCATTTGTTGTTTGATGGCGTCGACTTCTCTTGCGCCTTCCCAGCCCTTCTCAGACTCCCACTCGGCAGCAGTCTTCTCCTCTTCCCATGGGAAGGACCACTCCTTGAGGACTTCTTCAGCTTCTTCTTCGATGATTTGCTTTAGACGATCTTCTTCGTTCACGGGCTATACCTCAAAAAACTACTATAAATAGTCTTCGAGATACTAAATGGAGCTTGGATTATCGGAAAAATGTATCATGGGATCATTAATAAGTGATTTCGATTTGTCCATGATCCAAGAATGCATGGCCTTTTCTGAATTGAATTCCACTTTCTTGCCATTATTCAATAGATTCCACCTACGAACGTCTCTAAGTACGTCTACTTTGTTGAATACAAGGTCGGTTACTCCGTTGATATTGGCTGCTTTTTCTAATAAATTCCAATCCATCCAATTACACTGCCTGGGACGGCCTGTTGTTGCACCATATTCAACGCCAACCTTTCGGATCATGTTAAAAATCTCGTCATCTGGCTGGAATTTCTTTGCACCGACGTATGTTTCGTACATTTTTGCAACTCCCCACACCTTTCTGATGGCCTGCGGGGGCACACCATTCAATAAAGCAGAGGCTGAAGTGCAATGACTTGAGGTAACATAAGGATAATCTCCCCAATCTACGTCCAGACCAAACCCTTGTGCTCCTTCAAAAAGAATGACGGCATTGTCGTGAGAATACAGTTCATCATAAATATCAACCAAATATTCCTCAAAACAGGGCATATCTTCCGCTCTTAGGCCGGTTCTAGCGTATTTATCGCGATACGCAGGGCCATTTCCCCGTTTTGTGGTGCCAATCTGCAGATCCTTGCCATCTTCTTCCACATGCTCGTCTGTAATAACATGAGTATTGCGCGCAACGTAGATAAGACCTTCGGTATTTATACCTCCGCGCTCCAATTCTGCGATTTCATCAAAGAATTTGTCTGGATTTACAACACAACCTGGCCCAATAATTGATTTAATACCAAAAAAGACGCCTGCAGGGATGTGATGTGTAACAAATTTCTTTCCTTCATGGTAAATTGTATGACCAGCATTGCAACCCCCGTTATAACGCACCACATGCGTATAATCACCATTTTTGCAAAGATGGTGCGTAACTTTACCCTTTCCGCAATCTCCGTATTGAAGATCTACGATCACATCCGCTAGCATAATGTCTCCTTTAATCGTCTGAACATGCTGTATCGTCCAGAATCTCTAGTAGATTCTCATACATTATAGCAGCATTCGAGGTGAGTTTATACCATTTTCCTAAAAATTGTGTAAGAGGTTCCCATCCACCGCCACCGCCACAACCAAAGGCCCAGGAAAGGGGTCCTCCGTTTTTGACACCTTCTGGAGTGAATGTATATACGCTGAGATTGGTGGCATTCTGAATTGTTGATACCAATTCGCCTTCTGTAATACCGCAAACCTCATTACCAGGATCGTTCATGTTTTTCCACAGATAGCTTTGTCCATCTTCGTCCGTAAATACAATAACAACGTGGTTGGCATCATCACGCCAGTTAATTTCAAACTGATCTAAGTCCGGGTATGAGCCGGCCGCCGAAGAACCCGATGGATCTTCCCAGCTTAATGTGTTAATAGGCCACGGGAGAGAAACAGTTGGTACCAAATTATGAATAGCGAGGTATATCGCATCGTAAAGCATCTCTGTACCACCAAACAGGTTGGGGCTTAGGCCGGCCATGGCGCCCATGAATTGTTGAAAATCATCTAGATCCGATCCAAGGAGCAAGTATTCAGGCTGTTTGAAGGCCGCGGGACCTGCGTTGTACCCTGGGACTGGTCCAATAATCACCCCCCACTTGATAACCTCTTCATCGCTATAATTGTTTGCAAACATGTTCAAGGCAGTCATCACGGCTTGAATCTCATCGCCCATGGAACCGGACCAGTCAATAATGAATAGGATGTCGGTATCTTCCATTTCCTTTCCGTCATCGACATCTCCATCACAGTTATCATCTGACCCGTTACATGCATCTTTATCGGAGGGAAGTATTTCATCTAAACACATATCGGAAATAAATATTTCTCCTGATTGTTGTGAAAGATAAAAGTTGCCCCAGGATCCTTTTTCGCATATCATCGTCCCGGGTAAGCAAATTCCAACGTACAAAGTCTCCGGTGGCCCGGTATAACACCCCTTTGTCAATCCCTCATCGACCAATTGGTTACAATTGTCATCATGATTATTACACATCTCTGGTTCGATAAAACCTAGAAGCTGATCACATCCAGCCGGAACTGGTTTTTGCCACCAGCACTGTGCGAAACACGGCGTTTGCTGTAATTCTGTGCAATCTTCGTCGACGCATTCGCAAGTTTTGTACCCGCCTCCACATATTAGAGGGTCTTCGAAGCACGGGAAGAGGGCGCCCACCATATCAATGGTACACAGGCAATCCAAGTCCTCGTCGATTAGCCCATCGCAGTCATCATCGAAACCATTACAAACCTCTTCAAACGCCGGCTGTGCTGTACAGCCAATCCAATTCCCACCCTGGCAGAATTCCAGCCCATTCTCACATTGCGTTTCACATTCTTGTATCAAATCTTCGTCAATGGCGCCGTCACAATCATCATCAATACCATTGCAAACTTCTTCAGGCAATGGGCCGCAAATGCCGCAATCATTGGTTTGGTCCTCATCGATAAGGCCATCGCAATCGTTGTCTTTGTAGTCACAAATCTCTTCCTCGGGCTCGGGTCCTAGGCAATCTAACGATCCATCAATGCATATTAAGTCTCCAGCACCGCATTCATGCTCACAAGGAACAATATCGATTTCTTCATCGATGAGGTCATCACAATCATTGTCTAGGCCATCGCAAATCTCAGGCTCACAAGGGTTACAATCGCTGTATTTGTATACCCCCTTTTCGCACCACTTATCCTGAGTACCCTGTATTCCCTCTACCATACAATCAAGCACTTCGACCGCGGTATTCGAAGGGTCGCATTCGAACTTTTCAATGCATTCGCCGACTTCGATAACCGCGGGGGGATTTTTACATATATCGGTAACAAGTTTGAATTGCCATACGGCGTTTAACGGAGGACAATAAAACCATTCTTCTTGAATACAATCGATTTTGTATTGTTTCTCAAGTTCATGAATATTTGCCAAGTTGTTTTTGTCGTCTTCTGTTGGAAAATTGTTTTCCGTGAGGACATCGTTGATAAACTCTATTTTATGCGGAGGAGCGGGGATTTTGAAGTCTGAACAGGAGATAAAGTTCATTATTATTATGAGCAGTGCTAGAAAGCCATAAAAATAATCTATTAGTTTTATCCTACCCGCCAACATTCATAAGGGCCCTCCAATAGTAACTAGGCTCCGCGGAGAGCATTTCGACAAATATATGATGTTTTTTTTGGTTAATATTTGGAAGCCAAGGAAATATCGAAGGATCTGACGCCCCCGACTCGGGCAACGGTTCTTTTCAAAGCAGGAATATATGTCTGTAAACCAACGGAAACCCCGTCAATTAAGGGTCTGAACTTGATCTTAACCCTAACTGTTTCTGCCTCACCCTTGCGTCCACCCTGCGCAGGAATCAGGATTGTGACGATGGTTACACCCTCAATCGCTCTAATTTCTGTTAGAATATCGGCTTGGTCTCGATCACCTTCGCGTGTATAGGTCAAATCAGCAACAACTTCATATACTTGAGTGACATCTGCTTCTTTAAGAATACTAGTCAACTCTTCCTTGATAATCTGTTTCAACTCTGATTTGTTAATCTTCACCTTGCTGCTCCTCTAAAAAGAGCCCTGCGGCCATGGCGAAACGTAGCTTACGATTCGTGCGGCCCTCTTCATACGATTCCATGTACACTTCATCGTCGGGATACTCCGGCTCTTCGCCTCGCACTCCGGCTCTGAAACCGGCCTTCTGCATTGACATATACTCTTGTCTTTGTTCTGGCGTGGAATCTGGCCCGGGTCCCATGGGCTTCCAGTCGAGCCCTGATGCGGATTCGGTATAAATCGCTTTCAACTCTTCTTTGATAATCTGCTTCAACTCTGATTTACTAATTTTCATCTCATTCAACCCTGTACTGTTATAAAT
>Ga0208919_1001231_pt1 | contig 15184 bp, 25 predicted proteins | sample 4_EtaG_FD_184076 | JGI IMG/M metagenome (GOLD analysis project Ga0208919, IMG submission 184076) | Marine viral communities from the Subarctic Pacific Ocean - 4_ETSP_OMZ_AT15127 metaG (SPAdes) (version 3) | ecosystem: Environmental > Aquatic > Marine > Oceanic | place: Pacific Ocean | collected...
AATGTCTAAATTTGTTCCTATACCATTTGCATAAGTTCCAGGTGCATCAGCTGACAGCATTGAAGTAGCAGTTCCAGAGCTTACACCATTAGGTGCTCCAGATATTGAATTAGGCAGTGTAATATTATTGTTTACAAAATAAGCATTTTCACCAAGTCTCCACCAGTTAGTTGGCGATAAAGAACTTATATCATTTGGTTTGCCATTGTTATATATAGAAAGTATTTCAGCTTCTGTTAGTTTTTTATTAAAAATAGCAAATTCATCTAATTTAGAATTTATTAAATAACCTGAATTAATGCCACTTTGGCCAATAGTATAACTCCTATTAGCAACAAAACCTGTTATCGGAGTGTTAGTTGTAGTTTGAGCACTTATTGAAACTCCATCAATATATAATAATACTTCTGTATTTGTAAAAGTGACAACTACATTGTGCCACTGTTGATCTAACAAAGAGCTGCCTACTTCGTATTGTCTCAAGTAATAATTTGTATTATCGCCGCCAAATATACGCATTTTAGTAGAATTATTAAATCTAACAGCTCCTCTAGTTCCACTTAAATTAGTGTTACTTGAATCAAAATTACTAATTATATAATAATCACCAGTTCCTATTGACGCTGCAGTACTTTTATACCAAAAAGAATAACTATAACTTGTGTAAGAAGCTGGTAAAGTAAAATTAGTGTCAATACTTTGTGAAGTTGAAAACTTTAAACTATAGTTACTATAAGGTGAATCAAATTGTAAATCACTTTGTTGTAAAGCTGTACTTGGTAAAGTTGTACTTACTCCATTTACTGGTATGTTAAAGCCAGAAGTTGTTACATCTCCAGTAGCATCTACAGCGCCATTATTAGTTCCTGTATAGTTGTTTCCAGAATAATCCGTAATAGTATTTTGATCATCTAGCTTCCACCAACCAACTGGAGATCCAGTAATACTAGCTTGAGGTTGACCGTTGTTATAGACTTCAGCAACTTGACCACCAGCAACATCTTCATATGAAGGAGTACCAGAAAAACCATCTGTTAAAGTGGTATTCCACATTGCAAAATTAGAAAGTTTACCATCATATTTCCAGTTGTTGGTGGGAAATCTTCCTACCTCAAGCTCATTACCCCATGTTATACTATTAACTCCAATTTTTTGTTCCTTATATTTTCCGTCTATAAAAGCTCTTAAAATACCTGTTGAAGATGACCAAGTTACGGTAAAATTGTGCCAAGTATTAAGGCCTCCATGATTAAATTCCATTACAGATTGATTACCATGATAGTAAAGTATCTTAGAACCTGTTAGAAGAGCATTAACACCTGTGCCTGTATTGCTATTCGTTCCAAAAAGAGCATAAGATGAAGTGTAACCATTAAACCAAATAGAAAAAGTATAATTTGACGTTGGTTTAAAAGCACTTCGATTGCCAAAACTTATATAATCACCACTTCCTGATGGGTCAAAATATAAAGATTTTGTATAGTTTACACTTGGAATAGTAAGTGCAGTTGGTATTTTCCAAGATGGGATGACAGCGACAGAAGTTGTTGCTTGAGTAGGTTCGTTGGTACTTAGCGTTCCATTAGCTGAAGTACCTAAACTTCCTGAGTTATTTATACCAGTTGTTTTATTATCTAATTTCCACCAACCCTGAGGAGAAAAGCTTATGCTAGTTTCTGGAGTACCAAAGTTAAATAATGTTGATATTTGAGAATTTGTAAGTACAGAATTAAATACAGCTACGTTTGAAAGTAAACCATCAAATGAATTATTGCTCGTATTACCATCTCGATTACTTATTCTAGGAACAGCAGTATTATTTAAAAAATCAGTTGTAATAGCATCAGAACCAGGATGAGCAATGTTTTCACCATTTATATAAAGTTTTACACCACTAGTGTTGCTGCTTCCATCATAAGTCATTGCTATATGAGCCCATTCATTTAAGGCAAATGTTGAAGAAGACGTATTAGGAGTCTGAATATAAAATGAAGGGTAAATATAGCAAGAAACTCTAATTCCTTGACTAGCACTTTCAATGCCAAGCGAATAACCAGCATAAGTGCCACTACTTTGCATTTTAGAAAATACCATACCACCACCATCGTGAGAATAAACCCAAGCTGATAAAGTAAATGAATCGTCTTTTCCAAAATTAAATAACGAGTTTGAACCTACTTGTACAGATGTCTTAGTGCTGTCAACAAAATCTAAAGCTGTTGTATAATTAGGTGAGCTAGGCGTATAAACAGAATCTGCATTTAGTTTCCACCAGTTTGTCAAAGAAGTAAATCCTGACATATCCATAAGTGGAGAACCGTTATTGTAAAGAGTTTCTATAGAATTTGTTCCAGTTCCTAGAATAACAGAGTTAAATATTTGTGTATTTGAAATAGAGCCGTTAAAATAATAATAACCAGATGAGCCAACTGACCCTCTACCAATGTTTAAATTATTAATTGAAGCAACACTTAACGCGCTGCCAACTACAGAACCTACTTCACTTCCGTTTAAATATGTTTTTAGTGTCTTGCTTGATGATTGATAAGTTATAGCTATATGCGACCAATTATTAAGTGATATAACACCACCTGTCTGCACCTGTGTAACGGTAGATTGAGTGAATATTCTTCCCCATAGATTCCCACTACTATTAATATTTATAGTAAAACCATTTGAACTACTCGCTGATATCGTAGGTCTTGTTCCGAGTATTGCTTTATCATAAGATGCAGGGTTTATCCAAGCTGAAACACTGAAATCTAAATTAGATTGTACAGTTGTGTTTGCATCTATATAATCATTTGTTCCATCAAAATCCATTACATAATCTTGCAATACACCATTTGGAAATTGCCATTCAGATCCTGATATATCACTTCCTGGATTACTAGGATCAAGATACCCTGTATTCTGTGCTTGCTCACCTAATGGATAATAAGCTACAGGATTTAAATTAGCAGCCATTAAGTTAGATGGGTATATATTAGGGTTAGTGCCTTCATATAAAGCAGCTATTTCTGTGGTATTTAAAGCTCTGTTAAATATAGCTACTTCATCTATTTGTCCGTTTATTGCTTGTGTGTTTCCAGCTCTTGCTCCTATTGTTAGAGGAGGTGTAGTATTCATATCACCTGCATAACTTGCTGTTTGGTCAGCAGAACCGCCATTTATATGGGTTGATAAAGTACCGCTTTCTCTTTTTAAAATAACATTATACCAAGTATTTGCAACTAAAGCAGTTCCAGAACTACCAATTTTTAAAGAACTACTAATCCAAACTTGTAAAATTCCATTAGGATCTAAATAAAAAGCAACAGCATTTTCATTAGCTGTACCACTTGACCTAAAATCTAATATGTAAGGATAATAACTAGAACCAAAAGAATCAACTTTTATCCAAGCTGACAAAGTAAAATCACCTGTTCCAAAATTAAACGCGTCATTAGAAGAAACAATTATAGATTCATTTGTCGCGTTAAAATCCATAGAATATAAACTATTGATACCAGTATCATTAGCTGTGTTAGCTGAGGTATTTAACTCGTTAGGTAATAAAAAACTTGGACTTTTATACTTTGCTGACATATTCTATTTTTTAACTATCTCCCATTCGGTTCCAATATACAAGTGAGGACGACAGTCCCCCTGTAAATAAGTTTGCTGTTTGTGGTACACCACCTACTACCGCTGTAGCGTCGTATATTTGTTGGATTTTATCAGCTGATAATGCTGTATTGAATATTGCTACTTCATCTATTTTTCCGTTAAACAATAATGAATTATTATAATAAGCTCCAATATGAAAATCTTCTGTATTACTATTAATGCTTGATGGAATAGTAGCTAAAGTTAATGTTGTATTTACTTTATTTATATAAAGTTTTAATTTATCAGCGTTTGATGACCCACTACTATCATAAACAGCTGCTAAATGATACCAAGTGTTATTACTTAACGTAGTGTTAGTAGTACCAGCAGTAGCGCCATTTAAATAAATTCTAACGTTATTGTTCGCATCTACAATAGCCATTGAATAAACTCCATGTGCATTAGAAATACTTCCTTTTGTTAAAATTCCTCTAAAACTTGTGCCTCCTGAAATGTTAATCCAAGTAGATAGTGTAAATGCTGTTGATAAATTTAAAGAACTATTATGTTCTGCGGACAAGTACTGATCCGTTCCATTAAATGACATAGCTTCCGTATTAGCTATTTGATCTACTGGAATATCTGCCACAGGGGCGATAAAACTAAAAGGAAATGGAAACATATATTATTATGTTTTTAAGAAAAGTTTAACGTAGCATTTGCATAATAAACGCCTTGACTAGTAGCATCAGTGCATACTAAAGTTACTATATCTACAGCAGCATTTGTAGCTGTAAGAGTAGGTTCTGTGCCACCAGGCCATTTTATATTAGCAGCACCAATATTATCCCAATTAATAGTACCGTTACCACCAGAAGGTTGTGTTATTTTTAATATATAAGTTGCTCCAGCTTTTGCGTTACTTGGGTCAAAATCACTTGATCCAGCAGGTAAAGTAACTTCTTGTACATTACCACTGTTCCAATCGATACCATCAATAGTAGCTCCAGTATGTAACTCTGTGTAAGCTTGGCCTGTTATTTTTAAGTTTGTATTTAATGTAGATTCGCCACCACCAATTACAACAAAATCAGGAGTGCTTGCAGAAGTCATATAAACTCCAAAAGCATTAGCTGTTGAAGGAGTTACACCTGAACCAGGTACTGCTGCACTTATTGTTATAGAATTAGCGCCACTTCCTTTGGTAACGTAACCTATATTAATAGCACTATCCCCACCAGCTGTTGCATCACCAGCATAAGCGCCAATAGAAACACCAGTCGTTGGTGCATGAGCATGTGAACCAACAGCCACAGCATTACTTCCATATCCTTCCGCATCGTGACCCACTACAACACATTCGTTTTTAGCTCCACTGTTAGCATCAGCTCCTATTACAACGTTGTTATATTTTCCACTACCAATAAATGCATTTTTACCTATAACTACACTATCAGAATTATAATTAATAGAGTTTAACCCTAAAGAAAAAGTCCCATCAACATTCATCTTAAACATATCAACATTACCTGATGATTCTTCAAATGTTAAAGTATCTGTTATGCCTACTACTCTCGTGGTTCCTATTGTTCCGTCAGCTGCATATATACTATAAGGCGTTGATGTAACAGCTGTTAATCCAGCTACTATTTGAGGAAAAGACCACCTGTTATTTGAATTAGCGGTTGTATCAAATCCTACTAAAAAACTATTACCACTACCAGCGGGCGCGGATGGTGTTCCATCTATACCTGCATTAGTTGTAAATTGTGAAAATTTTATATTTGCCATTTTTGTTATTTTTGTTATGCTATCTCTAGTATCATGTTATCAGTATTAGCCTCCATTTGTAAAATGTCTCCATTCTCTGCTATTATTAAGCTAGTACTTGGAGGAGTTGTATCTCCCGCCTTGTCCCCTTTCATAGGGATCATATAGCCAATACCTAACCACATATCTTAGTATATAGCTAAAACATTAGAAGCAGTTCCACCTATTAAATGTGTAACTAATATCGGTAAAAAATGACCGTCCGGAACATTTTCAAAAGTTACATTAGCGGCGCCACCCATCGTGCCTTCCATTTTTACTTGCACACTTCCGCCATTACCAACAAAAAGACAGACTCCCCTATCTTCAGTACCAGCTATTTGAGTGGCGCTAGGGCTAATAGCCACAGCATCATGCCCTAAAATTCTTACTTGAGCAGCGAAATTTCCTTGTACTCCATTTGCCATTTTATTTATTTTTTTATTTTTGTTATTTTTTCAGCACCTCTAGATCCAAAGTATGCTACATATACTGTAATCAGTAAAGTTTTTAATAATTCAACCCATGCTGTATCTACATCAAATAAAGTATGGAATGAATCAATTATTATTAATATCGTTGAAGCTAGTGTTAAATATATTAAAGTCAAAGGACGAGTGTTCTTTGACAACCATGAATCAGATTTCATATCTGAATCCCAACGTTTAGATACGTTTTCCATCTCTATAAGATCTTGCTCGATAAGCTTCATTGCTTGTTCCTTGTCAATAGCCTTAATCTTAGGATCACTTGTTATAAGATTTTTTACTATTCCAAGCGTCCCTTGGTCAGGTAAAATGTCACCAACAGCATTTAAAACTTTAGGGGCTTTACTAGCTAAAAAAGCCCCTACTTTAGTTTCTCTTAGTTTTTTCTTTTGGGCCATTAATTTTCTTTAATTTTCTTGTCTTTACCAACATAACCTACAACATTACCACCTCTTGTTACTGTATTTCCTTTTATAGTAACCATTCTACCTTTATACTTTGTTTGTTCACCTTTGTCAGTATCATGAAGTATTGTAGCTTCTAATTCGTCTTCACCTTCTGAAGTTGGCATTATTAAACCTTTTTTTTGAAGTGGTTTATAAGAGCACTTCTTTTTACCTATTGGTGACATTTTAAAAGCCATAATTACATTCTGCTATTTCTACCAGCAACTCTATTTACAACGTGCTCATGGTGCTTCTTTGCTACGTCTTCTTTATGAATTTCTTTTTTTGCATCATAGATTAATTCTCTTTCATGCATCATGTCTTTATCATATTTATTCATTTTTCCTTTTTTCATTAATTGATTTTCTTTCAATTGTTTTGCAGCTGCTGCAGGATCTTTTGCGGTGTAACTACCACCATCTTGATTAGTTTTCATTTTAATAGGTTTATCTGAGTAAGGCATATTGTTTATTTTTATTTTTTAATTTTCTTTCCCATAGGCTTCTCTTTCCCATGGAGAATTTTTATTATACTTTAATGGGTATTTTTTACCTTTCCATATAATATTATTGTCGTTGTATGTTAATTTCCCATCTTTGATTTGTTTTATATGAACTTTTTCATGAGAAATAATTTCTTCTAATTGTTTAGGATCTCTAACTTCACTGTTTATAGTTATGCTTCCACACTTGTTAGCTCTACCTAATACACCGTCTTTTTCATTAACAAAGTATATAGGCGTATTATCTATATTATATGGAGGTTTTAGTTTAAAAGCCATTACTTTTTAAAAGCTAATAAAAACTCTCTAATAGCAATACCTACAGCTATACCAGCATATAAAGGCATTTTTTCAAAAACAAGTACACAAGCTACAGCTAATGACATACCTATTTTAAATAACGGATTGTTTACAATTGTTTTTATCTTATTCATTTTCTTCGTTTTTATAAGGAAACATGTTATTAAGCTTTTCTTTACGCTTACCACAGCCACAACCACCTGGTATTTTATCAGCTATAGCTTTTATACCTGTTGCTGTGGTTATTTTTTCAATAGTATCGCCTAAACCTTTTGACTCCATTACCATTTCACTTTATCCGCCCAGTAAGCAGCTGACATTTTACCTTTAGCTATATTTTTAGCGTGTCTAGCTTTAAAACTAGCTCTTCTAGCTTTTGACTTTTTATCTTGCTTTTTACCAGCAGTAGAAACACCTTGTTGTCCAAATCTAATTATTTTTTCTTTCCCACCGGAACAAGCTTTTACAATATGAGACTTTGTAGCATGGCTTGGTGTTTTTTTAGGCTTATTACAAGCCATATTTTTTTTACTTATTTTTTTTGCCATTTTTTCTTTTTTCACCAGGTGATTTTTCACCACATTTTAAACTAGGATTAGCAACTTGTCTCCAGTCTTGTTTAACCCATTTTCTTAAACTACCTCCACTGCTAGTACCTTTAACATTGCTTTTAGAACTTCTTTTGTATTTACCTTTTGCTCCTGCAGATCTTTTAGCACTTATTACAGCTTGCCTTTCAGACTTACTCATGCTTTTTATTTTAGCAAGTGGTAAACAAACTTTTTTAGTTCCTCCTCCTTTAGCTTTAACTTTTTTTACTTTTAAAAACGGAGATTCCATATTAACACTTACCTGCTTTTTGTTGTTTAGACGCCCATATATTAGCATAAGCGCTTGGGTATACATCAAATTTAGCTCTAGCAGCAGCTTTACATGATGATGATAGTTTCTTTAAAACTGGAGAACCATTAGATAATAAAGTGTCTATTCTATTAGCTTGGCCCTTGTGCATTTTAGATGCGTTTTTTAATTCTTTCGATACTTGTTTTAGGATTTTTTTACTCATAACTTATATTTTTCTACCTTTTTTATCTACCTTAATTTCCTTCACTATAACCCTAGTATTTGGTTTTTTATTTTCTAGTTCTTCTAATTGTCTTTGAAGTTCTTCAAATTTACCATCAGCTTCAGTTCCATCCTTAAGCATTGCGGAAGTTATTTTAATCTCTTCTTTTAATATATCTTGAGTTTCTTCAAGCACTTCTACAGCTTCTTTTAACTGCATAATCATATCTTCGTTCCACTCTTCTTTTAACTCATATTCTAAACGAGTTACTTCAATAGGTGGTAGTTTTTTAGCTTCTTCAATATCTGCTTGCAATGTGTAGTACATACCTACAAAAGAGGCTGTAACCATTATTATTGCTACTACAGTTTTTAAGTCAAGTTGTACGGACGTGTTTTCAGATATTTTTGTACTCATTAGTTGCATCAAATGACGGGCATGCTTTATTAGCAAACTCATTGTGTGAATATATAGTAGCATCTGGATACATCGCCTTAAGTGTTTTAAGCACATGTATCAGACCTTCTTTCTGCGCTTCTGTTCTTGTGTCTTTTGGTGTTTTACCGTCGGCTTCAACACCTCCGCAATAACACACCCCTATTGAATTTCTATTGTGATTCTTACAATGAGCTCCTGATCGATCTATATCTCTTCCTTTCCATATTTTACCATTTATATCTATATAAAAATGATAACCTATATCAGACCAACCTCTACCTTCAACATGCCATTTTTTTATAGTATCTACAGATATATCTTGTCCTTCTCTAGTAGCAGAGCAATGTATAATAATTTCGTTTATTGATCTCATAGTTGACCTTTTTTTATTTCTTTTTTAGTAGACTTACTTGTATTAGTATTTAATAAAGTTTCAGTTCCACTTTTTCCTTTTTCATTTTTATTATATTTAGCTGATAAATCTGTACCTTCACTACTAGAGTTATTAGAATTACTAGTGCTTGTGGTATACAATTTATTCATTAAATCTTTTAAAGGATCTCCCATTTGTAAAAAAGGGCTTTTACTTATAAAATACTTTTTAAAACTCATTTCTTTTTCTTATGTAGTAACAGCCATTTATGAATAGTATACCCTATAGTCAAGGATAATAGCAATATTTCTAATGCTGGCTCTATCCAGTTTAAACTAGCTAAAGCAAACGAAGAGGCATTTAACAAATACAACTTCGCATCGTCTGCTCCGATCATTTGTTTGCATTAAGAACTGCGTTCCCTTTATAAGGAACATTGTCAATTCTTAATGTTGTTTTTACCATCATATTGTTAGACTTCATTGTTCTAGTACCTAAATCAGTACATCCGCAACTTAGCTTAACACCTGCTGGTTTTTGATATTCTCCGTAACTTGGCATAATTATTATTTTTTAAATTTTCTTGCATTAATAGCAAATTGTTTCATTTTTCTCATGTGTTCTGAATCACCTGGTTTTATAGTTAATTTTGATACAGGAATTTTTTCATCTTCAGGAATATTTAAAGCCCTATGTAAACCACCTTTATCAAGTGATTTAAAATCTATTTCACCTTTTTTTTGTATAACACCTCTTCCTTTTAATATGTCGGCCTGAGTAACTTTACCATCTCCTGTTAAATCAGGAAATCCTTTTTTCATCATAGGTATTTCTTGAGCAATTGATTTAAACTTTTGTTCTTCATTTGCTTTTTTAGCAGACATTTTAAGTATGCTTGCGCTGTCTGTAATTCCAGTTAATGTTTTCATAATTTTACCGTTTTTTGTAAATGGAGATAATTTTTCTTCTGGTATTTCGTCTCCAGTAAATGTATCTATATTAGTTGTATATTTTGGCTGTACAGGTTCTACGGGTTCTTCAGGAGCATCTTTTAATATATCCATACCTGTTACACCTTCTAAACCACCAACGCCATATTCTAAAGCTCCTTTGCCAAATACACCTAATTTTTCACTAAAAGATAAATCTTTAAATTCATCTGATTTTAATACCCCACCAAAAAGACCTTTTTGCTCTTCTTCTATCCCTAGATCTTGCCTTGTTTTTTTAGCATAATCTTGGAGTGCCTTTTGTTGACCTTGACTTTTTTTTAATCCTAAGCTTAGTATAGTGATAGGATCTAACGCCTTTAATGGGGATTTATTTGTCTCTGTTGGCATAATCTATTGCTTTTGTTATTACTTTGTAACTATATCTATTACTTTTTTGTAATTTTGTTGTAGGCATTTCTTCTTCACCTAACATAATACGATACATCCTACTAATTAGCTGTTTGCACTTGTAGGATACTTTATATATATGATATTTTTGAGTGGTGCGGTTTCGTTTCCTCCACACTATAATCCACCCTTGTTTCAATAATCTGTTCCAGCGCCTGTTATCCCAGCTAAATGAGTACGTACCTTTTATAAAATCATTTTTAGTAAACATATCTATAGCATCTAAGTAAATTAGTAGCTCTAGATCTGCATCTGTTAATTCATTAGTCTTACAAGCCCACTTCCTTATTATCCTATAATGCTTAAGCAAACCTAGTTCTTTTAAATCACCAGATGTTAACCTTCTCATAAAATAATAACTACGTCAAACTCTTTAATGACTTTATAGTTTTCTTTATTTATTTCAATATTAAATCCAGCTGCTTTGTCATAATAAACTTCATCACCTTTTTTTAATACTTCAACTTCAGTTCCGGGCTCTATTACTTTAGCGCGACGGTACCTAATATCCTCTCTTTGCTTTTCAGCTAGAATTAGTCCACCTTTTGTTTGAACATCAACTTCTTTTATTGGTTCAATAACTATATATTTACCTACTGCCTTCATGCTCTAATGTTATTAATAACACAATCAGTTGATAATATAGTTGTAGCTACTGAAGCTGCGTTTGTTAATGCACTCTTAGTAACTAACAAAGGATCTATAATTCCGGCTTTTACCATATCCACCGTATTTCCTGTAACCACGTCTAATCCTTTACCTTCTTCAAGCTTTTTTAATTCTTCAACCCCTGCATTTTTTAATATTAATTCATAAGGTCTTCTTATAGCTTGGTATAATACTTCCTCACCTATACAAGTTGGTTTCAAATTAAAACTAGCATTTAACAAAGCTATACCACCTCCTGGCACTATACCTTCTTTAATCGCAGCTTTTGTAGCACAAATAGCATCTTCAACTCTATCCCTTTTTTCTTTCAGCTCTATCTCAGAGTTTGCCCCAACTTTAACTGTAGCAACTTTAGCTTTTAGCTTAGCTAATCGTTTTTCTAGTCTAACTATAATGTTAGGGTTTTTAGTTTCTTTTATGTTCTTTTCTAATAAGGTAATAGTTTCTTCAACTTCAGTATTGTCAGTTAAATCAACCTGTAATATTGTTTCTTCGTGATTAGTAACAGATTTAATACATGTACCTAAATGTTCTGGTTGTATTATGTCCATATCATCACCAAGATCCTCATTAATAAGTGTAGCGCCAGTGACCGCACAAAGATCTGATAATACATCTTTTTTGCTGATTCCATATATTGGCGCATCTATGATGTTGACTTTTATATTACCCTTCGTTTTATTCATAGCAAGCGCGGAAACTACTTGTGGGTCAACATCTGCAATGATAAGAAGACTCTTACCATTTTTTATAATAAATTCAAGGACAGACTGAATCTTCCTCACGTTGGGTATCACTGATTCTACAATTAGAACCAAAGGGTTTTCAAGTTCAGCCGTTCCTTTTTCTTTGTTGGTAATAAAGTGGTTGTTCTTTAACGCTTGGTCATATTGAACACCCTCTATTAACTCAACTACAGTTTCAGGCTGTTCGTTTGTTTCCATCATAACAACCCCTGTCTCATCTACTAATCGGAATGCTTCTCCTATGACCTTGCCTAGCTCTTTATCATTATTAGCTGATATAGTAGCTACTTGGTCTATTTTTTTGCCAGTTACTTTTCTGGACTTTTTTTCTAAATATTTTATAACTTTTTTAACACCTGATTCAATACCATCTTTCATTCCTCTAACATCATCTAAGAGTGAATGCTCATTAGCTTGGTCCAATATTGATTTAGCTAATACTGTTGCGGTAGTTGTACCATCACCAGCATCTGATACTGTTCTTTGAGCTGCTTGTTTAATTAGTGTAGCTCCGATGTTTTCTAATGGGTCTTGTAGCGTAATGCTATTCGCAACTGTCACTCCATCTTTTGTTATTTGTGGTGTACCATTACCATCTTCTAGTATAACACACTTTCCACTTGCTCCTAGAGTTGATCCTACTGCATTAGTAAGTTTCTCAACTCCAGTTAATACCTGACTCCTAGCATAATCGCCAAAAGTCAGGTTTTTAACTAACTTTAAATCTTGCATTTTATTAAATTAAATATAATTGATTTGAATATTTTACTCGAAGGTTTTAACTACTTTCGGTCCTTTGGTAAACTCTAGCTTTTTAGCATAATGTTCAATAGAAGCATCTATTGCTTGTTCTGCTCCAGCTATTGTTTCTCTTCTGGTAACATCGATCCAATCTTCTGAGTCGACAGCTTTATATTCGGTTTGTAAAAATCCATTAGGTAATTGTACTATTCTCCAGTTTTTCTTCTGTGAGATATGTTTCCAGTACTTAATGGTATCTTCTGTTGGTTGTGGTGCACTATTCCACGTGTTAGTGCGGGTATATAAAAACGTCATTGTATTTGGTTTTAAGTTAAACGTTGGTTATTATATACTATCACTTGATAGTTCGGTTATTTAATATTTTTTTATGGTAAATGTATTTGTATATAATACTGAGTACCGTTAATAAGTACAGGTAATGTTGTTGATCCACCACTTTGTCCTGAACTCAACGTTATAGGAGTACCAGAAGATCCTATAGCTATAGCGCTAGCAGCTGAAGCTGCGTCTTTACCTAAAGCTATGCCGTTTGAAGCTGCATTAGCACCTTGGCCTAGAGCTGTTCCACCACTTGCGGATTGAGCTCCTTGACCTAAAACTGTAGAAGATGTGCCGCTTGTTGCGCCTTCTCCAATAACAACAGAATCTATACCTGTAGCTGTTGTTCCTCTACCAATTGCGACTGAATCTTGTACAGCAGTCGAAGATCTACCCATACTAAGGCCACCATCTTCAGCAGTTGCACCAACTCCTATTGCTATAGCGTAAGAAGTAGTAGCACTAGATGAATCAGAACCTTGTCCAATCATTATATTACCAGCACCTGTTGTTACAGCGTCACCTGCAGAAGCTCCAATAAATACACTATTACCACCAGAAGTGTGTAATGTACCAGCAGAACTACCTATTATAACACTATTGCTAGCAGTTCTTAAAGCTTTACCAGCTTCATAACCAATTGCTACATTTGTAGTATAACTAGTTGTACCTACAGCGCCTTCACCAGCTGATTTTCCTATCAAAACGTTTCTAATACCACCTATTTGTTTTCCAGCAGAATCTCCAACAGCGACATTTTCACTATGTACGCCACCATTTTCACCATTCATAGCATCTTTACCAATTGCTACGTTGTAATCTGCAGTTGTAACTGCTTTTCCAGCATTTGTACCTACAAAAGTATTATCAAAACCTTCAGTTAACCCATATCCAGCGTGATAACCAACAGCAACGTTAGCATCTGGTGTACTTACTAGCCCTGGAGGAGTACTTCCTACATATAAAGAACCATTAGCACCACTTTCATAGAGAACATCTGATAAATTAGTTAAAGATCCAGTAAAGCTAATTGCAGCTGCACCACCACCACCGCTTATCGCGGTTAAAGCTGTACCAAAATCTAGTGATACTGTTGGATTAGCTACAGAAACAGCGGCGTTTTTAGTATCTATAGTAGTATCTGGTGGTGTTGCCCAAGAAGCATCACCTTTTAAATATGTTGAAGCGGAACCACCTGTTGGAACATGTCCAATAGTTGCTCCACCTCCGTAAACTGTTGATGTTAATACTGGTGTGCTAGTAGGATCTGCCACTGTTATAGCAGTATTTGCCGATGTTACAGATGAAACACCTGAACCTGAGCCACCTGGTAACGTAGATACCTTAACTTGTTTAGTCTTATTGCTGTCTTCTGAATCTGAAATTAGTATCAGGTCATTAGCATTAGGGATAGCTTTTGTAGGATATGTGTATATTATAGCCATTTTTATTTATTTTAATTTCTTTTAATTAACCTTTGCCAAATGTCTTTTGTATGGCCTTTACAGCAGGGGTTAGACCAAAAAATAATCCAGTTGCTATTCCTGTAGCAACGCCAGCTCTTTTACCTGGCTTGTCTTTATCTTTTCTTTTCTTTGGTTTAACACCAAATCTATCTTTTTTTCTTCTAGGTGGTTTAAAGTTAGATATGTTACTTAAGTTTTCTTGAGTATATGCCATAATTAATTTTTTTTGTCTTAATTTAGTATATTACACAATAAACACCGTTTTTACCTATTACGATGTATAATTATAAATAGTAAAGTGTGACAATAGCCTGTTACTAGGCTAGGTATAACGGCCTAATGTCACTGTTTTTATACTAGAAATATAGGAGTATGGTGTCACCCCCTATCTCCCTGATTATCAGCCAGTTACGAAAACGAATTTAAGATTATGGGCCAGCCTATTGATTTTCAGCGTGTTACAAAACGTTTTGCCTTTTTATTTTTGTTGTTATATATGTTTTACATATTACTACAAACTAACTACGATGTATTGAAGATAATATAAATGTAACAATTAAAATAAAATAATTAAATTAAACAAAATATGATACTCTCATTAATATATATATTGACTATGTTCTCATTACTTAACATTCTTAAATTAATATTTAAAGAATAATGTAAAACGCTTAGACATTATGTGTTATACTTACTAACAATAAATAACATACAAACAAAGTTACACTTTTACAAACTAAATACGACAACTAAAAGATAATAATAATAACTAAACTAAATTAATAATAAATAAAATAAATAAATATGAAA
>Ga0208919_1001236_pt1 | contig 15161 bp, 14 predicted proteins | sample 4_EtaG_FD_184076 | JGI IMG/M metagenome (GOLD analysis project Ga0208919, IMG submission 184076) | Marine viral communities from the Subarctic Pacific Ocean - 4_ETSP_OMZ_AT15127 metaG (SPAdes) (version 3) | ecosystem: Environmental > Aquatic > Marine > Oceanic | place: Pacific Ocean | collected...
AGTAGTCGACGGGGCCCGCTAGCTTTGAAAGTGCAATGGTGTCGTGGCTGCCAAGCAGTGTATAGCCATCGGGTTCTGCGTCTTTTACATTGCGAGACCCCAGGGTAGCGCCTGCTCCTGCCATATTGACCGGAACGATGGATTCTCCAAGGTTCTTTTCAGCTTCCTGAGAAATCAACCGGAAGAGGATATCCGTTGCTCCCCCAGGCCCATAAGGGATAATTAAGCGAATATCCTGCTCGGGATAGTCAGCTTGTGCGGTGGTGGCAATTGCCAAACTAGACGCAAGTCCGATGGCTGCGAGGGTAGTGCTTAGAGTAAATGTTGAACGCGTCATTCTTATACACCTTTATAGATTGAGGTTGGTGTTGTGGGATGCCGCCCTGACTGCAGCGACGTGGTGAGCGCGTGATCCCGTTATCGGGTTTTTGTTATCTAATAAATACATCTGCCAATAAGCGTTAGCCTAGAAAGAAACCTCCATAAACCAGGGCGCCCATAACCACAAAGGCGGGGTGCGTGTTAAAACGAATCAGTGCTATAGCGGCGACTATGCCAATGATCAGGGTATGAATCGTCCCGCTGGTATTAAGGCTTTCGAGCAGAAACCCCAAGGTCAGCCAGGCCATCATCATGGCGATGACAGGGCGCACCCATTGGCTCATGCGCTTAACCCGGGGGGAATCACGATGACGGTAGAGCAACCCTAACGCGCCTAACATGAGTAGCAGCGTAGGGATCACTGTGGCAGCTACGGCAATGAAGGCACCGCCAATACCCGCTACTTCATAGCCCACATAGCCGGCCATTTTGGTCGCGATAGGGCTAGGTAATGCGTTGCCGAGGGCTAATGTTTCCGCGAAGGTTTGTGCGGTCATCCAGCCATAACGGCCAACCACTTCGGCTTCGATCAGTGGAATAATGGCCGGGCCGCCGCCATAACCGATAATGTTTGGGATAAAAAAGGCTAGGAAGAGATCCCAATAAATCATGCCGCTCCCTCCGCTTTTTTCTTACCGGCAGGGCGCAGGAGGGCGGCAAGTAGAATGGCGCCAATCACCCAGCCTGGGTGAATGCCAAGCCAGTAGATCAGCCCGGCGGCAATGATGGCCATGGCAATGCTGACCAGCCAGCCAAGAGCGGCCTGGGATTTATCAAAAAAGTCCCAGGTGAGCTGCGCCATCATCACCATGACCACCGGCACCACGGCTTGGCCCATGCCGCGAATCCAAGCCACATCGCGGTAGCGGCTGAAAATGCCTAACATGACAATCATCGCCACAATCATTGGGACGATAATAGCAATGACGGCCGCAATACAGCCGACGACTCCCCCTACACGATAGCCAATATAGCCGGGCATCTTGGTGGCAATGGGGCCGGGTAAGGTATTGCCAATCGCCAGTACATCGGCAAACTCTTCATCGGTTAACCAGTGGTGGCGGGTGACGACTTCGGCGCGCACTAATGGAATCATGGCGGGGCCGCCACCGAAACCAAAGATGCCGATGCGGAAAAAGGCCCAGAAAAGTTGCCAGGAGGTGGCGGGTGGTGTCATTGATGCATATCCCGCGAAGCCAAAGAGGAGATCAGAAGCATACCTAGACCTTATTTATCGTTTGTAGGTTAAAAAATCGATTATCTCGTCTAAAATAGAATATAGGTAGTGCCCGACCCAACGTCAACAGTCAAAACAGAATGGACAGCGGGAACTGAGATGAACAAAGGACATCGTGATGAATAATTCTCTACCTACGTCAGCCAAGTCAGTAGGGCCAGTGGGGCCAGCAGGTACCGCATCAAGTCGCGTGTTTGATCATTTACGCAAGGATTTGGTGGGTGGGCGTTTTGTGGCCGGTGAAAAGCTCGCTATCAATGCCCTCAAAGAGCGCTATCAAGTCGGTTTGAGCCCACTGCGAGAAGCACTCAATAGATTGGCGGCTTATGGGTTGCTGGTGCAGGAAAACCAGCGCGGCTTTCGGGTGCCGAAGCTGTCGCGGGATGAACTGGACGATATTGCCCAAATGCGCCTGGAAATGGAGGGGATGGCGCTAGAGCGAGCTATTGCTAACGGTGACTCGCTTTGGGAGGCCGATTTGCTTGCCGCCGCACATCGCCTGAAACGGGCCGATATAACCCTGGATAAAGGCGAAGAGTGGGAGCATCTGCATACACAGTTTCACCGCACCCTGGTGGCGCCGTGTGGGTCAGTCTGGTTATTGCGTTTTATTGAGCAGTTACACGACCAGTTCGATCGCTACCGACGTTTGGGGCCAAAAATGCCGACGATACGTCAAGAGCTGGACGAGCAGCATCATCAGCTGGTGGAGCTGGCGCTACAGCGGGATGCTAAAGCAGCGCGTGAATTAATGGACGACCATATCCATAAATCCTATGAAGTCGCCCTGAAGCGCTACCAAGAGCACGTGTAGTTGGTCATGAACAGTTGGTAAACTGCTGCGCATAAAGCGTCGGCCATCGCCGACCTAACCATGATCATGAGGGTGCTATGCACACAGATAACCAACACGCAGATGACCAAGTAGCCGCGCAAACGCTGAACTGGGTGCGCACCTTCATTGTCGCCCACGATATTTGCCCGTTCGCTCAGCGGGAGCTAGCGCGTGAAGCCATCCGCGTTGAGGTTGTGCGCTCTAAAAAAATTGAAGTGGCGCTTGAAGAGCTGATGGTCGAGGTAGCGTGGCTGGACGAACACCCTGAAACTGAAACGACGTTGCTGGTATTTCCTACGCTTTTTAAAAGCTTTGATCACTACCTGGATTTTGTTGAGCTGGCCGAAAGTATCTTGGTCGATCAGGGATATGAAGGGGTCTATCAGCTCGCTACTTTTCATCCCGATTACTGCTTCGACGGGGCTGAGCCCGATGACGCTGCCAACTATACCAATCGCTCTCCCTATGCCATGGTGCATCTGCTACGTGAAGAGAGTGTTGAAAAGGCGATCGAGTTTTACGGCGATACCGACGCGATTCCTGAGCGCAATATCGCTAAGTTAACGGCGATGGGCAGCGACGTCGCTGAGCAGCAGTTGCAGCACTGTTTTGACGTGAGCGACTAAGGTTTGTGAATCGCTTGCTGATGCTTGCCTTTGCTTTTAGCGGCATACAGGGCGCCATCCGCAAGTTGTATTATGTCGATATTCGCATTTAACGAGCCGCTAATTTTTATGACCTGAAGCGGAAGACCAATGGAAAAAGGGCCAGTCAAGCTGGCCCAAAAACATGAATTAAAACTCTTCCCAATCAGGTGTGGCATTGGGCAGTTTTCTAGTTGAGTAAGCGTTAGACGCTGCAAATGCCTGCGGTGATGAAGAGGCGGTGGGGGATTCCGAGCCACCGTGCGTTACGCGCTTAAGTTTGAAGGTCGTGACTAACTCGGCCAAACGAGTAGCTTCATCCTGGAGTGAGGCTGACGCGGTGCTGGTCTCTTCAACCAGCGATACATTTTCCTGGGTCGCCGAGTCCATCTGGGATACCGCTGTGCTGACTTGGCTAATGCCCGACTCCTGCTCCTTTGCGGCGAGAGCAAGCTCTTGCATCATTTCCGTCACTTTACGAATAGCTTCGTTGATCTCCGCCATATCATGGCCATTTTTCGCTGCTTGTTCCGCACCGACAACAATACGCTGTGAGATATCTTCAATCATGGTGCGTATTTCTTTCGATGAGGTGGAGGTCTTGGTGGCTAAGGAGCGTACTTCGCTGGCCACCACCGCAAAGCCTCTACCGTGCTCGCCAGCCCGGGCAGCTTCTACCGATGCATTCAACGCCAGGATATTGGTTTGAAAGGCGATCGAGTCAATCACCTGAATAATGTCATGGACTTTGTGCGAGGTCTCTTCTAATTCCCGCATCAGTAGGCTGGTGCGTTCAGATGCCTGCTTACCACTATTCGCCTGTTGCGCGGCGTCCTGGGTCAATTGCTGTGCTTGACCGGCAGTATCTGCGTTTTGCCGCACAATCGATGAAATTTCATCCATACTCGCGGCGGTTTGCTGCAAAGCTGCGGCTTGTTGCTCTGTACGCGAAGCGAGATCCTGGCTGCCGCTGGCAATTTGCGTAGAGCTGGAGGCGACGGCTTCGCTACTTTGATTGAGCGTACCGATTATCTCTTCCAGGCGCTCCTGCATATCCTCCATGGCACTATAAAGGCGGCCAATCTCGTTACGCCCTAGGGCATCGATATGGCTGGTCAAATCCCCCTTTGCAATGTTTTCGCAAATGCTGACTGCCCGCTGTAGGGGACTGATGACGAGCCGATTAATCATTATTTGTACCACAATATAGAGTACAATCGCGGTTAAAATGAGAACGCCTACGGTGATACCAAAAATGACGCTGTCGCGCTGCGCTTCCGAGTGAACTTGGTTGCCTCTGCTCAATGCATAATCATTGAAATTACTGATCGCAGTGCTAAAGCCAGAGAACTTCTGATTAATGGGATCACGGTATTCGTCCAGTGTCTCATAGCGCTCGTTGGCTAAATCACTTCTTAAGGTGTCAGTGACAATAAGGTGGTAACTATCGACAATTGCATCGATTAGTGGGCGACGCTCGGAATCAATCGGGAGTTCAAGGCGAGTGAGTTCTGCAATACGCTGGTCAGATTTCTCCAGGCTCACCAGCGCTTCTCCCAGCGCCCGCTCAGCGTAACTTTCGTTGCCATTGCGGTAGTGCTGTGACATGCGCTCTAGCCTGACCCGCACTTCCATTAGATTGGTTTCTGCACGGTTAGCAGCACTCGCTTGTTGAGCACTGATTTCATTAATTTCTGCCAGCAGCTGTGCACCTTCGCGTTCTGCCATGACACCCATGCTACCCAAAATGATAAGCATGGCTAAAAGCACAATCAGTGCGCCAGCAATCACTCTCTTAACTGATATGTTTTGCATTGATACTTCTCCTAATACTCCCCGCACCTGAATTGGTGCATGAGGAGTTTTAAAAGGTATCAATTTTCCGTTAAAATAATAATTTGATTAAGTTGGTGCTAGTTTTCTATATTGTTAAATGCTAAATCATAATAAAGCCGTATAATTAAATGTTTTTTTAAACTTGTTTGAGAGTTGTTTGGAAAATAATTGTTTGATAAAGAGTTGCTTAGTAAATAGTCGTCTGGTAAAGAACCCTTTGGTAAATGGATGATTGTTAAAGCGTCTTATGCATCACATGCGTATCGACAAAACCGAAGCGCGCATGGCGGTAGGCGTTAGGAACGGTACCCACAATACTAAACCCAAGCTTCTGCCATAACGCGACAGCCACCTCATTGGTGGCCACCACGGCGTTGTACTGCATGGCCAGAAACCCTAGTTCCCGGGCCTGTTGCTGGGAGTGCTCACACATGGCTCGCGCTACGCCTTTGCCCCGTGCGGCGGGGGGCACCATATAACCACAGTTACATATATGATCGCCGGGGCCAGCCGCGTTGGTTTTTAAGTAGTAAGCGCCCAGCACTTGTCCGTTTCATCTTTGGCAACCACACTGGCGTTAGGCGTTTTACACCATAACTGACGGGCAGCTTCAAAACTGATATCGGGATCAAACGCATAGGTCTCTTGCGCTGCAACAATGGCTTGGAAGGTGGGCCAGAAAGCAGCAAAATCGTCATCCGTTATTGGAGAGAAAGCGAGTGTGGTCATAACTATCCTGTGCAGCTAAGCGCTTATCGGGCGACCTCAGCCACAATCTCGTAGCTGCGTAGACGGTCGGCGTGGTTGTAAAAATCGCTATTAATCATTAGTTCATCGGCACCAGTGCGTGTTTGGAATTCCTCAAGCTCGGCTTTAACTGTCTCGGGCCCACCAATAATCGCCGCGCCTAAAAATTGGCTGACTTGGGCCTGTTCCATCGGCGACCAATCCAACTGCTCAACCGGCGGTTGTGACTGAGTCGGCTTGCCGCGAATAAGGTTTAAAAACTTCTGCTGCGCTGTCGTGGCCAAGTAGTGAGCCATCGCGTCACTCTCTGCGGCCATCACGGGAAGGCCGACCATCGCATGGGGCTTATCCAGGTGCTCCGAAGGGCGGAAGTTATCACGGTACAAACGCAGCGCTTCAAATAAATAGCCCGGCGCGAACTGAGCCGCAAACGCGAAGGGTAAGCCCAGTTTGGCTGCCAGCTGCGCGCTGTAACCGCTGGAACCCAGCAACCAAATAGGCACATGGGTACCTTGGCCAGGCACCGCTTTCACTCGCTGCTGGGGCTCTGCATCGGCTAAGTAGCTGCGCAGCTCATTCAGCAGTTGTGGAAAATCATCGACCCCGGCGTGGGCGTTGCGGCGCATAGCCTGCATGGTGGCACCATCCGAGCCAGGCGCACGGCCTAATCCCAGATCAATACGGCCAGGGTAGAGCGTTTCCAGTGTGCCGAACTGCTCGGCAATCACCAGCGGTGGATGGTTAGGCAGCATAATGCCGCCGCTACCCACGCGGATGGTGGACGTTTGCCCGGCTATATGACCAATCAACACGGCGGTTGCGGCACTGGCGATACCGGCAATATTGTGGTGCTCGGCAAGCCAGTAACGGGTATAGCCTAGTCGCTCGGTTAATTGCGCCAGGGCAACACTATCGCGAAAGGTCTCTGCGGCACTGCCGCCCTGGCGAATAGGTGCCAGATCAAGAACGGAAAGTGCCGTGGAAGCGAGTTGGCTCATGGATCACCTGCAAATTAATTCGTGGGCGCGTCGGGTGAAAAATTACTTAGCGCGCTTGGTAATTACACGTTATGCGGCCATTGCAGATGAATTGCAAGGTGTCGACTATCCAGGTGGCGGATATACAGGTTCGTTGGCTCCTCACTCCTCACTTAAAGGTGGAGTGGGGCGAATAAGAATTTCATTCACATCTACATGGGCAGGTTGCGCTAGTGCGTAAATTACCGCATTGGCGATATCGCGATCTTCTAAGGCATGAGTTGGCGGCTCATCAAAAAAGGGGGTGTCGACCATTCCAGGTTCAATTAGCGTCACACGCATGCCGGTGCCACGTAACTCTTCACGTAAGTTGTAGCCAATTCCGGTGACCGCCCACTTGGTCGCGCTATACATCGAGCCTGGAATAGTCGTGCGGCCTGCGGCTGAGCCGGTGAGCAATACATGGCCTTTGCTGCGTTTAAGGGCGGGCAAACAGGCTTGAATAGTGAGGCCCACTCCATAGATATTGGTGAGAATCATCTCACGCCATGCGTCGTGGTCGGCTTCACTAAAGCCGCCGGGTGAACCGCCACGGCCAGCGTTGGCAAAGACGCCATCCAGGCGGCCAAAGGTTTCCAGCGCCTGCTCAACCATGGCCTGCTGCTGTTCCATGTTAATCACGTCCAGCTCACAGGTCAGTACGTTTTCCGGCCCCAGCTCTAGCGCCAGTGCGGTGAGCTTGTCGCTAGAACGTGCAGCGAGTACTAACTTATAGCCTTCACGTGCAGCTGCGCGAGCGGTGGCCGCACCGATGCCGCTAGATGCGCCGGTAATTAATAGCACGCGGTGTTGCATGGGGTGCGCTCCTTGCTTGGTCAGTCAAGTGAGCTTTTAGCATGGCTAAGGTGACAGCATCCTGCAAATATAGGCTTAAGCAGCTTGGTATTGTGCTGCTAACTGACTGCTAACGAGGAGCCCATCTACTTTACGTTTTAGCATCGTTGCGTTTTAGCATCGCTGAGAGATCCAGTATCGCTTGAGCCATATCTGCCATGCTTTTGCTTTGATCCATTGAGGTTTTCCGCAGAAAGCGGTAGGCCTCCTCTTCGTTCATCTCCTGGTGGGCCATGATGAGACCTTTGGCGCGTTCAATCAGTTTGCGTTCTCGTAGCGCTTTGCGGGTATTTTCAAGCTCATCGCTGAGCCCTTGTAAGCGGCTGGCCTGGGCTTGGGTGAGCTCGATCAGCGAGCGGCCCAGGGGGGAGGTGAGAGCGTTGGCGGTCAGGTCACCTAATGGTTGCGCTCCATTCAGCGCCAACAGCTGCTCGCAGGGGGCGGATGTTGGGCGACAGGGATCCGCCTTGGTTTTTTCTAAAGCCTCCTCGGCCTGGGCGATTTTGCGGTGGCAAAGCACACTCAGTTGTTCAATCAGCGCATCTTCAACCGTTTTCATTGAGTCGATGCGCAGCGTGGTGAGTTCATACCAGGTTTCACCCAGCTTATCGGGTGTCTCTTTGGGTGGTGATTGTTTTGCCGACGAGCGTTGGCAGGCGATATCGCGTAGATGGCAAATACCCGACAGCGTGCGCGGTGAAAGCTCCTTCTGCCATGCCTGCTGCGCTTCGGGTGTCGCAAACTCTACAAAGGTGTCGAAACAGCGCTGTTGATCCGACATTAGCTGGTTGAGCAGGGCACGGTGAGGCTCGTCGAAGTGGCCATGGGTAAAGCCAAAGGCGCCGCAGGCGCGCTCCTGGCCCGCCAGCTCTTTGCCTTGCATTAAGTGGAAAATCGCTACTAGCGTGCGGGTAATATCGGGATCGATAGAGGTATCTGCGGCCTCAAACACAATGGCTAGTAGGCCACTGGTCAACTGGTTAAACGCCTGGGTCGCTGCATCGGGGGTGATAGCAAAGGTATCAATGGCCTGGCGAAGCGCGCCAAGTTCGTCAAGCGCGTACCAGACGGCGGCAATCCGGCGCAGTAAGCGCGCGGCGGCCTGGGGGCGGGCCTCCTCACTGAGCGCTTCCAGCCGTTGGCGCATTAGTGTTTCGGCCTGCTGACTGTGTTGCCGGTAGGTGTCGCGGCGGGTTTTGAAGCGCTGCCCCTGGGAAACAAGGTAAATCGTCGATGCGCCCCGTTCACGCTGGAGCATATGAATAAAGCGGCTGATGTCGCCGACAATATCGGCGGTGGTGGCAAGGTGGGTAAGGTTGTCGATATCGCAACGGATGGCGGTTAAGAGCAGTTGCTGCGCTGAAGACATAGAAATTTCCTTGGTGACTCGCCGCCTAAATGTGAACACTCCCATACCGTTATTCTCCCATACCATGCTGAAGCGTATGGGAGTGAACAGGAACGTTATGGAAGTATGAGTGTACTGGAAAGCGCTTAGCGTAACGACAGAGCGCCCGCGCCTACATCATCACCTACTGCGTCGCTATACGCTTTGGCCTCTTCTGCTTCGGTAGCATCGCTAAAGCGTACCACCAACACACATGAAGCCAGGATCAGTACAGTGAGGCCTAAATAGAACAGACCTTGCTGATAGGTCAGGCTTTCGCTGCGGAACAGAAAGGCAGCGCCTACCGCGCCCACGTTACCGCCAGCGCCGACTATGCCTGCTACGGCACCCAGTGCCTTTTTGTTGATAAACGGAACCACGCCAAAAGTAGCGCCTTCCGCCATCTGCACAAACAGGCTGAACACCAGCATGATACCTATCGCTAGGCTTAATACGTGCATCTGCGAAAACGCTACCAACGCAATACCTTCGCAAACCAAGGCAATAAACAGCCAGCGAACGCGTCCTTTCAAGCCCCCTTGCTTAGCGAAAAGATCCGAGAAGACGCCGCCTAAAGTACGCGCAAAAATATTCATTAAACCAAACAGACCGGCAATCAGACCCGCGGTGGCCAGGGTAAGCTCAAACTTATCAAAGAAGTAGATGGCGGCAATATTGTTGATCGTCAGTTCCACGCCAAAGCAGAGGCCATAGACAACGAACAGCGCCCAAACACGAATATCCTTGGCGGCGGCTAGAAAGCTTTGCGCGGCACCATTTTCGCCAGAAGCTTCAGGCAGTTCACCCCGTGCGCGCAGGTCGCTGAAGTTGCCGTTGGGGGCATCCTGGGTAAAGAACCAGTAGCCAATGCCGGTAAAGAACATCACTACACCAGGCACCATCATCGCTAAACGCCAGCCAAAGGCTTCGTTAACGCCCAGCATCAGCATACCCGAGAAGATTAGTGGCATCAGTATCTGCGTGGTGCCACCACCCAGGTTTCCCCAACCTGCGCTAGTAGCGTTGGCGGTACCGACCACATTGGGGGCGAACATCATCGAGGTGTGGTACTGGGTAATCACGAAGGAGGCGCCAATGGCCCCAATGGCTAAGCGCGCCAATAAAAAGGTTTCAAAACTATCGGCCAAGCCAATGCCCATCACCGGAATAGCGCCTAATATCAGTAGCCCGGTATAGGTTTTACGCGGGCCGATGCGGTCACACAGTACGCCAATTGCAAGGCGCACAATGACCGTGATCGCTACCGAAGCGATAATCGTATTGCCGATTTGTGTTTGAGTCAGTGAAAGGTCTTCTCGAACAATCGCCATAAGAGGGGCGATGCCGAACCAGCCGAAGAAACAGATATGAAACGCGAACCATGAAAAGTGGAAAGCGCGCATCTGAGGAGTCGAGAAGTTAAACAGCCGAATGCGGTTGGCTTTGTTGCGTATGTCCATGGGATGGCCTCACGGGGCATAAAACGAGTTGATCGCTACGCAACGCAAACAAGTTAGCGCGTTACGCAAACAATTGACGAGAACATGCCTTCACCGTTGAAGGTCAGGTTCGACGCACTCGTACCCGACTGGGCCTGGTCCACGCCTACCACCACTGGTAGGAGTTATGCAGGTAGTTTGCCAGTTGAATATTTATTGCTAAAAATCAATATCTTAATTTATTTTTGTTGTGCGTATTAGAGATGAGTGATCAAGTCTATGCTGCATGATTGGGCATGCAACGCCGATTTTGCGGCATCTTGGTGCTAGAAGGGTGCAATGGGCGGACTGAACGTGCAGCCATTATTCATGTAAATAGACGGCATCAATATCCAGTGTGGAGTGGCTACCAATCGCTTCAAAGTGTTCGCTTAACCAACGTTCAGCGGCAGCTTGTCCCTGCTCGAAAAGATGGCATAGAAAAGGCCACTCAGAATTGGATTTGCTGGAGACAGAGAGGCCCTCAAGTGCCTGCTCGCCGCTAATGCGGTGGAACAACGCCTGCTGGTAGCAGTTTTCAATGCCTTGCTCATCGAGGGTATGCTTAAGCAGCGCAATCATACGGATCTCTTTAATCAGTGCTGAGTTAAAGGTGATCTCGTTGAGGCGATTCATAATGGCCGATGCCGAGGTGGGGACTTCGTTACGGCTGATTGGGTTGATTTGTATCAGCAGAATATCCCGTGCGCTGCACTCCTCCATGAGAGGAAACAGGGCGGGGTTACCCATGTAGCCACCATCCCAATACGCTTCGCCGTCGATCTCCACTGCTTGGAATATAAAGGGCAAGCAAGCGGAGGCCATCACCGCGTCAACGCTCATCTCTTCACGGCGGAACACCCGCTGTTTACCCGTGCGTACGTTAGTGGCCGCGACAAACAGCTTAAGCTGTTGGCATTGCCTAACCCGCTCGAAATCAATATGTTCGGCCACGATATCGCGCAGCGGATTTATATTGAGTGGGTTGAGTTGATAGGGGGAGGCCACACGGCTTAATAGATCCATCGCAATAAAACCGGGCGAGTGATCCAGGCTCCAGTTGCCGGTCAATATGTCCAAGGGAGAGCGGCGGATGGGGCTGGCCATACCCGCGCGACTCACCGCTTGCCAAAAGTCGTGCAGTGCTTGCCGAGCGGTCTCTTTATCGCCTCTTGTGAGCGCATCGGCCATTACCACGCCATTCATTGCCCCGGCGCTGGTGCCGCTGATGCCCTCAATCTCAATGCGGTCATCTGCCAGTAGGCGATCAATGACACCCCAGGTATAAGCCCCGTGGGCGCCACCGCCTTGTAACGCGAGATCTAGCTTTTTGACCTGTGCCATATGCTTTTTCCCATTGCTGCTGGTGAGGAAAGTGGTTTTATTGCAACCAGCATGGCATAGGCGGCTAGATAAGACGAAAGGCTATTTAGCGTACAACGGCTATTTAAGGTGCGCCCGCAAGCGGTGAGTGATGATTGGTTGAATAGGGCGCCTCATACATGGCGTGCTCCATGAGGTTGTCCAACTGCAGGGCGAGCTGCTGGCTGGCTTCTTCCATGACTCCCAAGGCGGCCAGTTGACCATTGCGGTCGCCCAGGCGGGCAAACTTAAGTGCTTCCGCGCCACTGTCATGCATACGGCGATGGGGTGCCGCCAGCGCTCGATAGGCCTCAGTGCGGGCGTAACGTTGGTGACCTTCTCCATGTTGATGCCAGCGCCCTAAACGGCATTGGTGATGGTCTTCTAGGGGAGTGTCTGTGTTGGCAGAGAGGAGCTGCTTATAAAGCCGACACTTCCACACCGCATGATCAAGCTTCGCGGAGTGTAAAAACGCAGCGGTGGCATTGTGATGAATCACCTTGTGCATATGCTGAGCTTGGTCAGCAAGCTGATGCACTGCCTGCTTGGCTGCTTGCGCGGAATGGGTAATCTCCTCGTCGGCCAGACGTTTTTTCACTACGGCCTGCGAGTGTTCTCTTACCTGGCTATTAATTTGCTCCATCAGTAGGCTGAGCTGATGGCTCAAGCTGTGCATAGTCAACGCTAAGCGGTGGACATCGTCTGCAATGGCTGCCAATCCTGGAGATTGCTGGCTAGCGGCATCGGTGCTGCCAAGCAGACCTTGGCTATGGGCCGTTTCGAGGGCCGTACTTACCGCTAACGCCTGGGCGTGGCCTGCACTACGGGCGAGAGCGACCTGTAGCTGGCTTAAGGCGTGCAGAGTTTTAGCTAACACTAATGGGGGTAACGCTTCGGTACGTTCAGTGTCGTGGCAGCGTTGGTCAAGGCTACTGACCGCCTGTTCAGCGGTGGCAATTAAATTAACCGTTTCCGTTAGGGTGGCCCGCTCGCCGGCAAGCTGATCCGCGTACTCCTGTATGCCACTATTGAGAGAAGCCAGCATATCCGCGCCTCTTGCCTGCAGCATGCCGATGGATTGTGCCGGTTTCATCAGGCTCAATAATCGACAACTGGGGGAGGGGGTAGCAGCGTCAAGCTGAGTGCGTAACTCGGCAACTTCCTGTTCCAGGCGGCGAATTTTTTGGTACGGGTGCATAAAGGTGAACATGGCAGAGACACCTACGGCAGATAGCAATATTTTGTGTTAATTTGTCACAAAGTATTGCAGAGGGTTCCCCTGTGCGCCTGATTTAGCGGCCGAAAATGATAAAATTCAGCTACTGATTGCCTGTAAGGCTGAGGTTGTTAACGTTCCCCTCATTAAGATTCTGGGTAACATTAGCGCCGGGCTAGCTGTGCGGCGGTGGCCGTGCAGCCTAAAAACGCGGAGGTGGCCAGCCACTCGGCATCGGGATAATAAGCGAACACATACTGATCCTCTTTTAGACTGTCGATCAGCGGGTAAGTGACGTCCTCGCGTACCGCCGGGCAGCCATGGCTGCGACCGAGCCGCCCCGTTTGGGTGATAAAGGCGTCGCTTACATAGTCCGCGCCGTGGATCACAATAGCGCGCTCAAACGCCAAGTCATTGACGTTGGGTTCCAGACCCTCCAGGCGCAGTGAATAGCCGTTGCGCCCATAGTAGCTGTTCATAGTGCGAAATAGGCCAATGCTGGATTGATGGCTATCGGGGGTATTGGAAAACGTCTCTGCTTGGGCGTCGCCAGACCCCTGGCCGTGGGAGACCAGCTCTTCGAAGAGTAGCTTATGCTGGCGCAAATCAAATACCCACAAGCGCGGCTCGGTAGATGGCAGCGAGTAATCGATCACTGCCAAGCGCTCGGCATTAGGCTCGGCGCAGTTAAGCGCTTGGGCGGCTAAACGCAGCGCATCGGGCGAGGCCTGGGGGGCGAGCTGCAGCAACTGATGGTGTAAAGGCAGTATGCCGCGAGGTGGCGTTGAATCAACTTGGGCGAAGAAACTGGCAGCGTGGAGCGGTAATGTAAATAATGTAAAAGGGAGAGAAAATAATAACGTGGCAACATTTAAACGAAGAGCCATAAAAGTCGATCCTACGAGCAATATAAGTCATTATAAAGATTAGCCGACTAATATAAAAAACAGGGTCGGCGATGTGGAAGACTATAGTAACGCAAGGAGAGGGCGATGAACGAGATACAGCCACTAAGACAATGGGCGATAGGGGTCGCTCTTTGTCTCACGCTTACCCACAGCCCTTTAGGCATTAGCTATGCGAATGCGGATTCAGCGCCGTTACAACAGGCGTTAGCCCAGCAATTAAGCGCGGTTGAGGCGCAGCGGCTACCCGTTACTGAGTTTTATCAACTGCGTGATGGGCAGCCCGCCTGGCAGGCAGCCGTGGCGGTTGAGTCACTGGTGGCTGCGTTGAATAGCTTGGAAACCGATGGTCTAACACCCGAGGATTACCACGCTGATACACTGATTGATGAGTTCCAGCGCAGTCAGGCAAGCAGTCAAGCCGCTCAGGCGTCGTTTGATATTAAAGCAACTCGAGCGTTGCTGCTGGCGCTGGATCATTTAGAGCGCGGTAAGGTGAACCCGCGCGATGTCGAACCCCAGTGGGATGCGCCGCGCCCTGAACGTCGCTACTCACTGCTGCGTGTGGTGCATGCCGTCGATGACCGCTCGCTTGATAACGCGATCGCGCTGGCTCGGCCCTCGTCTGCTGAATATCAGCAACTGCGCGATGCCTTGAAGCAGCATTATCAGCTGGCTAACCTGGGCAGCGTGCCCTACTTGGCTGCGCGGGAAGAGTCGTTGCGGCCAGGCGATGAAGCCGACGATGTGAGCGTGCTGCGCCAGCGCCTGGCACTATGGGGAGAGGCTGAGTTACAGGTGGCGGATAGCAGCGCCTATCCATTAATCGGTGTACAAGCCGGGTCGAATCGGCGTGCCTTTGATGCACCGCTGGAAGCCGCGGTGAGGCGTTTCCAGCGCCGTCATTTGCTGCAGGAAGATGGTGTAGTGGGCGAACAAACTCGCTTGGCGTTGAACACCTCAGTGGCGTCGCGAATCGACCAACTGCGGGTCAATTTAGAGCGCGCGCGGTGGATCCGTCCGATGCAATCTGCTGAGCCACGAGTATGGGTTGATATTGCAGGCTACCGGATGCACTACGTGCGCCCTAACGGCCAGCACTGGGACGCCCGTGTGGTGGTAGGAACCCCGCGGCGCGAGACGCCGATTATCCACTCTACGATCAGCCATTTAACCATTAATCCTTCCTGGACAATCCCGCCGACGATCATGCGCGAGGATGTGTTGCCCCAGGTGCGTGCCGATATCGACTACTTGGCGCG
>Ga0208919_1001237_pt1 | contig 15159 bp, 11 predicted proteins | sample 4_EtaG_FD_184076 | JGI IMG/M metagenome (GOLD analysis project Ga0208919, IMG submission 184076) | Marine viral communities from the Subarctic Pacific Ocean - 4_ETSP_OMZ_AT15127 metaG (SPAdes) (version 3) | ecosystem: Environmental > Aquatic > Marine > Oceanic | place: Pacific Ocean | collected...
AACAACGCAAACATGAGTTCAAAAAGAAATACAAACTTAGTGATAAGCAATTTAAAGAAGTTCGTAAGATGAATAAGTTTAAAAGAACTATGTCAAAAAAGGAATTTGAGGAAGCTGTTAGACGTTTTGATGAAACTTCGGAATATAAATATGACGTACTTGGACAAGATATGGTAAAATTCGATGAAACGATGGTCCAAGATTTGTATAAATACAATAGGTCTCAAGGTTTCAACGAATATACTTTTGGTAGAACTCAGGACTTTAAAGAAGGCATGTATGAGGACCAGATTGCTCGATCAACATTAGACCCTAACTTAATGCCATCGACTGGAGCTCCTCAAGACTACGGAACTGATGTCGGTTTTCTTGAAGGACTTGCAAGAATAGGTGGAGGAGCAGGGACTGGAGCAGCTATGGGTGTAGGGACTGGAATAGCTGCGGCTGGACCATTAGGCGGTATAATTTCACCAATAACTGCAGGTGGAGGTGCTATTGTAGGTGGTGGAATAGCCGCACTTGATTTGATGTTTGGCTCAGAAACTGCAGATAAAGGTGCATTGACACAAGCCGAAAACTATATCAATGAAGTTGAAAGCATGGTTCCGATGATAGCAGATAGACCACTGAATCAAGCCGCAATATCTCAGCAACTTACTCAAATGGATCAAAGTCTTGCAGATGCAAAGCAATCAGCGAAGGTTAAAAAACTAAGAGCAAAGATAGCGAGCTTAGAAAACAAAGTAATTATACCTGGCGTATATAATACAAAATCAATGTTATCAAAGTAAATGAATCCTCAAGTACTTCTCGAGTTATATAATACTCGGCCCAGTTATTTTACAGAGGAAGAGGTTGATGATCTTGAAAAATTAGCGAAAGCTAATGATTTAGACTTCAAAAGAAATCGCCTCGATGCTGACTTTAAGTTAGGTCGTACTATTTCTCAAGCTGTAGGTGGAGTAGTCGAAGGTATGACTACCCTTCCTGTTGGCGATGACCCCAGAAACTTCCCAGAACGAGTTGCCAAGAGTCTTGGCCATCTTGTTGGTTTTGTAGGTGGCCCTGGGAAACTCTTGTCTGGAACAAAAGCTCTAAGTGGTTTAAAAGGTTTTCAAACATGGACTGAATTGGGTGGCTCCGTTCCTATGGCAGCTACAAACCTTCTTTTCAAAGGTGCTTCTAAGATAACAGAAGGAGCAAAGACAAAAGAGGCTTGGAGGTCTATTGAATTTCTTAAGAAGAATCTAAATGCGACTGATATAGTCCATGATGCTCTTCATTTAGGAACTGCTTCTGCTATTTCTTCTTGGACACATGGAGTAGATGAAGCGATGTCATCATTTATGCATGGATCCATTGCTGGAGGTGTATTTGCAGGTATAGGTAACTATATGCAATTAACCAAAATGGTAAACAGTTCTAACGAAACAATGGCAAAATATGGTGCACAAACCGTAAGAGCCCTTGCAGGTGGTATATCAAATCAGTTAATGACTGTTCTTCCACAAGACGATGTCCCTCCAGAGGATCAAATATATGCCTTCTTACTTGGTACTTACTTCGGTGGTAAGTCAATGCCTGCTCATAAAAAGGTTGCCTATAGGAAGTTCGGAGAGATGGCCAAATCTGAAGAGTCTCAAAATCCAATAGAACGACCTGAAGATTTGGTTGGTTGGAAAGATTTTCCGAAGGAAGTACAAAAAGAAATACTCACATTAAAAGCTGAAAGGGAATCTCAGCTTGCTATTATGGCTCAAGGGCTTGTGGAAGAAGGTCACATGGATGCTCCTGTAGTTGGTTACAAAGGTGACCAATACATTGTTATTGGAGAACCAACAAAGAATAATCGAGTCAGGATTCAAGATATAAACGACCCAGATGCGAGGGTGAAATTTGTTAAGCCAGAGAATCTGGATGTCAATCTCGGCTTAGAAAGACCAGAAGTAAAAACAGAAATAATAGATGAAAAGCCTGTTGATACTGCAGTCGTAGAAAACACAGAATCTGTTGATGTTGTAACAGATTTACCTACCAGATTAAATAGTTTAGCAGATAACGTATCAAAACGAGGTGGATATGCAAAGGAAAAAGTCGTTACTGAGCTGGATAAGGAACTTAAAAAGGCTCGTGACTTTGAAGATCCTAATGAGTTTGTTGAGAATATTAGAAAGAAATTCTCAAAAGCAGAAATAAAAGAAGGTTCAGAAGAACATCATGACCTACTTGCTTTCCACAAAAGAGTGACGACAGAAGAAAGAGTTGGTGAGATTGCCTATGATTTAAATGAAGGGACATTTATAAGAAAAGACGTAAGCAAAAGTAATCAGATTATCATAAAGAAAAGAGCTCCTTCTTTTTTTGATTCTCTATTTGGTCGTGATGGCGAAAAGGTTATTCTTGAAAAAGTAGACATGTATTATGAAGGAGAAGTAAAGATACCAATTGAAGGAGGAGGAACTCGAACAGTCAAAAGAAGATATGTTTGGGAAACAGATATTTCTCGATATCTTGACTATAATTCCATTCCATCGAAAAAAGAAGCTCTTAGTGATAAATCGAAAAAGAAAAGTGGTCCTAAAGCAAAAAGAGCAAAAGCTGGGAAAAGATACTATGGAATCCACAAGGATTTAGCAGATCAAGGACTTTATATACATAGTGGAGTAAAAGAAAAAGGTCGTTATGTCGTAATGCCATTTCAAGTCGAAGGAGGAGCAAAGGCTACATCCTACGTTCGAAACAACATGCTTACAATAAACAAGCATTTTAAGGGAAGTCAAAAAACATACAATAAAAACAGGGACCATTTTGCAAGAGAGATGAAAGAGTTTCAAAAAATGTCTTTAAAAGAAGGCAAGGAACTTTATGACAGAATTATCGGAAGTAACATAAAAGCATTAGAAAAGATAAACAATCTTTCTTACAAAAAGATGGTTGAAGCTGTAAGGGAAGATTTAAACAAAGGCAAGAAACCTCGTTTTATTTTAAATGCACAAGAATTAACTCAGCGAATGCAAGTCTTAGATTCTGGAGATCCAGGGCTAAGGGTTGGTGGATACACTCATATAAAGGATATGAAAGATGGATTTCGAATGTCTATCATATCTACTGAAGGAAAAGAGCTTGGTGGAAGGTTAAATCATCTTGATGGAATTTTCGTAGTTAGACAAGATGTATTCGATGCTATGATAAGAGATATTGGTGCTCCTGTTGAAGCTGGTGTTTTGAAAGGTACGGTTGCTTCCAATGCTACAGGGGAAGGTGCAATTATAGGAAAATTTGCTTATTTCAGAGCTGGGAATGAACGAAATCAGGTAATGAGGCACCATAAACAACATGGGCATTTATATGACACTGCTAACAAACAAGCAGGGTTACACAAGAAAATGGGATTAGAGGTCGATAAAATACTTAGCTCAAAGTTCTCAACTGAAGATGGAAAAGCTATTGGAAAATATAATCCTCTTATGAAAGAAAAGAATCCTGAATTAAAAGATTTAGTTACATATACATTACCATTTGAAGATGTTCGATTAAATTCCTCAAACTTCGAGAATCCAAAGAATATGCTTAAAGATACGTTTGTTGTCCGTCAAATGTTTTCAAATCAAGTTGAAGAACAAATGCCAAGAGAAGTCATTGAGTCTTTCATAAAAGAAAACTTGGACAATTCAGTAAAAGGCAAAGAAGATATTAATCGAATAATGGATAAAATCATTGAAGGCAAAGGAAAACTTAACCTTGCAGAAAAAGCACTTGAGAAGCTTGAGGTGGATGATATATCTCTTCAAAATGTTGTGAATATTATTTCAGGTGGCGATAGTCCACTCTTCAGAAAAGTGATGAACCATATTATCAAAGTAGAAAATAATACAGAATGGTTTAAAGGAGACATGGTTACTCCAGAAGCTTTAAGTGAAATAAGTCAAATACAGAACTTCTTTTCTGTTGGTGACCGTATTTTAAAACTATGGGGGCATACTCCTGCAACGATGAATTATCCTCATGTGCAAAAACAAGTTGATATGCTTATGCGTAAATATGTTCTTCACAGAATATTAAGACCAAAAATAGAAGGTTCTTTCAAAGCAATAGGGAACCCTTATAGCGAATATAAGCAACAAACCCTTCTTGGGAATAAAAAGCTTAAATATGGTGAGTATATGCTCCAGGAAAATGCTGGAAAAAAAGTCGTTCAGATAGCAGGTGTAAACGATGGAAAGCCAATTACATTGAGAAGACTATGGGATATCTACGGAAAGAAAAACCCCGAACTATTTGAGCATGTAATTGCTCGTGTTCCTATAGATTCTGTAGGAGGCATAAGAGTATTAAAATTTAAAGGATTCACAAAAGACCGAGGCTCAGGCGTTATTTTACATCCAAAAGATATGGAATACTTAGGAGGAATGGATCTTGACATAGATTCAGTGTTCGTATACACAAAAACCTCAAAAGCATTCAGGGATTCTATTAAAAAGAATAAAAATGAACATGAGGTAAATGGTAAAACTCAAGAAGCTATTACAGATAAAGCAAAGAAGAGATGGACAGAACAGGTAGACCCAGAAAAAGAAATATTTCTTGGATTAAATCCCTATACAAGATTGCAGCAAAGCGTTGCCTTTGAAAGGTCTGCAAAAAACATTGGTGCGGTGGTTCATGCAAAATCAAGAGTACATACTTTATTTACATTGACAAACAAAAGAAAACAAACAACCCTCAAAACAGAAATAGACCCAGAATCTGTTGGACTTGATAAAGGGGATACTGTCTATATAAAACTTACCCCAAACAATGACAATGGTAAACAACTTCGAGAGGATTCAAGAGCATTGATGAACATTGTTTTAGATACTCCAAAGTTTAAAAATGTAAATGTATCATCTTCTGAATTTCAATATGAACTAATGCGATCAGCGTTTAAAGATATGAGGCTTGTAGATAGCAAAGGAAGGCTTATTCCAGGGCAAGAGAATCTATTGCTCTCAGACAGTATAAAGCTTATAAAACAAACTATTTACAAAGAATTGATGGAAGTAAATGAAGCTTTAAGAGGCACAAAATTTGTAGACGGTGAAAAGAAAACATTGAATCTATGGGACCCAGGACAAGATAACATTATTAACATTGCGAGGCGACTTGTTGATCGGGCCGAAGCAGAGGGCTTGGACATTCCTGGTTCAACCATGGTCCAAGCCCGCAGACTTTCTGAGTTAAATGCAGATTTTTCGGTTACTAATTGGATAAGTCCCGAAAGAGTCCAAAAGTTGATGGAAGACTTTAAAAAGCTTTCTCAATCGGGAAATAAAAAACTCTCCAAAATATTGTTAAGAGAGTACAATATGATGAAGGGCAAATTAGAAGATATGCCTGAAAATACTGCAGATCAGATTAATATGAAACGTGATTTCGTCATGGATAGATTGACTACCTTGGTTTCTGCAAAAAGATTGATGGAAAAAGCTAAAGGACTGACTGATGAACAAGTTACTTCAATTCTTCAAGAAGCCAATGTTCTTAGAAACGATTATGCTATATTGATGGCCCAAGCCAAAGAACAGCAAATAGAACACCAAAAATTTGTATCGCAGAAGACAAGCGTAGACACTATTAATAAAAAAATCATTGAGCAAGGCAATAAATATACATCTGAAGAAAAAGCTTTTTTCCATGAAATCTTACTTTCGAATACTTATAGACATGAGTTTGCCACATTCAAGGCTTATAAGGCAAATCTTTATGCACAAAAAAGAAAGGCTGAAAAGGCAAAAGATATTGAAGAAGTAGAAAAATTAAACTTTGCACTTAAAAACGCAAGCCAGCTTTACAATAATACTAAGGTATTGTCTATTGGGTTAGCATCCAGAGCAATACCTAATGCTACCGTAGCAGCGTGGGGAGCAGATTTTAATTCTATGGCTAAAAAGGTTGGTGACCCTGGAAGCACTTCTACAATAAAAGAGATATTAGGTCTATCTAAGCCTACCTCTAAAACTACAGAAAAATTATCAAAAACAAATGAGTCTTTATCTGATACGCAAAGGTCTGAGACAATAGACAAGCTTCGTCTTGCTTATTTCAAAGAGATTCCAGACACGCCTCGAATAAGAAAGGCTAAAGAGGATTGGATCCAGGTACTTAAGGAATTTCCAGAATTAGGAAATCTTGATAAATTCGAACAACATTTTGCAGGTGTATTATCAGAAAAATTTTCAGCAATGGGATTGCCTGGAATGAGCAAAACTCCAGAAGCAGCCAGATTAGAGGACTTAGAGTTTTTTACTAAGAATTTTCTAAGTATGAAACAAGGAAATTGGGTAGAAAGGATGTTTGGGCTCAAAAAGGCTGATAAAAAGGGCAATCTCATTTGGAACAAGTACTATACTTATGTTTTTCCCGATACATTGGCAGAAATACATAAATACAGAGATTTGCATTGGTTAACTAAGAAAACTCATGTGCTTTATAAGGATGGAACAGTCACAAAGTCAAAAGAAATGGATGTTGAGGTACCTATGTCTCACATGGGATATCAAACAAAGATACAGGATTTACTTCTACAACGTAAAGAATGGGCTGAAAAAGACATAGACAATATTTATAACGATAAAACAAAATGGATGGCAAAGATTCCCGAAAGGCTTGGAATAGAGAATGCAATTATTGGATTAAGAAACTATGAAGCATTCCCAAGTTTAATTGGAGGTCATCCTTGGCATAAGCAAGCGATACTTTGGCAGAAACACCTGAAAAACCTGGAAGGCAAAAGTTTTTCTATTTTAGAAGGTGGTAAAATTAAGTATGTAGATATTAATTATATCCAAGCAAAAATGAATAAGTCTATAGACCAGGTTGTCGATTACATATCGAAAGAGATTTATCATGGGACTAATCGTAAAGCATTTGAAAAAGATTTTTATGATTCTACAATAAAATATAGAGACAAGCATGGATGGTTAAATGTAAATAAGTACATTACTCACGAGATTAGCCATAAAATATTCAACGGTAAAGCTGGCGATTTAGTCGGCAATAATCATACTGTTCAATTTATGCTAAAACTTGCTCATCATATACAGGTTGGAGATTATATGGTAAAAGGGACAAAGGTTAAAAACTTAGACCCTGAACAAAGAGCTAAGATGACGAATAAATTGTTACAAAAAACAAAGATGAGAGAGATAGGTTTTGTCAAAGACAATTATTTTCCTTTAAGAGAGCATTTAAAAGCTGAGAAGGAAGCTTATTTAGAAAAAATGGCAGTAGATCTTGCTGCTCAAGGAATGTCAGAAAAACAGGTTGCTGAAACAATTCTAAGAACAAAGAACGATATGGCTTTTAAAGCATCTGAAGATGGAGGTATATCGCGAGATATGGCTGATATATTTACTGGAAGTACTGGAAATATCAATAGAGTTTCCAAAGAATTGCAGTTTAAACGAACTGGTCAAAAACGTAGACCTGGATCCACTCTTGGAAGAAGTAGAGATAACCCTATTCCAGGAAACAACAATTCAATGGATGCTCTAAGGAATTATATGGTTGAAGCTATTAAAGCTAAGTACAATTTAGCAATGGCACTCTCAACATGGAGAACTATAGATTCATTTGAAGTCAATAAAGCAATGGGAAACCAAACAGAGAACTGGTCAAGATTTATGAGACTTCAAGCAAATGCAGCACTTGGGTATCCATCTATTATTCCAGAAGCATGGGTAAATGACCCTACTTTTAATATAAAGAAAACCTTATGGTATAAATTCTCTGATTATGCTATGAAAAAACGTCTTGATAATATTTCAGTAAAATATTTCGATGGAAAGAAATGGCAAGGAAGTGACGAAGAACTTTATTCTAAGATGGCTCATTTTGCAAACTTAGAGGCTAAATGGTCTATGATGACCTTATTGGCATCAACAAGAACGATGGCAAACAACATGCTTGGTGGATCCGTTCACTCTATTATAAATGCTGGAGCAAGACCTTGGTTAGACGCGGGCAAATTAAACGAACTAAGAACAAGAATTCCATTAGCTAAAGGTGAAAAATCTAATACTATAAGAGATTGGGATTATTTTACCAATATGGCTGAATCTCATGGTGCAACTGAATCTTGGTTGAGAGCAGAGTTGAAAGCAAATCCGATGTTTCGTACCAGTCAAGGTGGTCGATTTATGAGAGAACTCATAGATAACATGAAAAAGAATAATTGGGAAAGTGACAAGGCTACTGTCATGGAGATTGCCCAAAGGCATGGCTATTCAACCAAAGTTATGGAAGCTGCTGGATTCTTCATGAAGGTTACAGAGGCAAGATTAAGAAGAAGAGCCTTCTTTGCTCATTATTTAAATGCTATGGATGTACTTGAGACAAATAAGGTAAAATTTGACAGAGATGATCCATGGCTAATTAAATATGCTATGGAAGGTGTTAAAGGAACTCAGTTTATATATAACAATGCAAATAGACCTTTGTTTTCAACTTCAAATTTTGGTCGTATCTTTTCAAGGTTTCAAATCTGGACATGGAATTCAATGAGATTCAGAAAAGACATCTATAAACAAGCTAAGGCTATGGGTATGAATCCAATGTCGAAAGAGTTTGACAGATTTAAACGTATGGTCCAGGCAGATATGTTTATGTTTTCACTGGCCAGTATGTTCCCTGCAACAATTTTCGAAAACAATATGCCTGCACCTTGGTCCCAATTGCAAGACTTATCAGCAGTTATGATGGGTAGTGAGAAAGAAAGAGAAAGAGCATTCTTTGGTACACTGCCTCCTGAATTGTCATGGATTCAAGCGGTGTCTCCACCTTCAGCCAGATACATAATGCAACCTATTGGGAATATGATGAAAGGTGATTGGTCACGATTTACCTCTTACCAAATATGGACATGGTTTCCATTCGGAAGATTAATGAGGACTGTGGCTGGTCCAAACAACGTTTTGGAGAATCCAATGGGTGCTATTAACACACTAACTGGATTACCTCAGTTTCAATTATCAGCTATAGCAAAAGACCGAAGAAAAAAGAAGAAAGAGGAGGAAGAGGCAATGGCTGAAACAGAAGACATTATGACCGAATAAAAAATTTTTTTGAGGGAGCAACCTTCTCTATCAAACTGAGTTGTGGGTTTTTAGAGAAACGGAGGTTATTCAGTTACTCCCTCAATGTACTTAACAAGTTAAATCTTATTGCAATTTCTGCAAACTCTTTTTTCTAATCCGTATTTTGGCCATTCATGTAAAATCCATTCGTTCTTATCGGCTTGTTGTTTTGTATTTTTACAAGTTGGGCAGTTAAATATTGTTTCATGGTTTTTCTTTTTCGTCTTATTCAGCTTGGTACTACGCATAGTATGTGACCTTATGCTAATCCAGTAACACCTCTACTAACTGGAGTCTTATTTACGAACTTTCTGACCTTAATGTTTTCCTTGTCAAGACCAGTTCCCTCAGCAATCATATGTTCGATTAAATCTATTAAAGCTGGAGGTTGATTGTCCTCAATAAAATCAGATGGAATTATTATTTCCACTTCTACTGAGTATTCTATTTTTGGTTCGTTTATCATTTGCTTGGGAACCTATTGCTTTTTTGGGTGATTCCGAGGAGGTATTCGATGAGAGATAAGCGAATAAATCCCCAAGCTTATATTTATAAGGGCAGTCCGAACATTACTAAGTATGTACGCCAACAAAGACTTAGTCACTTTTTCGTTCGTTTTTTTCATAAAATATCCACATACATGGTTAATTTATTTTTCTGACTACCCTTAAACATAAATGGAGCCAAAGGCTGCTCAACCTTTATTGACGACACCCGAGCACTACTTTTCAGCATTTCTTGACTCCATTAGTCTTATAATTTGTCCCGCAGTATAGACCATAGCATCTAAGATTTCTTCCAAAGATTCAAGAACTAAGTCCCTATCATCTTCGAGAGGTAAATCTTGTCCATATATTTTCTGCCCATGATCCAGCCTGTCGGAAATTAATTGTTTAATTTTATCGTTGATTCCACTCATTGAATAACTCTATAAAGAAATCCAAAGGTATTAAAACTTTAGTAGAGCCTCTATCTTCTCTAATGAAGACTGCGTGGCAATTACCAAGTTCCAGGAATTTAGGCAAGCTCTTTCTTATTTTAGCTTGGATAAAGAAATGGTCATTTACTATAACATCTACATCCTCAGCTACTCCCATGCTTTTGCCATTACTTCCCCAAGTTCGAATAGCCTTATGTTCCTCTTCTCTGAAGAATGTCTCTATTTCTTTCTCAAAACGATAGCCTTTTCTTTTGGATTTACTACTCACAATTGCTACAGCTTACGCCATTCCTCGTTGATTCTTCTTTTAGAAATTGTGCATTATGAATATCTGCAGTTGTAGGTTCAGCAGGGGTTATCTTCTCAATAAGATTATCAAGTTCTTGAATCATAGATTTTGGTGTATCTGCCAATCTAATGATTCCCCTGTATTTTCTAAGTGAGTCCAGAATAAGGACACTTTCAGTTTCAGTTAATTGAGCCATATCTAAGTTTCCCAAATTGATAGTTGTAATGATATTTCGCAAGGTAAAATTCCCATGCCAAATGCTAAGTGTTTTCCTTTGTTTGTCGATTCAGTTATAGTTAGAGTAAATACATATAGTAATGTAAGCCTAACTATACTTGTATTTCCAACAAGTTGTTTATCAAATCCGAATATTTTCATGTAATTTTCAACCTTTTTACCTTTTCTACTTTCGCATAATCACAATTTTCATTGGCTATCACATGTTTTCTAAGTGCAGCATTGTCAATTTTAATTTCTATTCCCTTGAATTCCTCTGGAACAGAGTTTTCATCAAGTATTTCTAATTTACCTGGACTTTGAAATACGGTGAATTTGTGACCACTATTTTCTACTGTAAACTTGTTTGTTCCAGTTTGCTCTCCAGTATTTTCAACTGTTGTGATTATAAGATTTTCAAGAAACTCATAGACACTATTAATGGCCTTCTGTCTTCTTCTTAATTTGTTTATGAAGTCTTTGTGAACATCTATTTCAGCTTTTATCACTTGCTCATCCGTTTTCTTACTGAGCATAACTTCTTTAAGGTTTAATTGTTTTGTGCTTATCATATCTTTTATTTCATTGATTTTATCTATCCAGATAGTAAGCTCATTGTCATTATCACACATCTGCATTTCTAAGTCAGCGTCTATATATTTATCAATAAGTTCGAGTGTAGTTAATTTTCTTACATTTTCCATTTTTGTCCTCCTATTCTTCAAATCGGAATGTCTCAGGCTTGAACAAAAGTTCAGTCTTGAAGCCATTTCCATCTCTTACTTTTAAAGAGTTAAATGTTCTGACCATATTTATTGGTCTTTGTCTATCGTCCATCTCAGCATTTAGAGCCAGAATCATATCAGATTTCTGGGCAACACTACTACTATATTTAGCAGAGTGTATGCTTAGATCCGAGTTAGCACCATCAGCCTTAGTCGTATGAGCAATGCCAAGCACTCCAACATCGTATACATCAACAATCTCTCTTAACCCACCTACTATAGCATCCATTTTAAACATGCTATCATTGGTATAGCCGACGTTTATTCCATCAATGGTATCTATGACTACCAATTTAGCACTTGTAGTCGCTATTAGCTTTTTCAAAGCTTGCATTGTTGGAGGCGTACTCATAGGCATTATATGAGCACTCTCGGAAGACCATCCATTGTCATGTTCAGAGTAATAATGATCCACTTGTTCAGCAGTTACGTCTTTTGCGATTTGGGCGAATCTTCTAAATAATAAAGATGTACCAAATTCTAATGTTAACCATAAGGTAGGCATCTTTAATTTAAATATTAGATTCTGTGCCAAAGCAGTTTTGCCAAGTCCTGTGTTTCCAATTAGTACTGCTAATTCTCCACCTCTTAGTTTTACACTTTTTGGTATACTTGGAAAAACTTTGCTAAAGTAAGCAGTTGAGTTTTTATCTTCACTTCTTAGTCTTTTAACATAGTCTTTTTCCAGGTCTGCCATAGTATGAACAGTTACAAGTGGGTCTAAGCCTTTTGCTTTTTTAGGGTAAAAGATACATCTCTTATCGCAATGTGAGTCTAATACTCTATCGTGACAATTGTACATCAATGGAGTCTTATATACAGATTCTACTGCGTTATCGACTTCCGTTGCGTCCATATCTCTACCCCAATATCTATACATAGCTTTAGCACCATCCATAGGGACTGAATTTCTTAAATCAATAGATGCCATTCTTAGTACAGATTCATGCCGAGAGCCCTCAACTGGACCTTTGTTCCATATATTCCACTTACAAGTAGCTATTGCCTCAATGTCTCCTATAGGACTATCAATAGAATCTTTAACATTCGGATCAGTACTGGTTTCGTTTGACCTTTGTACTGTGTCTACCGATATCTTAGGTAGTAAAACATCAGGAGTTTCTATTTTGTTTAATGGAAATCTGGGTTCTGGTGTTCGAGCTATCTCATGAACCTCTTGATACGAGCTATTAAGAAGTTCATCAAGTGTCAAGGGAACCTTGTAAAGTTTAGTTTTTAGATTGATAGTATATCCAACTCTAATTAGCCTTGCTCCATCGTAAATATCATCGGCTTGTGGAAAATATTCAGTCAATGTAACTTTAACTTCTCTTGGTAAACTTGAGCTTGGTTCGAAACCAAACACATCTGGGATTACTATATGATAACCAGTTCCTGAGAACCAAGGTTGAATATAGTCATCGGGAACATGGTGTTTTTGTTGAAGCAATAGAACAAATGTTCTTGCTTTTTCTAACACTTGAGTGTTCGTACCATCCCCTTTGTCAATATCCATAACAATATCATTAATGTAATATTTCCCAGAATATCCAGCTATTGTACCTTTTCGTTCCATATGAGCCATAAGGCCCTTGTCGAAGCTATACCAGCTCCGATACAAAGGCCTATTGACTTTTATATGTTTAGTAACATCATCAGTAAGTACAATATTACCTCGGTGTCCACAGTGTCCTACAGCCAATTCGACATATTGTTTCAAATGAAATCCTTGCCGATTGATTGCTCGTCATCCCATGGTCCCGATAAGTCCGTATCTGAACTCATCGCATTTTCTGGAGATACGTTTGGATCTTTGAAGTCCTTAACGTATACATTACCTTTTCTATTAGGTTTTGTTTGACCGATAAAGTAATCGATGAAACTTTTATCTGGTCTTGTAGCACTTGTGAAATGGTTCCATGACTTTCCTCTATCTGTATTGCTACTGATATAAGTAAGCATTTTTACCTCTTTACCCACTAATTCTGGGTAGTTCACTTCGCCATCATCTCCACATTCTCCTGGAAGACCAGCAGCTAAAAGTAAATCTCTTACTTTAAACCCTGCTCCCCAATCTACAACCTTTCCCTTTGGATGATCTTCAGTTGGTTCGCTTCTAACCATTTTTCCAGAACCTACAGTAATAGTCTTTGACCATTCTGATTTTTCAGGGTCTGTATATCCAAGTTCGAGCTGAATCGCAACATCATGTTGAAACCCAGCTTGTTGTTCTTTTTCAGTTACGTCCTTTGATGCCTTTATAACCATGACATCAAGAAAGATATTCGATTTTTGCCCAGATGATTGTTGTCTGGGACTACTTGCGGTAATAGCCATTCTATGCTCCTTGAGCCTTATAGACTCGGTTACCTGGTGTACTTTGTTCAACTGCAGTGTTTCCATCATCATCTTCAGCAGGGCAACCTGTAACTGCACTTAGTCCATATCTACGTCCGTAAGTCAGAGCAGAGCCTAAAGCATGTGCATTAGGTTTAGCTCCTACTGGTATTGGAACAACACATTCAATGAAATCATTTTCATATCTTAATGTTGTAGAGACATCAACAAAGACCATGCCACCAGCCGTATATAGCCGATTGCATGACGATGTGTATGTAATACCATTTTCCGTTAAAGGTCCATGTACTGCCTCAATAACAGAAGAGAGATCTGCATACTTGGAATCAAAGAACGGATTGGTGCTTTTCTTCTTAGCAGCCGCCATCATCTTTTGAGCCAAATTGAGTTGTTTTGTTATTTTGATAGTACTTTTTGATTGATGAATTCCAACTGAAGTCGGAACATCAGGAGCACCAGTTTTTGGTTGCTCTTGGTCGTTATTTTGCATGTTCAAATGCCTCCTATTTACGTCCTGTTTAACCTACATATTTAAGAAATCTATTAGAATTAAGAAAGAACCTTTTAGCATTCTTTAATGGAATTCTGAACTTTTGTTTCCATCAGATCGTCAAGTTCACGAGAGATTTCCCAGCTATTATGAAGGGTACTAATGTTCTCTTCTGGTAAGTTTTTCATTACTCTTTTAAGCAATGGAAACTTCTTATCTTTAAGATTATGTGTCAGATATTCAACGAAATCGCTTTTCTTATATCCAACAGGATCTTTGGTTTTGACCATAGCCTTTAATTCAGCAGTGGTTAAGCAACTTAGTACTTCTGATCTCCACGATTCTTCTTTCCATCCTTTTTCAAAGATTTCCTCAACAGAGCTTAGGTTCATTTTTGACAATAGATCTTCAATAGCCTTGAATCCATTTTGATCATAGTATCTATTGAACCATTGGCAAATGCATGCATTAAAGAAACCGTCTTGATTCCTTTCATATACATTTACAAACTCTTTTTCATCTTGAGTAAAGTTCATATTATAACCATGACCGTTGTCAAGTAGCCATCTAAACACGATACTAAAATCGTCCTTTCTTTCAATTAGATTCATACAGTTTCTGATTTCATGGTGGATACCAGGAACAATATATCTTGCTACTTTTTTCACTTGAGTTTTGAAACTTCTGTCCTTCTTTTCTTTAATAGAAGTATTGTCTATCTCTGATTTTGCTTTAGATGTTTTCTTTAGATTTACATATACCTGAGGTTGCATAACATCATGATCCCATGCAACAATTTCGACTTCACTCCATTTGCAATTTGCGTAACGATTGAACTCCTGATAGAAATTAGTCGTTGATTTCATTGCAGTAAATGGCAGAGTAATTTCCGATTTGAATGTAGTCTCATCTGTAACCTTTGGAACTTCAGCAAGTATCTTTTGTCCAACTTGACTGTGTTCCATAAA
>Ga0208919_1001238_pt1 | contig 15151 bp, 11 predicted proteins | sample 4_EtaG_FD_184076 | JGI IMG/M metagenome (GOLD analysis project Ga0208919, IMG submission 184076) | Marine viral communities from the Subarctic Pacific Ocean - 4_ETSP_OMZ_AT15127 metaG (SPAdes) (version 3) | ecosystem: Environmental > Aquatic > Marine > Oceanic | place: Pacific Ocean | collected...
ATAAACCACGCTTGATTCATCTGTTACTCGCCATCTTTGGTTCGTAACATCCCATTCACATACAGCATCTGCCATTAATATTTCAGTACTGTCACACTCTACGCATTGATAAGTTACATTTTCATTATTCATTTTTTTTCCTTGTATTTGATTTCTTTGATCTCGAATCCACCAGCTAGGAAGTACTCAATTATTCCTACGGTAGCTCCGACCCTATAAGTTTTTTTGTCCGAAAATCTAAGCTGAACCGGTTCTTTATGTGATAAAATATTTTTCATGGGCAGTCTCCAAATTGCCTGTTTTGTTTAAGCTCCATGAGGCGACATCCTCACGGAGCTTTTTTTATCCAGTTATTTTTTTATTTCACCCCCTGTTTTGTTTTATTTTTAAAATTAGATATCAAGTAATGATTCAATCTCTTTTGATCTTGACCAACTTTTGTATAGATTATTACTGTTTAAGCTCCTGACATGTTCCATATAATCAAGTACTTCTTTATGGCTTAGGTATCCGTGGGTCATTTCCTCATCTAGCCACATATCCGGCTGTTCTGTTCTCCAAGCTCCTACCTCAACCAAACCCCCGAAATTCCCGTTGGAGCTGTTAGTACCTTCGCCCCAAACTACGCTAACTGTCCACCCGTTTGGGAAGTCAACCGCAAAACTGTTTTTATGTGTTTTCCAAGTCATTTTTTTCTCCTGTTTTGTTTTATAATTTCCTGGCTCTTTTAGGTATAATATAACACATGATGTGATATGTCAACCCCTGTTTTTTAATATCCCAAAAAGTGTTTTAATTCTTTTATTGTGTAATCGTTTTTAATTCCTACTAATTTGATAAAGTCTTTATAATCTCGAATCGTCACGGTATGAATTTTTAATATTTCTATTGCTTGCGATCTATTAAACATTTTTTATCCTTTAGGCAGTTTTTAGACTTACCTAGGTCTAATTAATTAAATAACTTGTATTACAAATCCGGACGTATCTTTTCTAGCGTCACCCTTGGCTTTTAGCCCGACTATTACGCCCTTGGGGTCTAAGAAACGCATATCGTGAATATCGCCGTTTATCACTTCATAACCTAGATATTGACTAGGTAATTCTTCACTCTTTTTAGTGCTGAATACGATTGCGACATTGCGACCGGCTCGCAAGTTGTCCAGTACTTGATCATGGTTCGCTTCTGATCTCGAAAATGTCAAAGTATAATTTTTTGGTAAATTTGTACGCTTGTTAATTGGAAATTTTGTATAGTCATAAAAAACCACATCGGGAAACATTGCGAACAATTCGGGAAATACTGTTTCCCAAGCTATGTCGCTAGTACCATTTAAACGGATAGCGGGCGTTGAACCCTCGGCAATACATTTTGATTCATGGCTAGCAATTTCTTTTATTAATTGCTTCAAAAATCCTTGACGGTCGCTGTAAAAAAATCTAGTCCTGCGAATCCTTGCATTTTGGATTGCGTTGGTATATTCGCCCGTTTTGATCATCCCGCCACGACCCGCAGTATTTAGACACCCTGAGGAACATCCAGCACTAGCGAATGGACAAACTTGTTTCCCGCTCAAATCATAGGGCGCTAAGTACATAATAGCGGTGTTATATTCGCCTTTTCCAAATTCGTTGGAATGCTGAATTTTGACGGAATTGCTACCCAATAAATTGTGCTTTTTGGGATCAAATTTATCAATTTCTTTTTTATTATTATTTTGTAGTTCGATAAATTTAGTTGTAAAATCTAATGTAGTCATTTTAATACTCACTTATTAATTTGATTAGGATTTGCGGAGTGTTAGCGCACTCTGTGAATCCGTTTTTTTACCCTTGGTAGGGTAGGGGCGGGGATTGTTCCCCGACCCTATTATTTATTTAAGTAATACTTGGTATCCCATGAACATTTTGAGTTAATGAAACTTCATCCTCATACACGTTGAAATGTGGATATTTACAATCTGTTTTCCAACTTGTATCGACTCTTTTTAATAGTTCATTTGTTCTGTATTTCGTATAAATTGAATTATCAAATTTATAATTAAAACCATGGTATAAAACCTCTTCCAAAGTTTCGGCTTTTCTTACGTATTCTTTGGCTTGATTCCAATCATTATCATCATATTGTTTAGAAGTTTTTAAATAGTCGTTGGCTAAACTAACTAAATTGTTTCTATTGAAAATCAATGTCTTTTTGATATCTGCCTTGATCATTTTGCTTGTCTCCCGTTTTGTTTATTTGCTCGACCTGTGAACAGAATAGCACACTATGTGAGATTATGTCAACACTTTTCCCCGTATTCGTTGGAAATTCAACGATATCACAGGTATAATCTAGCTACAAAAGAAAATTGCTCAAAAATTGCTCAATTTGGGTATTGACAAGATATTTTTATGCCGGAAATAAAACACAATTTGAATGATAAACAAAAGCATTTTTGCGATGTTTACCTTAACAATAATCGGAATGCCTCCGAAGCATACCGTCAAGCATTCGGAACAGATAAGGCGGAATCAGTTATAAATGCGTCGGCTTCTCGATTGTTAAGAAATGTTAAGGTGCGTGATTACATTGTTAAGATTCAGCAACAAAACGCACAAATTACGCAAAGAAAACAAGATATCGACCGTGATTTTCTGATAACGGAATACCTCGATGTGTTGAGACTGTCGAAAGAGACGAAACAACTATCAACGGCACGGCAAACGCTCGACAGTTTGGCGCATCTCGCTGGACTGTGGACAGATCGCCGAGAAGTAACGACTAATATCAACGTAGACGCTACGCTCCGACAGCTAGAGACCGCCGATCTATTACAGGCACTAAAATCTAGTAACACAAACGCCATTGACGGGGAATTTTACGAAGTAAACGGCGACTGAATCGGTGTGCGCCTCGTGCGTGGGCGATGCGTGCGTGTCGTGCGTGTGTGCGTAGGGGTGTCACGAGAATTTTCGCCGATCGCAACCCGGCTGCCGCCCCCCGCCATCGAAGATGGTGTGTACAACTCCAAACCAATAATGTGCGTTTTTGCCATTCTATGCTCGTTACCGTTATAGCTACAGTGATCGTCACTGGTAGTCGTCATTATCGTCACTCCAGCTACAGATCCTGAAGTGATGACAGAGCTTTAAGCGATTGTGTCATCATGTAAGGATAGTGACGCTTAATCACTACCGTCACTATTCGTCATTTTCGTTACTGTATTTTTCTTAAATACGGTGTTAGTGATATATACCCCCTTTAGGGGGGGTATATCACTACGCTTTTTTCTTTGTTACTTTCTTTTTTATAGGAACTTATTCTCTATAGTGGTTGTTTTTTCAACAATGCTTTGTTATTTTAGGGAATAGGGGCGGAAATACGGGACTGCACCTCCTTCGACATCCGTCCCTTTAGTGTTCAGGAGATGTAATGGCAGCAAAAAGGGACCCTAGGTTAAAAAGAGCTGGCGTATCAGGTTTCAATAAACCAAAAAGAACTCCCAGCCATCCTAAGAAGTCTCATGTTGTTGTTGCAAAATCAGGTGGACAGGTAAAAACGATTCGATTTGGGCAACAAGGCAAGACTGGTGACAGAACCATGACTCCCCGTGCTAAATCATTCAAGGCTCGACACGCAAAAAACATTGCTAGAGGCAAAATGTCAGCTGCGTATTGGGCAAACAAGGTGAAATGGTAATGGCAACTAAAAAAAGACCGGGGCTGTACGCAAATATCCAAGCCAAGAGAAAAAGAATCAAGGCAGGGAGTGGTGAAACTATGAGGAAGAAGGGACAGAAAGGTAGACCCACTGCAGCACAATTCCGGAGAGCAGCAAAAACTGCTAAAAGGAGATAACAATGCCTGAAGGTAAAGGTACATACGGAAGAAGATTAGGTCGCCCTAAAAAGAAAAGACCAATGGGTGGAGCTACGAAAAGACCAATGCGTGGAACAGGGCGTGCACCTAAGCGTGGTGTTGCAACTGGAGCAGGACGTGCAGCTAGAGGAGTTGCTGGTGCTGCAATAGGTATAGCAGGCAAAGCAATAAAAAGAAAGCCTATCCCACAGGTGGCTAAAAGAGCAAGTAAGGCTACTGTTGGTTCAATGATGAAAAAAAGAAGAAAAGCTAGAACTACTAAAAGATCATCTTACCTATAGGAATATAAATGGTTGCATTAACCGATGCACACAAAGAGGAAGCAGTCAGGAGAATAGAGAAAGAATTTGCTAGAAGAAATTTTATCTCCCCTGACGGAGAGCAACCTGACTTTCTTGACCATGTAAAGATTCTAGAAAGATCTCAATTACATTCAGGAAAAGCAGGGGGTGCTGCCCCATTCCAAAAATGGGACTACATCAAAGACCTAGCAGCTGCAATAACAGAGAACAGATTAGTCACAGTTCTAAAAGCAAGACAGCTAGGATTCTCATGGACAAGTGCAGCTTATGCAGCATGGTTATTAACTTTCAGTCCCGGCACTAATGTGCTAATGATCTCCAAAGGTCAGACTGAAGCATTCAGCTTATTGGATAAAGTAAGGTTCATTTTGAAGAACCTCCCACAGGAGTGGCAACATCCACTATCCCCTGATTCAAGATCAGAAATAGGGATACCTTCACTGGACTCAAAGGTATTGGCACTTCCATCAACTGAAGATGCAGGTCGTTCAGAAACAGCATCTGTAGTCATACAGGATGAGGCTGACTTTCATGAATACCACGCTCAGAATTACGCAGCCGTAAAACCGACTATTGATGGAGGGGGTCAGATGATTATGGGATCTACCTCCAATAAAAGAAAAATGTCATCTCTGTTCAAAGAACTTTACAGAAATGCTCCTGACAATGGATGGAAGACTGTTTTCATTCCTTGGAGTGCAAGACCGGGAAGAGATGAGAAATGGTACGAAGCAACTATGGATTCTGTTCCATCTATGGATTTACAGGGTATGAGTCCCGAGCAATACATGGAACAGGAGTATCCCACTGAGGAAACGGAGGCATTATCACCACCAAGAGCGCAAAGCATTTTCGACAGGGACATGATAATTGGAATGGAAGATTACTGCATAGAACCAATCAGACAGGTTGGGGCAGGCAACATCTATCAGGACGTAAGGGCGGGCAAGAGATATGTCGCAGGTACGGATGTCGCAGCGGGGGTTGGAATGGATTACTCCGTCACCGTCATAGTTGATATCAACACAGGGTATGTAGTAGCAGATCTAGTCACAAACACAATGCAACCTGAAGACTTTTCTGTTGCATCCATGGACCTGCTTGAAGAATACAGCAACCCTGAATGGGCTATAGAAAATAACTTTTCAGACACAGTTCTGACTGTAGCACGAGATGAAAACTACCCAAGACTTTTCAGAAGAAGAGTCGGTAGAGGTAGAAACCAAAGAAGAGAATACGGCTGGAAAACTGATCGCATGAGTAGACAGGCTCTGTTCGATGAACTTAGAGCTTCTTTTAATGCAGGTCAACTTACCATCCCTAACCGATATGGCTTAGATGAATTTTCTACCATTATTGCGTCTCCGGGAGAAAAGCCACAGGCAATGGGTGGCGCTCACGATGACTACGTAATGGCATTAGGAATTGCACTTATGTGCAAAGAAGAAAAAGGAATGGTTAGTAACGGAAAAATAATAAGACTACCAGCATTCGCATAGGAAAAATAACATGGCTGATTTAAGGGAACGACCCGAAGCAGAACAAATTACACGCTTCTACTCAAAGATGACCGAACTATGGTCAAAAGCTCACGAAGAATTTCGTGACAATGATGACTACTATCAAAGAAAATTTAATGTGTGGAATCAGAACTATCAGGGCAGACCGATATTCTATGACTCCACACCCACACACCTTGTAGATCATGCCGTATCTACATTGATGAGTTTCTCACCAAGAATTCACAGAGAACCTGTCGGTGATACAGAAGATGACAAAATCAACGCAACAAATTTAGAACATGGACTAAAAGCTGTCATGGATAATGCAGCACTTCATGAACCCAACCTACCATGGAAAATGTTATCTCAATATATGGTGGCTCATGGTTATGGAGTAATTGAAGCTCCAATACTTTCAGGATTGTCAGATAGACCTACATCACCTGACAGGGCTAACTTTGCAACTGACGAAGAGTACGAACAAGAGTCAGCTATATTCAAAGCTAATAGAAAAAACTTTAACCCTGTAAGAATCAGGATTCCACATCCCTCTACAGTACTTATGAATCCTACTGAGAAAATACCTACGATTGCAATAAAAGCATCAAAGATGACAGCTCAGAGTTTGCACGATCAATCAGTATTGAAGAAGAGAACTCAACGTAGAAAATTTGCAGAAATTTTTGATATGGATAATCTAGACCCATGGGATGAAATCGAAACGTGGGATTACTGGAGTCCTTACTGGCACGTTAAAATGGTAGCTAACCCAGCCCCAACATATGGTAGTCCGAACTCAGTCGCAGCTACTCCGATTTACATGGAACGCAATACTTGGGGGTTTGTCCCATTTGTTCATGCGTTCTCAGGATTATCAGGTATGGACTTTGCCGATGAGGGCGGAGATCCTTATAACTTTGCACAGGGAATTTTAAGTCCAAACAAAGAAACAATCAGAAAAAGAACTCAGGAAATTTCTGCGTTCCATCAAATGCTTTTACGATCTGCATTCGCACCTATGGGTACATCGAGAGATCCTATGACCCTTGCTCAGGCAATTCAGAATGAGGGAATACTTGAGGGAGATATGCAGGATTTTTGGGTAATGAATACCCCGGATATTCCGGGATGGATGCAAAGTATCAGAGCAGGAACTGACTCAACATTGGAAATGGGAACCTACTCTCCAGCACTAGCAGGTCAAAGACAAGCCGGTGTTACAACAGTAGGACAACAGGCAATTTTAAATACTGCAGGTATGAGAATCTTCTCAGGTGTAGCAATGCAGAGAGAACATCTCGCATCTATTGTCGGAAGTCGGATTCTGCAATTAGTGGATAACGTATCTGAACTCGCATCAGGTATTGGTGCTAATGGGAAACTTCTAACTAAAGCACAAGTTAATGGTGTGTATGGAATACAAATACAATTCCCACACTCAGAACCTGTGATGGAAATGCAACAGAGACAGATGGCAATGAGTGAGTATGGAGCAGGATTAATTGATCCAATGACATACTACGAAACTGCAGGATACGAGAACGGAACTGAAATTAAGAAACGATTGATCGAGGAGTCTGTACGAAAACTACCAGCTGTCAGAGAAAAGATAGAAACATTGGTAGCTCAGGAACTTGGATTAGTAGATGAAGAGAACTCCGCAGCTGCCATGGAGCAAATCCAACAGCAGGCTCAAGGCGGAATGATGGGTGGCGCAGCTCCGGGAGCAGGCGCACCTCCACAAGCAGGACCACCTCAAGAGGGACCACCTCAAGGCGGTGGCGCTCCGGCTGATTTAAATGAACCATTAACCCCTGACACATTTACACCAAATAGGATAAACCTTGCCCAGTAAAAACCCATACACAGATGCGATTTTATCTATCGCTGATGAATACAAAAACTTAATAGGACACTCTAAAAAGAAAGGTAATAAGACACCGGAGACTATGACTGAATTACCTAAGAACTATGAGATGTTTCCAAAGATGAAAAGAAAACTTAAAGCTAACGGAATTACTCAAAAGCCTAGGAGAAATATAATTGGCTGAAGCAAAAGAAAGGTTAGGTATTGCAGATATATCAAGAGAACAGGAAATTCTAGATTTATGGAATGCCCGTCTTAATCCTCCCGGCTCGCCTAGTAAAATCGGTGATGTTCAGTGGACTGTTGACGATTTAAATACAAGAAATGAATATATTAGACTTCTTACAAATGCTCGAAACCTTAATCTTCAAAGTGAAATTGAAAACCAACTAGAAAATATAGCTTATATTGATGGGGAAGCAAACTTCACTTTATTTGATTTAGATCCTGAAACTATTTATAACACTGACGAAGTAACTGAAATCCAAAATGAAAAGTCTGACACCTCACTTATTTTAAAAGAACCTGTAACTATAAATGATGTTTTTTCCCTAAATGAAGAAATATCTAGGGATGTTTTAAAAGAATGGGAAAGTCAGGGGTATGTCGGAACAATAGCTGAAGCTAAAACTTTTGTTTCAGAAAATCTTTTTTACAACACTGAAGTTGACTTGAAAGGAAACACAAGAATTACTAGTGAATATCGAGCTGGAGTTACAGAAAAAGAAACCCTAGCTTTCTCTGTTTTAAATGGAGTCAATACTGAATTTAGAAATTCTCCTGACAAACTTACAAAGAACAGTAAATTTTGGGCGGCTGTAGAAAAAGGTGTTGAGAGTGGATACTACCCTGTTCAAATTAACGCATTACTCGAAGGAAATCTAAATACAATTGAAGACGCTAACAGGTTTTTGGAAAACCTTGAAATAGACTCAAGTGAACTCAATGCACTTTATTCAGATAAAGGTGGGTCAAAAGGAATACTAGATAAACTTGATTCAATTGGAGATTCTTTTGTTGAAGATTTGAATCAGGTAATTGAAGACACTAAACAAGCTGCGAGAATATCAGGTGATACAACTGCTTTTTATGCGGATCTACCGGAAATTATGTCAGCTGGTGAAGGACCTGAACTTCCAAGAATTGGTGAAAAAGAACGTACAGATCAACAGCTTTACAACAACTTCAAAGAGTCAGGTTGGAATTTCAATAAATCTATTGAAGACAACGTGAAAGCCATGATGGCTAAAAACGATTTCACTAATCCTAACAATAATAATTATCCACAAGAATGGAGAGAAAATTTTACTGATAAAGATATAACAAGCTCACTTGGTAAGTGGCAAAGAGATTTAATTAAAAGAATTGAAGACTCTGAATTTGGTAAAAAATATACAGATGCATTTAATGATCCTAAGAAAAACCCATCACTAGAAATGGGTTTTGATATTTTTAATTTAGTTGACGGTGCAACTGGGGATAATGACTCAATTGTACTCACAGAAATTCAGGATGTTTTAGATGCGCAAAAGGCTATTGAGGATAAAAAGAACAGTGCTGCAGAACTTCAGAAACAACTTGAAGATGAAATGGAAGCCCGAGCCAAATTCAGGGCTGACACAGAAGATGTCGATTTCAGAGAAGCACAAGCTGCAAAATTTCTTAAACAAGACCCTAGATATAGGGGCATTCTTGAAGGAGAAGCTGGAACTCTTTTCCTCAGAGAAGTCGCAAACAGTGTATCGGACTTTGAATCATTTGATGATTTACTTGCGGATGATGATTTTGCACAGCAAGTTGATTACCTAGCTGGTCGTATGAACCCTGATGAGGTTCCGCCTCTTAGTGGGCAAGCAGCTGCAGAAATAGGGGGGATTGCCGGAGAACCCGGACTTCCCGGATTAATAGTTCGTGATCCATTTCCTGAACCTACTGACTTTGACTTAGAGTCGATTTCACCGCAGCTCAGACAGATAGCTGTTGACAGACCTGAGTATGCACAGTTTTTATTAGAACAAATTCAATTGCCCGGATTCAACGAACAATTTAGAAAAGTGTCAGCTCCTCGATTGGATGAAGAAGGATACTTAGCTGCTATCGGAGGTGGAGCGCAAGACGGAACAGACGCATTTGAATTACAACAACGAAAGCTGGACACAGCTCAAGAAAGATATGACGCAATCATAGAGTCAGGTGAGGGCTACGTTGATAATAAGCCAACTGAAGAATTGTTGGCAGAAGCAGAACGACTAGAAGAATCAAGAAACAGATATCAAATGGAAACTGGTGTTGATCCACTGACTGGTGAAAGAGGGGCTGTTGGAGAAGCATTTATGCCGGGTGGTTTTGCAAGAGAAATGGCTCGTGATCGATTTACTATAGACGCAACTACTGCTGAAGGTTTTTTCAAACAACAGTTACCGGGATTCCAATCTAGATTTGAAGAGACTCCGTTCTTTAAGTTAGAGCAAGACAGAATTAAAGAGACAAAGAACAGAGAAGAACTAAAACGTAGACTGCCATTGTTAAGAACTGGTGGTCGTGGACGAACAATTGTAACTACAGGTAGAAGATAATGGTTGATAAAAACGAACAGTTTTTGACAGGACAAAGTTTTCAGTTAACACCAACAGATTATGAAACTGATGAAAGCGAAGGTGTTGATGAGTCTTTACCTATTGGTGAACAAATACAAACACTGATTAATCAAAAGCAAGATCCACAAAATATGAGTAGAGCTGAACGAAGGCGCTTTGAATATAACAATAAAAAAAGAGAGCGAGAAAAAAGCACTCAAGATCGTCGTAAGTACAGAAATTACGGAAGACCTAAACCTGACGCTGTTTACGAAAAAATCCTTGAAAAACCATACAACCCTAGAGGAATGAGTGCGCCTGACTTAAATTTGTATAGGGAAGCTCGTCAATGGTACTACGACAACAACCCTGACGTTGTGCCGGGACAATACGGAGAAGATGCAATTGGACCTTTAACTTTATTGGGAGCAGAGCAAGAGCTTACAGCTGTGGCATATCATTCAATAATTGAATCCCTTCCTGAAACTACTGCATTATCTACGAACAGGCAACAAAACAAAATGTCAGGTCCGCAAATACCAAATCTTTTGCATTTGTTTAAGTTTGGTGCAGAGAGATTAATGTCTCCGCCTTCAGAAGAAACTAGAGCAATCGTTAAGCAAATAAACCCGTTTGATGATGAACCAAGGACAATGCCAATAGCTGACATTATCAGAGGGCTAGATGAGGAAACACAAAAAAGACCACTGAGCGAACAAATCATTGGCGGAACGATAGTTCCTACTAACGTGCTTCCAGTTGGTTGGCTGGGAGGATTAGTTAAAACAGGTGGAAAAGTTACAAAAGCCGGAGAGGCAGCGTTTACTACCATACAACTTGCTCCTGAATTAAAAGCTACATCAAATCACAATACTTTTAAAACTTTTGTTCAAAGTGTTCCTGATGCACTAGGCAAACAGGGCGATGATGCCTTAATTGAAGCATCTAAAAAAGGTAAAGATGAATTAGTTTCAGCAATAATGAACACACCAATTGACATTGAAGGACTTCCTGCAGGGACATTGTTTGAAGGAGATGTTCGGATTTGGTTAATGATGGGAGATAAGCCCATTAGCCTTAAAGCTTTTGGTGAAGAAACAGGAGTAGTTCTACAACAGGGAGGAGTACAAGATTCTCTTGAGAGATTAGTAGAACTAGGGTTGTTAAATAAAAGAACTACTAAGCTTGGTGCAGGAGATGAGATATACGAAAAAACTGTTGATCTAAATTCTCCTGAAGCAATAGAAGTTCTTAGGTCAACAGGTATGAAAGTAGGGGTAGGGGGAGCTGCAAGTGGGAACAAAGTAGTGTTTGGATTAAAAAGTCTTTCTAATCAAATTGACGACATCAATGTGTACGACAGTAACATTGCAAGAAAAGTTGCATCGGGAACAGGAATTAATCCGTCCGCAGCTGCTACAACACCCGAAGCAAAAGCAAAAATAGCAGTAGCACGACAGCAAACATCAGCAAAAGAACTTGTTGAAGTAACTTTACAGGGAAGACTTGATAGCCTTGCAGGTCGCTCGAGGGGATTGACTCATCGTTTAGGTAAAACCATTGGTGGTTTATTTCGTGGAGGTGGTCTACCTATTAAAATAGATAAAGACGGTGTTGTAGATGGCACTGAAATGTTATGGCAGGATCTTTTTTCTATCCCGGAAGAAGTTCTTATCAGGGAATACGGAGCTGTGATTTCTGATGATGGCTTGGAATACATCAGAAGATATAGGGAAATAGTAGATGAAGTTGAGAATTTAAGAGTTGAGAATGGGCTACCCCCATTGTCAAAAGACAGAGATGGGTACTACTACATACCTAGACAAGTAGTTTCTATTGATGATGTGCAACTTTTAGGTAAAAGCAATTCACATAATGCACGGACTTGGGAAACAGCTATGGAAGCTAGAGTGGCAGGTAAAGTCGATGAAGTTACAGGAGAAATCGTAGAGTATGTTTACGAAGCAGACCCAAGAGCCACATTAGCTTCACATATGCGAGCAGCCTATGGAGAAATCATTGACGACCAGCTCACTGATTATTTAGCAAAAAATGTTAAATCATTTACCCCAACTGAGTATCTAGAAAAAATAAATCCGCAACTTATAAGCAGAACTCAGGACGCTATTAATACAGCTGCAAGAGATAAAGCTGCATTGAAAAGAGCAAGAAGGAAACTTGCTGGAGCTAAATCTCAAGCTGATTTTGATTTTGTTGACTTTGTTAAAGACGGTGTTTCTAAAACGAGGGTAGGAGCAGTAAAACTTACAAAAGAACAATCCGCTATGTTAAAAAACATAAATAAATTGCAAGATGACGTAGATACCGCAGCGGCAAAATTTGCAAAATCAAAAGCTACTCAGAATCAATTAAAAAAAGAAAGATCTATTCAATTAGAAAAAATAAGAAAATCAGAAACATTAGCCGGTAAATTCTTTGGTGATGTCGGTGAAATTAGCGTCAGACAATGGCGAGGCAAAATTTACAACGACAAAGTTTTTAGAGGGATAGAAGACATTACAGGAGTTTCAGGTGCAGGTCCTATGAGGTCAGGCACTAAAGGGATATCACAAAAAGTCGGAGGCAAACTTGCATGGGGAGTCGGAAGAGTTACGGATGCTGCAAGGTTCCTAATGGCTACAGCTGACTTTGGTGCGCCGTTTATTCAAGGGCTTCCTATATTAGCAACTAATCCTAAACGATGGGCTGCAGGTACATTAAGGCATTATGGTGCTTTTCTTGATCCGTCTGTTCAAGCAAGGTATGTCGAAAACAATTACGACACATTTATAGAAATGGCTCAAAACGGAATACCGGTTGGTGACAGCGAAATGTTTGCAGCATTACAAAAGGGTCGAGGAATACCTGTTACAGGATTTCTAGACTTACTTCCTACAGCTAAAGGAGATCAGTTTTTCGGTCATGTTTTTGAATCAGCAGCTGACAGTAAAGTTTATAGCGTAGGTAGAAAAGCTTCAGAATTTAGAAGAAAAAGAGTAAAGCCTTTTACTAATCAAACAATGGGTAGATTTCAAAGCTCTTACAGTATGTTTTTAGCGTATAACCGAGCTGAATTATTTAAGACACTAAAACCTACATGGACAGCTGCAGGTAAAAAAGGGAATTCAGTAGCTGAATTAGCCACATATATTAATAATTTAACAGGTGGGTTAGACGTTAAAGGGTTAGGTGTCAGTTCTTCCCTACGAGAAATTGAAAGCACATGGTTAGCATTTTCTCCAAGACTATTGCGTTCAACAACAAGTTTAGTAGCAGACGCAATTATGGCTATTCCCGCAACAGCTACCGGGAAAGCAACAGCAAGACAAAAAGCTTCTTTCCGTGCAGTTGCTCAAACTATTGCAGTAACACACGGAATGGCGGCTAGTGCAATATTTGCCCATGGCTTAGCAAAAGGAGACAGCATGGACAAGATTATTGACGATATAGCTGTATCTCAAAACCCTCTTTCAGGAAAAAGATATTTAAGTATTGAGATCGATGGGGAACACTATGGAGTCGGTGGACAAATCAGAGCCTTGACTCAGCTTTTGACAGGTCTTGCAGGTTCAGTAACTGATCCTACAACTCTTGCCAGCATGGATCTCCAAGAAAATCCATTCCTCAAATTTATGGCTAGCAGGGGTTCTCAGGGAGTGAGAATTACTCAAACTGTTGCAGAGGGAATTACCCCAATGGATGCTAATCCATATGTTGAAATCGAAGGACTTGGGGATATGGCACATCATTTACTCTTAGACTCCGCACCGTTTGTGTTACAGGGAATTTTTGAGGGCAGCTCAACTCCCGGCAATATAATGGCTATGACTGGAATGAGAACCAGCCCGTCAACAGCCTCGGATGATTTCAAGAGAGTATTAGAAGATGACTTTAGAAAAATGAGTGAAGAAGAACTCGCAAAGTATGGTCACAAACCGGGAAGTTTCCCCAAAAGATCCAAAGACATGAACTCTCAGTTGTACTCAAAACTTGTTCAGGAAAACGAAGAACTACAAGAGTTACGAGAAGATGTTCAAGAAGAACGACAAGAACGAGGAAGCGATCTAGGTAAATACATTGAAGCTAAAAACGAAGTAAAAAATACTAGAGATACAAATATAGCTAATGCTTTAGAAGAGGTTGGTGTCGGGAAAAAGTTGAGAGAAGCAATTTCAAGATCATACGGTGAGTATATAGATGAGGTAGATAAGATCGAGTCAGATAGTGAGTACGAGGACCTCAAAGGATTTTTTGATGAACAAGAAGAAAGTGAAAATGAATTTAACAGAGCAGTCGAAAAGTATTTTGCTATTCTTGAAGACCCTCCTTTAGAAGATCTAGTTTGGGGTTATGACTTTAAAGAAAGAGATAAAAGAATTGAAAACATGAGGCAAGACCCTGAAATGGCAGATCATGTAGATAATATTCTAGAGTTTGTTAAATCAGGTGGTCCGCCAATAGTACAAAAACTTAATCAAGATAGACAAGTAATGGAGCCTTACTTCAGGATTTTGGATGAAATTGTAGAAGAACAAGGTTTTGCAGAAAAATACGATTTTTGGAAAAAGAAAAATGGAGATGACCGACAAACAATGAGAGAGGGTGGAGTTCCATCAAAGGGTTGGAGTAACACAGACTCAGTAGATTTACGAAGAATTTTAGCTAAGGCTGATGAAAAGAAATTAGAGATGCGTAAAGCAGATCCTGTATTAGACGGTTTGTTGTGGAAATGGGAATACAATCCTACTCCCGCCAACTTAAAAGTAAAGCTTCTCAAAAAAGAAATTCAATATTCATCCGGAGGATTGATAGGAACAAACAGAGGTGAAATCGATAATTTGCTTAGAAGGGATGGGTTCAATTGGTAACAACTGAAACAGGTATCAGATGTCCCGGATGCAATAAGAAGATTGCAGAAAAACTATACGGAGAGTTATGGACAAGGTGTGTGAGATGCAAGAAAAGTATTCACATTCGCTTTGACAGAAATGGATATAAGGTTTTAGACTAAGAGCAAAATTAAATAAAGTTACAGTGCGCAAGT
>Ga0208919_1001243_pt1 | contig 15118 bp, 30 predicted proteins | sample 4_EtaG_FD_184076 | JGI IMG/M metagenome (GOLD analysis project Ga0208919, IMG submission 184076) | Marine viral communities from the Subarctic Pacific Ocean - 4_ETSP_OMZ_AT15127 metaG (SPAdes) (version 3) | ecosystem: Environmental > Aquatic > Marine > Oceanic | place: Pacific Ocean | collected...
AACGTTTAACGACGGCGACGAAACAGCTCCAGAGTTTACACCTATACAACAAAACGGTGCTGATGGTATGTATGAGTATCTGTCGAAGTTAGTTAGCGAGAAGATACTAACGGCGCATCGCGTAGTAAGCCCTTTGATGTTTGGCATAAGGTCTGAAGGTGGTGGATTTGGCAATAACGCAGACGAATTAAGAGATTCATATTCTTTGTTTAACAATACTGTTATTGCTCCATTCCAAGACATAATTTTAAAGACGTTTGGAATGTTGTTTGGCATAAATGACATTGAGTTAGACTTATTCTTTATTACAGCTAAACCTGCTGACTTTTTAGACTTAGATGTTATTGAAACGCTTGACGAAGGTGAGCAACAAAAAGAAGGCGTTAAAAAAAATGACGTTGAAGTAAAAGTCGACGAGTTTAGTAGTAAAAAAAAAGACGTATTTGAAGAAAGCATAAGCGACTACCCAAAAGCCGTTAAAAACAATGCTAAGAAAGTTTTGGACTTTGTAGAAAAAAACGGTTGGGGTACTTGTGGCACAGCCGTAGGAAAGCAACGTGCAAACCAACTAGCCAAAGGCGAACCAATAAGTATTGAAACGGTGCAACGTATGGCTAATTACTTAACAAGACACGCTAAAGATTTAGAAAGCAGCAAGTCGTACAACGACGGTTGTGGCAAGCTTATGTATGACGCTTGGGGGGGTAAAGCTGGTCTTAGATGGGCTAAGTCTAAGCTTAAACAATTAGAACTAAGCGAAAAAGATAAAGAAACTATTTATAAAGCTCAAGCCGTTGACTTTCTTATTGAGATGAGCGAAGACCACGACGAAATGCTTGATAAGTACGAAATGGTCGATGCACGCAGAGTTGACTACGAGCGTGAAGATTTGTACAATGCAATGTGGACTTTTGCTAGTCCAAGAGTAATTCCTGACTCATCTCAAGAGCGATCAAGCCGAGGTGTATCGGAACAAGACACAGACCTTATCCGAGTAAGGTACGCATATATGCCAAAAAAGACAGGAATTAATGGCAACCCGTCAAGAGACTTTTGCAAGCTTATGGTTGCAGCAGGCAACAAAGTATGGACAAAAGAAGCTATTGAATTAGCATCAGACCGTGCAACAAACCCTGGGTGGGGGCCTGCTGGTTCAGACTTTTATAACATATGGTTTTACAAAGGTGGTGGGTCTTGTCAACACTTTTGGGAGCGTAGAACGTACCTAAGAAAAGACAACACACGCATCAGCGTAAATGAAGCTCGTCGAATTATTCGTGAGAATCAAGACACACCTTTGCAGACTAACGACATTAATGTTGCAAGAAGGCCAAGAGATATGGACAACAGAGGTTTTATAGATCCACAAATTGCAGCAAGAATAAAAACACCTAAAAACCCAAAGCCACCAAACGAAGAATAATATGGCACAATCACAAGCACTATTTGTATCAGCAAACAGACTGAAACGAGACACAGCAATAGGAGGGTCAGTAGACGACGATCTTATCCGTCCTTACGTTTATATGGCACAACAACGCTGGATTCTACCTGTGTTAGGAACTGACCTATATGACAAGCTTTGTAGTGATATTGACACAGGTTCTGTATCTGGTGTGTACGAAACATTGCTTAATCAGTATGTTATACCTGCAACTGTGCAATATGCCTTCTCACAATTGATACCATATCTAAGGGTTCGCTTTGTAAACAACGCCGTTGTGATTATGAATAGTGAACAAAGTTCTGCTGCAACATACGACGATTTAAGACCACTAATTGACCAAGCAAACGATATGGGTAACTTCCATAGACAACGCTTAATAGATTACTTGTGTGATAATTCTTCTAGCTATCCAGAATACACGTCAAATACTGGTTCAGATTTATGTCCAACAACAAACAACTACACACAAGGTTTAAATGTAGACGACGTATATCCTGACTTAAAGTATCAAGCGTTTTTAACTGCAATTGGTAAATGCGACATATGTTAGACAAGAAACGTGGCAAGTATAAGCCAAGTCAAAAAAACGAACAAAAACTAAAAAAGTACATCAATGGCAAATCAGAAAGTCAGCGACCTAACCGCACTAGGCGCAACACCAGCGAATGACGACGTTTTATATATTGTAGATACTTCTGCGAGTGCAAGTAAAAAAGTTACATATGCTAACCTTGTAGCTGGTGCAGGAGGTACTGTTGTTACAACAAAAGTATCAATTAACAATGCCTCTGTTTTAGCTATGAAGTATGACAATACACCGATTACTTTAAAAGCTGCTGAATCAGGTAAAATTATTGTACCTGTTGCAGCCGTAATTGTAGCTACTTACGCAACAACAGCAGAAAGCTCATCAGACGATTTACGTATTGGTTGGTCTGCATCGGATTCAACAACAACACAATATTGGGCTGCTTCAAGAGATTTTATGAATGGTGTTTCTAGTGGCACAATATCGGTTTATTATGGTGGTCAAGCTGGTGGTGCAACAAGTAACAAAATGACCTTTAGTTTAACAAACAAGCCCTTCCAAATTTGGTGTTCAGATGTTTTCAATGGGGGTTGGTCAATGGACGTTTATTTTTCATATTATATGGTTGACGCATAATGGACATTACACAATACGAAATGCTTGTACTAGCAACAGGTTTGCTAGGTACTGTTTTCAAGTTTCAACGAGATTACACTATTCTAACGGCTAGAGTAGTTGCCTTAGAAAAGCACGAATCAGAAGTTAAAGATTTACTTAGAAACTTGTGCGAAGGTATGCAAGAAATAAAATTATTATTAGCCGAAAAAGGTATCAAATGAGAGAAATTAAATCAGTTGTTTTACATTGTACGGCTACGCCGTTAGACAGAAAACTAACTGTTAAAGAGATCAGAAAGTGGCACGTCAAAGGCAACGGCTGGGCAGACATCGGCTATCACTTCGTAATTCATCAAGACGGCACAATTGAACGTGGTCGTCCTATTGGTAAAGTCGGCGCACATACTTGGGGCAACAATCACGGCAGTATAGGTGTTGCATATTGTGGTGGTGTAGAAAAGAAAGTCTTAAAGTCAATGGACAAAGACAAACCAAAGTCAAAAACAACATTTGTATCTAAAGACACTATGACTGACGAGCAAGAAGCCTCGTTTAGAAATTTGTTTGAAATGCTCGAAATTATGTTCGGCGAGCTAAAGTTAAGAGGACACAACGATTACACTTCGTCAAAGGAATGTCCAGGATTTAAAGTCAGGGAAAAGTTCGGCGACATAATGGAATTATAAAAAATGGAATTTATTCAAAACAATTGGGTTGAGTTATTGCTTGCCCTTATAACTTTTGGTAGCACATACACAGCTTTAACGGCTACTAAAAAAGACGACGAAATACTTGATATTATTAAGCGAGTATTTAATGCTATTGTATTAGGCAAGAACACTTGTCAGAAAGATTGCAAAGAACAATGCAAAAGCAAATAATCGGGCTACTATCTAAGCTTGACCTTACCGAAATATTCCGAGACAAAGGAAAGCTTCGTAAATGGTCAGCAAAGCGCACTATTGGAGGCGTAATTGTAACCTATGCACTAACATCGATGAACGGGCAAATTGAATGGGACGGCGTTGTTTTATGTGTAGTAGGTATTGTTCCACTATGCTTGTCGTTCTTTGAAGGACGTTAGACCAAGACTAAAAGGGAAGAAGTTAAAAGCTTTCCAACACCTTACTAAAAAGGAAAGGCGAATCCTCATTGTTGGGGATTTGCATTGCCCTTTTGATTTAGACGGATATTTAAAGTTCGTAGTTGACACTTACGAAAAGTGGAATTGTAACCAAATTATTTTAATAGGTGATTGTATTGATAATCATTATGCCTCTTTTCACCCAACCGACCCTGACGGCTTTGGCGGCGGTGAAGAACTTGACAGAGCAATCAAAAGAGTTTCAAGGTACAGAGACGCGTTCAATAAAATCTGCGATAGAAAGGTGGACGTACTAATCGGAAATCACGATCGCTTAATTATGCGTCGTGCTTTTGATTCTAACATACCTGCTAGATGGATAAAGTCATACAACGAAGTTCTAGGTACTGACTGGAATTGGTGCGAGCGTGTTGTTTATGACGACGTTCAGTACACACACGGCGAAGGCGGTACGGCTCGTACTCGTGCGAAAAATGATTTGATGTCGTCCGTTGGTGGGCATATACACACACAAGCATATTGCGAACATCTTGTAGGAAGAAAGTATCGCATCTTTGCAATGCAGACTGGTTGTGGTGTAGATGCTAAAAGCTATGCTGCTGCATACGCTAAGAACTTTAAACGTCAAGCGATAGGGTGTGGTGTTGTCTTAGGTGGTCATACTGCCATAAACGTAATGATGCCTTTAGGAAAGCCAAAACCTAAACCAGGAGTTGTATTATAGAAAAAGCCCCCTGATCAGACCAGAGGGCTTTCAAACAACATAAACAAATGAATGCCTAAATCAATTTGGGATTGATATTCTGACACAATATAAGTCATAAAACATCGCTAACAAAATTAGCGGTGTTTTTTTATCTAAATAAATGTATGCTAAATAGAATGGCTAACACTAAAATCACACAAGTAATAAACTTGTTTATTGGTGACGAAGGGTCTGATGTAATCATTAGAATAGGGTTTTTGCAAATATAAACAAATAAAAGTTAAATAAAAATAAAGATTATCTTTTGCTTTTATAGAAAGTATGTTGTAGATTGCGATATGTTAAACAATAAAAAAACATTATGAACGACCTAGACAAACTAATTAAAAAAGCGGAAGACTATATACAATACTATCAAGAAAAGATAGACAGTAAGAAAATAGAATTAGATGCTTTTTACACGGCACGAGACGCTAAAGCTGACAACCCATATTCAAAATGAGTAATTTAGAACCCAACGGCATTAGCCACAGCACGATGCCACAAGAACCTATCAAAGACTTTAACGAATGGCGTGAGCATATACGTCAACAAGTCTTAGACGCTAACGAACGTCGTGTTATAGCAGAATTTATTGAGGACATTAAGACAGCATCAACACCCAAGAAACAATGAGTAAAGTATTAGTAAACATATCGAACGAATACGGTTACACTATAACTGGTGTCGAAGGCGAATCAATAGACGTTGGCGGTTGTACTTTAACTGCGCCTGGTTTAACTGACATAGATCTAAACAAGATTTATGACAAAATGATTACACTAATGGTAGACGGATCTTATGTCGGCTTTGCTGGTGTTGCATCAGCAGTTAGTTACATTAACAACGCTGAAAAGAACAAAAAGATAAGCAACATAACTTTTTGGAATGACAAAGATTGTATCTACGGCTTAAAGTTTAGATACTTAGTAGGCAGAGAAGATCCCAACGACTTGCTTAACACAGAAAAAGATAAGGAGATTTTTCCTACTATAAAAGCAAAGAAAGATTATCTTTCGAGGGTTATGGGCCAAAAGCTTAAACGCTCAATAAACAAATACGAAATAAATTTTAAACCTTTTAATTATTAATTATGGATTTACCACAAGTAAAAACAATAAGCGCAATACAAGGCGCAGGAACTTATGAAAACAAGCACGGACTTTTGTATTCATTCGATTATGATTTTGACGACAACACTTCAATTCGTGCAAATCACAAATCTCAAGAATCACCATTTAAAGTAGGCGATCAAGTCAATGTTATTGTAAAAGGAACAAAAGAAGATTTCACCTGGGGATCAGTACAACGCAAGATGGAAGGATTCGAGTTTGGAAATAGAGAAGCTACATCTACTTCAACATCAAATTCTGTTACTAGATTTCACGACCGAGATGAGCGTAGACAGCATTTAATTATGAATCAATGGGCAATTAAAACAGCTATTGATTGCGAATTAAGTGTAGTATCGCCAGACAAGTTTGAATTACGAAATGCTATTGCAATAGCTAAAATGTTAAAAAAGTACGCTCTTGATTTGGACAATGTAGACGTTACTTTGCAAGCTGACGAATTAATTGAAAAACCGTTCTAATGAAACATAAATCAGACTTTCACGAATTTATAGGCAAGCACTATGGAACACAAAGGAGAATGGCAAACTCTTTAGGTGTTACACCAGAGACAGTTAGATCTTGGATAAAAACAAACCCAAGAGGAATGCTAAAATACTCACCTGAAATAGTAAAAGATAAAAATGTTACAGCTTCACAAATTCTATGGGAAGTTGTTTATCGAGAAAAAGAGCTAAAAAACAATGCTTGATTATTTTACTTTTGCTAGTGAGGACGCTAAACAATACGGAGTTGATGGAGCTATTATGCTTCATCATATCCGCTATTGGGTTGCAAAAAATGAAGCTAACGACAGAAACTTTCACGAAGGTAAATACTGGACATACAACAGTCAGCAAGCTTTTGCTAAGTTGTTTCCGTTTTGGACGGCTCGTAAAATAGGTAGATTGCTTACAAAGCTTGAAGATGAAGGCGCAATAGTATCAGGAAATTTTAACGACAAAAGATACGACCGTACTAAGTGGTTTACTTTGACAAATGCAATTGACAATTTAAGTAGTATGCATATGTCAAATATGACAAATGGATATGTCAAAAATGACTCAACTATACCAGATAACTACCAAGAGACTAAACAAAATACAACACATATAGTGTTGCCATTTGACTCAGATTTGTTTAAAGAAAGTTGGACACTATGGAAAAAGTATAAGAAAGAAGAACATAAATTTGGCTACAAGTCAGCAGTATCAGAACAAGCTGCGTTAAAGAAATTAAGCAATCTATCTAACAACAACGAACAAGATGCAATCGAACTTATCGAACACGCCATTGCACAAGGCTGGAAAGGATTCTACAATAACAGAACAAGCACAAAAAATAAAACTTTCGATCAAGAAAAGTTTTTTAACCATATCGAATCACTCTAATTTATCACTAAGTGATGCTTGGCACTTAGGTACAAATGTAAGGTCTGCATACAAGCACGAACCTAAAATGACTATTGTTGGTCTAACGGCATTGCTTAAAGATGCTCTTGACTATTTAGAAATGAATAAAAGCTTTAGGCACGAAGGCGATTATATAGACGCAGTTACATATTTAATTGAACAATTTCCAGCAATGAAATTAGAAGAATGGAAAGTGATTACTAAAAGATTAAAAGCTGGTTATTATGGCAAAATGTACGAAAGACTAAAGTTACCAGAACTTGTTGAAATATTTCAGCAACACGAAGGCGAACGAGGCGATATGATCGAAAACAACTACAATAGACAAAAAGTAGTATATAAACAAGAAGCTGCACAAAAAGCTAAGCAAGAACCTTTAACAAAGGAACAAATAAAAAAGTGGCAAGAATTTAAAGATAAACTTAATTTGCCTGAATCTGACGTTGACGAACGTGGACGCTGGAAGTTTATTGTATATCCTAATTCAACAGAAAACAACACAAATCAAGATGAAGATAGCTGATTCAAATACAAAAAAACAAAGTTACTTTGCTAAAGTAAAGCCTGAAAAATTTAGAAATTACTTAAAGGCAAAATACTATGGTATAGAACCCTTTGATAAGTCTCAAAGCTATGCAACTTTTGTCACACGAGAAAACGAAAAGCATTATAATAATAATGCAATATTTACAGAATATAAATTTACATACCGATATTTGGCTCGTTGCGCAAGTCGACTAGGTATAAAAGCAACACCTTGGGATAGAGAAATCGCTTTTAGTATGTTTTTCGGAATACAAAAAGAAGCCGAGTCTATTAAATGCCCAGAATGTTGTGGTCTAGGTTATATTTCAAAATGAATGAACTTAGCACTATAGGGATAATAAACAAAAATAACCCGACAAGATTACGCTTAGTAAAAGACAAGCATTGTTCCTATGACGCAGAGGACGACCTACACATTGTAGAAATTAAAAACCGACGTTCGTACTATTCGACCAAAATGATTGAGGCGATGAAGTTGTTTTCTAATTATCAGAAAGCACAACTAAAGAACAAGTTTTTTATATATGTAGTAACAGACGAAAAAGGTCTTTACACTTTTAACATATCAAAACACATTGACAAAATTGTTGCATCTGGTTTAATAAAAAAAGAACAACCAAGCAAGACTGACTTTAAAGGAGGCAAGACAATAATAAAATACTACTACAATCTCGACGAAGAACTTTCGTCATTTACTTATCCCCAATAGTTGCAAAATACTTTTAATTGTTTTATATAGTCCAACTATGGAAGGACTTGTTATTGCAATGGTGATTCTTGCTTTCGTTGACATAGGCGTTGAATACTACTTGTACCAAGGACTTAGAGTTAACGAAGCAATTATTGCTTTACTTGGTATTATGTATTTATGCCTGTAAAAAAATCAACACTAATCAAAAAACTTGACAAAGTGTTTAGTCAATACATAAGACTAAAAGATGCTGATCACGCAGGATATGTTAATTGTTTTACTTGTGGCGTAACAAAAAATTGGCGTGAAGTAGACGCAGGACATTTTCAGTCGCGAGGTAAATACGCAACACGTTGGCACGAAGATAATGTAAAGCCACAATGTAAACGATGCAATGGTTTTAGAGGTGGTGAACAATATCAATTTGCACTTAACCTTGGAACGGACTTAGCAGACGAACTTGTTTTATTGAGCAATCAACCAGCTAGATTTACTAACGACGAGTTGTTAGAAAAAATAAAACACTACCAACAGAAACTGAAAAAACTTTTGTAAGCTTTGGGTGTGGTTCAAAAGTACATAAGAGAAAACTACGATGCGATTATTGACATTGCTAAAGTAATAACGCAAGGTCGACACCCCGATTACGAAGACTTGGCACACGAAGTTATTGTGATGGTTCTTGAAGCTAATCGAGATAAGATGCGGGTTATCGTCAAAAAAAATCAAATGCGTTTTTGGATAATTCGGTTATGTATAAATAACTATCGTAGCTCAACAAGTCGCTATCACTACAAATACAGAAAGCCAAAAGAAAGACACAAAAAAGCCGCAGAGCATCTTAATCACTTACATAATTTAAATGACGTTGAGCAAAAAAAATGGAATGAAGTTTTACTTAATTTTATAGAAGATAAGTTACAAGATGTTGACTGGTTTGAAAAAAATTGCTTTGCTATTTACTACGGCGATCGACATTCACTAAACTCAATGGCGAAAGAAACAGGCATTAGTCGTAACACGTTGTATCGTGCTATTCGTGATGTCAGAAATTACATACAAAATGAAATCGAAAAGCAAGGGCTTAGGAGATACAATACAAAAAATAACTGAAGCAACTGGCGTAGAAAAAGTCGTAAAGAAGTTTTTTGGCGACGATTGTGGTTGCGACAAACGACGCGATCGTTTAAATAAAATGTTTCCCTATCGTCAGATAAAAGAAATGACAAAGGAACAATACACGTTTTTTAAAGACGTGTTGCAACCTGCATATCGTGGACACCAAACGCTTAAAGTAAAAGAATCTGACTTTTTTTATCAGATGTATAACGACATCTTTGGAAAGAATCAAAAAAAGACAAAGTGTACAACGTGCAATAAAAATATGTATATTGAATTACTTAAAGTATTTGAAGCGCAATGTACAAATGACGAATAATATTTATTTAAACGTGGGATATTTATACGATAAGGACGGTAAGGCACAAGAAGAAATTACTAAAAGTCAAGCGTTAGATTTAACAAAGAAACGTGTTGAACTAATGGGCTATTCTTGGCACGAACTAAAAAGCGCAAAGCGATATAGATATTTAACTGATATGCGCAAGGTTGTATGTACTTATCTTTACGACAACCGTTGGACATTTCCACAAATTGGAAAGCTATTAAAGATGGATCACACGTCCGTCATTTATCACCGTCGCACATTTAACGAACTACTACAAACTGACGACCAAATGCAAACGCTTTGGCTACAATTTAAAAATACATAATGAGCGCACGAAAAGCTAAACGTCACATCAACGAATCTGACGACTATCTTGTTTTAACACGAAAGCGAGATGTCATAAACGTAGACCACAAGGACAACGATTCATTAAATATTATATTAGACTTAGCAGTTGCTAACAAACACTTTTTAGGATTGTTAAAGTCTGTAATCAAATCAGTAGATGAATATACAAAGCAAGAAAATACCGATAAGTCAGATTCAAGTCGACCCAAACAATCCCAGGATTCTAAACAAGACGAAATTCAAGAAGCTGAAGTCATCGATTAAGAACTTTCCTGAAATGCTTGAAGTGCGACCTATCGTCGTAGCTGACGGGTTAGTAGTTGGTGGAAATATGCGACTTCGTGCGCTTCAAGAGTTAGGACACGAAGAAGTTACTATTCTTGACGTAAGCGATTGGACACAAAGCCAACGCGACGAGTTTATGATTAAAGACAATCTAAACTTCGGCGACTGGGATTACGATATACTTGCAAACGAGTGGGAAGGTACTGACTTGGAAGATTGGGGGCTTGACTTGTGGCAAGAAGAAAAGCCAAAAGAAGAAAAAAAGCAAAGTAGTATTAAGATTGATTTTAACGATGACGATTACGACACGGCAAACGAACTTATAAACGCACTTAAAAATGCAAACACTTATATTGGTGGTATTGTGTTAGACGCATTGAGATTGCAATTTAAATAACACAAATGTCACATAATAAAAAAGACTTTCTTGAGGCACTTGAACGATCACTTGGCGTAGTAACGACAGCATCTAAAGCTTGCAACATATCACGGCGCACACATTATCGTTGGCTTGAAGAAGACGAAGAATATGCTAAGTCAGTAAAAGAAATAAAAGACATTGCTTTAGACTTTGCAGAAAGCCAACTGCATAAACAGATTGGTGAAGGCAATACAACTGCAACAATATATTTTTTAAAAACACAAGGCAGAGACAGAGGATATATAGAGAAGCAACAAATTGAAGTTAATAAACCAAAGCCCTTTAAATGGTTTGACGACGAATAAAGAATGAGTATATCACACGAAGATTATATCAAAGTTGCAGTTATCCTTGAGCTAAAAACGTTGTATATTTTACAAGAAGGGCTATCGTCAGTCGATAAAGAAATGCTTTTGCTTGAAAGGATAAGCGCATTACAAAATGCTTTAGAAGATAATTGAAGCAACCAAGTACATACTATCACGTTAAAAAGTCTAAGGCAAAGATACAAGTACATCAAGGGGGTACACGTTCAGGCAAGACTTATTCAATATGTCAAGCGTTAATTGAGTTGTGCTTTAAAAACAGTGGTGCTGGTATTGTTATAACTATAGTTAGAAAGACGTTTCCTGCATTGCGATCGTCAGTAATGCGAGACTTCTTTGACATACTAACCGAAGGAGGCAACTACTACGAAGAAAACCACAATAAGTCACAAGCGACATACACATTGTTTGGCAACCTTGTTGAGTTTATAAGCGCAGACCAACCACAAAAGTTGCGTGGACGTAAACGAACTATGTTGTATATAAACGAAGCTAACGAGTTGTCTCTTGAAGATTGGCGACAACTTATATTAAGAACGACAGACAAAACAATAATTGACTATAACCCATCTGACCAATATCATTGGATTTATGAATACGTTTTAAATCGTGATGACGTTGACTTCTTCCAAACCACATACCTTGACAACCCATTTCTTGAACAAAGCGTTATTGACGAAATAGAACGCTTTAAAGAAACAGACGAAAACTATTGGCGTATTTATGGACTAGGTGAACGTGGTGTTAATACGGCAGCAGTATTTCCACAATGGCAAGTTGCAGACCAAATACCAGAACGTGCAAAGCTTGTCGCGTTTGGGTGTGACTGGGGGTTCACTAATGATCCAACCGCAATCGTTTCAGTTTGGCGTGAAGACTATTCTTTGTATATTAAAGAACACTTGTACAAGACGGGTTTAACAAATCGCGATATAAGTTTAGAGCTAGACAAACTAGAACTAGACAGAACTCCAATCATTTGTGATAGTGCTGAACCAAAATCAATTGAAGAACTCCATCGACTAGGACACAACGTAAAGCCGTCAAAGAAAGGGCCTGACAGTATTCGTCTGGGCATAGACATAATGAAAAGACATAAATTATATATACTTAAAGAATCGTTAAACGCACAAAAAGAATTTAGGAACTATCGTTGGGAAACTAACAAAGACGGAGTACAACTATCTAAACCAGTTGATCACAACAACCACATTGTTGACGCAGTTAGATACGTTTGTATTAATCGCATAGGAACACCTTATTCAGGCAAATACTTTATCTCATAATGGAATTAATCGTACCAAATTCAATGGCTGACATAACAGTCAAACAATATCGAGAATTGTCAAATATAGACTTGGAAAAATCTGAAACAGAATGTATAACCGAATCAATTTCTATACTTTGCAATATAGACAAAGTAATTGTAGAAATGTTAACACTTGACGAATTGGACAAAATAGGCAAAGTAATAAATAAAATTACTGACCCCGATCAGAATAATCAAGAGCTACAAAAGAAGATTGAATATAAAGGCAAGCGTTATGGTTTTCACCCGAACTTGTCAAAGCTAACTGTTGGTGAATTTGCTGACTTAGAGATGTATTGTAATGGAGGTTACTTTGAAAATCTAAACGGGATAATTGGCATTTTGTATAGACCTATTGTAGAAGAAGGGGGCGACTTTTATACTATAGAAGATTACGACGCAGTTGTGTTGCCTAATTATTGGGACGACTTAAAGATGGACGTTGTGCTTGGTGCAACAAATTTTTTTTTGTCTATCGGCGAAAGCTTAACGAACGCTTTGGTCAATTATTCAAAGGTAGCGGTGAATCAAACATAATAGCTAAGAAATGGGGTTGGTATGCTATTATATATAACTTAGCAGGGGGCGACCCTTTAAAAATCGAAGATGCAACGCAAATTGAAATAGAATCGGCCTTTACATATTTAGCATATGAACAAGACTTAAATCGTCAAGGCAAATCACCTGACGCTGAACAATACAGATGAAATCATACAAGCAAATAACAAACCTACTACAAACGATTACTGACAATCATTTGATACTGCAAAGCTTTAACGCTGGCCCTTTAGACCAAGTCGACATTGAAAAGCTAGGACAAACAGACTATCCGTTTTTGTATTGCGAAATTCTTGGTGCAAACATCGACAACGGAGTTATAAGTTACGATCTTGAATTGTTGGTAGCCGATATGATTCTACCAGATTTAAGCGACAGAAATCAAGTGTATTCAGACACACTTCAAATGTTGCACGATGTTTTAAATCAATTTATACAATCGTTAGCTACAACTAACACAACAGTTGATGACGACTATAAAGCCGAACTACCTGTCACCTGCACTCCATTTACAGCTAGGTTTGATAATGAACTTACTGGTTGGTCAGGATCTTTGACAATAGAGGTATCTAATAAAAACAACCTTTGCATTGCTCCCTTTAGTTAATGGCTAAGTTACAATTTACAGTCGGTGGTGTTAGCTATCCTGCAAAAGCTACAAAAAAAGCGTTAGAGTTTATTGGTAAACGCTGGCGCAAAAACGCACGCACTAGTTTAAAGATGCAAGGTCGTATGAATACAGGTGCGCTTTACAATTCAATGAAGGTTTTTGTTGGTGCTAATCAACACGCAATGTATGTTAACATCACGCCACAAGTTGATTATTGGGATTACGTCGACAAAGGTGTTCAAGGTGCGTCAAAGAACATCTTTCCAAAACAAAGTGATTCACCCTATAAGTTCGGAAGTGGACGAGGCAAACCAGGTTTAAGAGGCGCAATAGACAGATGGACTACGCAAAAGAACATACAAGGAACAAGAGATGCTCAAGGTCGATTTGTGCCACGCAAGTCAATTGTGTTTGCGATTACAAGAGCAATTTGGCATCGTGGACTAAAGCCGTCTTTGTTCATTAGTGGCACTTGGAAGCGTTTAAGAATAAAAGCACTAAATATTTTAGCCGTTGCCGTTGGTGAAGATATGGCCGACGCAATTAGACAATCATTACAAAAAAACCCTAATCTAGAAGTAAAATGAGTATGACTGTACGACAACGCCCTGATACTACTGACGTACACGGCGTATTTGAACAACAGATGTATGTGATCACATCAACTGAATATTCTAGCGGTTCGTATTATAAATTTCGTTATATAGCTGAATGGTATGTTGGTGGTACTTTAAGAGCAACAGTTAAAGTTTTTCCTAATGGTGAAGGGGCTGGTGTTTTTAGAGTTGAACAAATAGTTCAAGATTTTATGTCTATTACTAAAGCAGACAGAAATGTTACTACAAATCAAATTTATACCAAGCCAATACATCGTGTTGGTATGAACAATGCAGCATACCCTTGGAGTATAAGTAACGGCGAAAACTATCGAAAAGTTGAGATGCGCTTTAAACAAGAGTATTCGACAACTGCAACGGGCGCACCAGTTGTAGATACTGTTAACAAAATTGACGGCGAATATATTGACTACATTATGACGGCTGGTTTACGTCGTGGACAGAAAACATTGTCTGAAACTTGGGATTCAGGAATACCTGAATTTTTACACGATGAAGATTGGATAGACAACTTTATACCCTTAAATAATACTTCAAGAGTTTTAAGCGACAGAACTAAAGATGGAAACTTTGTAAGCACAACAGCTCCTCTTGTGTCAGTTGTACATCAAGAAGTTACACTATTAGATGTAAGGACGTTAAGTCTGTTAATGGACGGGTCTGCACCGACAAGTGGTACGGCTGTCTCGGCTTGGATAGGAACATATAATTCAAGTAACACGTTAACCTCATCGGGTTTCATTACTGCGGCAACGTCAGGCGGTACTGCACCAGGGTCAGTAACTAACGACTTTGAAAGACAACAATACATAGGTGTAGGGCCAAAGAATTTAGCTTCACAATCGATAGTTGCAGCGATTGCAACAGAATTTAACGCATCACCAAATACAGTTGCTTATTATGAAGTTTTTTTTATGAAGGATTCGTCAACTGTACCTTCTAACACAACGACAGCATCAATGGCTTCGTGTTGTTATCAATTTACAGTTAAAG
>Ga0208919_1001244_pt1 | contig 15118 bp, 16 predicted proteins | sample 4_EtaG_FD_184076 | JGI IMG/M metagenome (GOLD analysis project Ga0208919, IMG submission 184076) | Marine viral communities from the Subarctic Pacific Ocean - 4_ETSP_OMZ_AT15127 metaG (SPAdes) (version 3) | ecosystem: Environmental > Aquatic > Marine > Oceanic | place: Pacific Ocean | collected...
CATCATGAAATGATGACTCCTTCAATGCGGACACTGCTATGTGAGGTAGACGCATGAAGAATTATGATACTGATACTCAACCTAACGGAATTCATTACGGGTTTAACAACGAAGGAGTGGCTTTAGTATATTTAAGGATGGACAGTCACCCTGCCGATTTTACTATGATGTTTCCCCGCAAGCCTACCACTGTTACACCTACTGAAAATAAGTGGTACAAATTTGCCAAGCTGATAATGGATCATAGAAGTGATGGCTTTGTTACTGAGAAGGAACGCCGTAAATTTTTAATAAAATGGGGTGAAATACAAGGAGATGATTTTACCGCTCACGTTCTTGAAACTTTAATGTCTGAAGGAGAGATTGCAAATGATTAAAGATAACCCTATGCGAGTAGGAGATGAAGACTACATGCCTTACGCACCGCGCTACACAGAAAATGAAGATGAAGCCTATGAACGTGCCCGAGATGAGCAAATGATTAAGGACCGTCAAAAAATATGTGAGTGTTTAAAAGGAATTGATAATTTAGAAAAACTGGTAGCTGATCTCACTGCATTGTTGGGTAAGGTAAGACGTGGCCTTGAATGAAAGTTATTACTTTAGACTTTGAAACCTACTACTCTAAGGAGTGTGGGTTTAGCAAACTGACTACTGAAGAATACATAAGACACGAAGAGTTTCAAATTATCGGAGTAAGCGTAAAAGTTGATGACGGAGAAACCGCGTGGTGTTCCGGAGATGCCGAACAGATAGAGCGATTTCTTCATGGCTTTGATTGGAATAATTCTGCTGCTGTTGCTCACAATGCAATGTTTGATATGGCGATTTTAAATTGGTGCTTTGGTATTAAGCCCTACAAAATTGCAGATACTCTCTCAATGGCAAAGGCCATTCATGGTACTGAAGTTAGTGGTTCTTTAGCAGCCTTAGCAAAGCACTATGGGTTTGGGGAAAAGGGAACAGAAGTAGTAGACGCTATAGGAAAACGGCGTCTGGATTTTACCAAGGAAGAACTTTTTAAATATGGGCAATACTGTATTAACGATACGGAACTTACCTATAAACTTTTTGGACAACTTGTTCAAGACTTTCCAATCAGTGAATTAAATCTTATTGATCTTACTATACGGATGTTTACTGAACCTGCTATTGAATTAGACGCAACCATCTTAGCTACTCACCTTACTAAAGTATGCGCTGCCAAAGACAGGCTAATGGAAGCTGTTAAAGAAGATAGAAAACAATTAATGAGCAACGATAAATTAGCCGAAACCCTGGGGCTGTATAATGTGGTTGCTCCTACTAAGATTAGCCCAACTACAGGCAAAAAAACTTATGCGTTTGCCAAGACAGACGAAGAGTTTAAGGACTTGTTATCTCACCCCGATCCCTATGTTCAAACTATTGTGGCTGCTCGACTAGGGGTAAAGTCTACTATTGAAGAAACTCGCACTGAGCGTTTTTTAAACATCGCCTCTCGTGGCCCACTTCCCATACCCCTACGCTATTATGCAGCTCACACAGGGCGCTGGGGTGGGGCTGATAAAATCAATATGCAAAACTTACCGCGTGGCTCACAGCTTAAAAAAGCAATGTGCGCTCCAGACGGGTACAGGTTTATTGACTGTGATTTGTCACAGATTGAGGCTCGTACCCTCGCATGGTTGGCAGGGCAACAAGACTTGGTAAAAGCGTTTGAACGAGGAGATGATGTTTACAAATTAATGGCAGCTACTATCTATGGAGTGGCAGACAACGAAGTGACAAAAGAGCAACGTTTCATTGGCAAACAGACAATCCTCGGATGTGGCTATCAAATGGGGTTTTCCAAGTTTAAGGATCAGCTAAAAACATTTAATGTGGATTTACCTGCCGCAGAATGTAAACACATTATTAACACTTATCGAACTACCAACCCCCACATTGCTCAACTTTGGGCCGAAGGAAGCGCCGCTCTTACCGCCATGATACGTAACAAGGGTACTACATTGGGCGTTCCGAAAGCGGCGCTTGCTGTACATGGGAAAACAGGTATAGAGTTACCTAATGGTTTATATTTGAAATACCCCAACGTGCGTATTAAAAAGCGTGAACTGGCTATGGAGCGTCCCGAAACTGTATACGACAGTAAACGAGGACGTACTCTTATAGAGAAGCGTATCTATGGGGGCAAGCTTATTGAAAATGTTTGTCAGGCACTTGCCCGTATTGTAATAGGGGAACACCTTTTAAAAATTAGCGAGCGGTACAAAGTGGTAATGACTGTGCACGATGCCATAGGTTGCATTGTTCCTAGCAACGAAGAGGAACAAGCTTTAATTTACGTTGAAAAAGTTATGAGGACACGACCCGCATGGGCTATGGACTTGCCTTTGGATTGTGAATCAGGCTCAGGGCCTTCTTACGGGGAGTGTGCTTAGTGGATGCGGGGGAAGACTTAAAATTTACCCCTTGTGCCTGTGGTAGTAAAAAAGAACAAATTATAGATGCGGAACGCAAAGTTAGAATTGGTTGGTGGTGCCCTATCTGTAATGCTTTTGAAAAAGCGATACTAAGAGAACGAGTGTGGAGGAGTACTAGCAATTGAAAGTAAATATAGAACTTACTGACCAAGACACAGAGGAAGTAATAGAACTGGCACAGCGCCTTGTTATTGCAGTAGAAAAGATTGTAACTAGGCTAGAAGATATTGCGGAACCTTTGGAGGAAGAATGTTAACGTGGTCGTACAGCAGCATAAAAACTTTTGATCAGTGTCCTAAAAAATATCACCACCTTAAGATACTTAAAGATGTGCGTGATGAAGGAAGTGCTGCAATGGTGTATGGGCAACAACTGCACACGGCGGCTGAGCACTACATTAAAGACAGTACCCCCCTCCCTGCAGAATTTAATTTTATTCAGAACACACTGGATGCTTTTAATCGAATCCCTGGGGAAAAACATTGTGAAATTAGATTGGGGCTTACCATAGACTACGAACCCTGCGCATTTTTTGCAGATGATGTGTGGTGGCGTGGGGTAGCGGATTTGTTGATTGTCGATGGCACTAAAGGGTATCTTATAGATTATAAGACAGGAAAAAATTCTAGGTACGCCGACCCCAAACAACTGGATATGTTAGCAGGTGCAATCTTTGTTCATTTCCCCAAGGTCCGCAAACTAAAATCAGCACTGGCTTATGTAGTAAGCAATGACTTTATTAAATTGGAACACGTAAAAAAGAAACAAGAGAATTACCTTAAAACTTTTGATTCAGAACTTGAACGCCTTGCAGGTGCGGAAGGCTCAGGGGTGTGGAACCCCGTCTCGGGACCGCTGTGTAAATTTTGTCCTGTAATTACATGCGAACACAACAGGAGGTAGTTATGCCTTACAAGAATAAACCCAGGCCTTACAAAAAAGAGTATGACCAGTATCACGGTACTAAGAAACAAAAGACTAACCGTGCGAAGCGTAATGCTGCCCGTGCTACCCTGACTAAAGCAGGTACAGTGCGTAAAGGAGATGGTAAAGACGTACACCATACCAAACCTATTTCTAAGGGGGGCACAAATAAGCGTAGCAACCTTAAGGCGCAGCCTAAAAGTGCTAATCGTTCTTTTGCTCGTAACAGCGATAAATCAGTTAAGAAAAGCGGCAAATGAAGTGCGCTAACGACGAAGAAGTACAGTACACCTACGAAGAGATTGTTGAAGAAGCAAATAAATACAATAGCTGGGGTAACGAACCGGATATACCTTTAGTACCCAGGTCTACTTATAAAGACGACGTTCCTTATGAAAGAAGACTTTGCCGCGAGATACGGCAAAAATTTCGGATCGGTTATGATGATCCGAACGAACCTGTAATAATGAAAGGTGCATGGGAAGTGATGGCTCGTCAGTACTCATCACGGGTAGGTTTTAATGACACAGTGCGAGAAAGGTTTTTGCGTTTCTATAAAGCTACTATTTTAAGTTGGGAAGATGCTGAAAAATGGAAAGAAAAAATAGATACTTTAATGCACAAGGATAAATGGAAAAGACACCTATACATGCAGACCAACTATGAAGGCAAGAGAATTTCTTTAGGTATGTTATACAGCCCCCGCCTAAACGCGGTGTGGGTGTTTGGCACTAGATATTACTGTGTGGAAAAAGAAAAACTACAAGTAATGAAAGCAATTTACAGGCACGTTAGAAAACTTACGACATTAACTAACCCAAGTGAGGAGAAAGACAAATGGCAGCAATTAATACAACAGGCGATCTAAGAAAGTTTCTTTGCAACTCTATTAACTCAGTAGCCAATGGCACGATGGACATAGCTAAAGCCCGCGAAGTTACTAAACTTGCAGGGCAAGTAAATGAGTCGTTTTACTCTGAGGTCAAGGTAGCTAGATTGCAGATAGATTTAAAAGAAGAATCAGATAAGCTAGGTTCATTACTTGTAGCTGGTAAATAACGTTAATGGAAATAGTTGATAACAAAGCGTTAGTTATTAAAACGCGCCGTCCCCATCTTATTACGGACCGTATTAAGAAAAGCGCTGTCGTTGACGAAAGCGAGGGGCTGTATGATGTAGCAGTTAGTTGGGGACTTAAAGAAGCGCAAACACTTGCCAAACTACGCATCGCTGACATCCCTTCTACAATTGACAGAGATTATACTTGGACAGGCAAGTTCACACCTTTTGATCATCAAAAAGAAACATCTGCTTTCTTTACCCTCCACCCCAAAGCTTTTTGTTTTAACGAACAGGGCACAGGTAAAACAGCTAGTGTCATATGGGCAGCGGACTACTTAATGAAACGCGGAGACATTAAACGTGTTCTTATTTTATGCCCTTTGTCTATTATGAAGTCGGCATGGCAACAAGATTTATTTAAGTTTGCAATGCACCGCACTTGTTCCGTTGCCTATGGAGATGCTAAAGCACGCACTAAAATTATTAACGCAGGGGCAGAGTTTGTAATAATTAACTATGACGGAGTGCGAGTCGTTCAAGATGTAATTATAAATGGCGGCTTTGACATGGTGGTTGTTGATGAAGCAAGTGCTTACAAAAATGCACAAACTAATCGGTGGAGGACCCTTAAAAAAGTAACAGAAAATATTTCCTGGGTGTGGATGCTTACGGGTACTCCAGCAGCCCAATCTCCTGTAGATGCTTATGGCATGGCTAAACTAATTAACCCTGACAATACACCTAAATACTTTGGGCAATTTCGTGATCAAGTAATGCTTAAAGTGTCGAAGTTTCGGTGGGTGCCTAAACCCAATGCAATCAAGACGGTGCATAAAGTTTTACAACCCGCTATCCGTTTTGAACGAGACCAATGTTTAGATTTACCTCCGGTCACGACGGTTAATCGTGAGGCCCCTCTCACACCCCAACAACGTAAGTACTACAAGACATTGAAAAAACAAATGATGCTAACCGCTGCAGGTGAATCAGTAACAGCAGTGAATGCGGCCACCAGTTTAAACAAACTTCTTCAGATTTCAGGAGGAGCCGTTTATACGGACACCCGAGAAGTTATTGAATTTGATGTGCACAATCGGCTTAATGTTGTGCTAGAAGTAATTGAAGAAGCCTCACACAAAGTTTTAATCTTTATTCCTTTTACCCACACCATTGAGTTACTTGATGATTTCCTTACAAAAAACAACATTAGTTGTGCCATTATTAATGGAAAAGTTTCCCCACACAAACGCAGTGACATTGTTAAAAAGTTCCAAGAAGAACCAGAACCTCAAGTCTTGCTTATCCAACCTCAAGCTGCCGCGCATGGCCTCACACTAACCGCTGCCAATACCGTAGTTTGGTACGCTCCGGTGACTAGCGTGGAAACCTACCTCCAAGCCAACGCTCGTATTAATCGACCAGGCCAATATAATCCGATGACTGTGGTACATATTCAAGGGAGTGAAGTAGAAAATAAGCTTTACTCTATGCTCCAAAACAACATCCTAAATCACTCCAAAATCATTGACCTCTATCGGCAAGAAATAAGTTCTTGACATTGTAAAAAGCAGGGACTACCATCCCTATTCCTTTTTCTTTATTGAGAGAGTGCAATGAAAGAACTACCAAAAAACAAGGCTACGGCAGTTAACGCTTACGTAAACTTGCGAACACATATTCAAGACTTAGAACAAAAACATAAAGACGAACTTGAAGGTTTGCGTGAAGAATTAGAAACAATTCACGATGAGCTTTTAGAATTTTGCCACGAAGAAAATATTGATTCTATTCGGACACCCTTTGGCACACTTAGCCGCCTTGTTACTCGCTCTTTTTGGGTGAGCGATTGGGATGCAGTTTACGGGGTTATTGCCGAACACAACGCTCCCTTTCTGTTGAAAAAAAGTATTAACAACAGCAACATGACAGCCTTCTTGGATGACAATCCGGATACTGTAATAGAGGGAATGCAGTCCCGCAGTAAGTACAGAGTACAGGTAAGGAAGCCTACCAAGAAATGAATAAAATTCTCGCTAAATTTCCTGAGGGACCACCTACTTTTTACATAGACGGGGAACAGGTAAATTCTCTTGACTTAGTTATTGTAGAAGTAAAACCGATGGAGCGAACTTATTGGGGCAGAGGCCATCGAGTAGCTAAGGAGAGCAAGACATACTCCCCCCTGTGTTGGTCGGCGGATACCACTCGGCCAGAACCCACATCTTATAAACCCCAGTCCACCCGATGTATTGATTGTCCTAAGAATGTACAAGGTTCAGGGAGCCACAACACAAAAGCCTGCAAATTTTCCCAACGACTTACTGTTGCAGTTCCCCCCTTTGAGGCACCGTTTCTTTTTAAAGTTAATGGGAGTTCTTTGTTTACCCAAAACCAAGGAGGGGGTTTTAATTTACGCAATTACACAAAGCATTTAGAGGAAAATGATGAAAAGCTTGACTCGGTTTTAACCCATGCTTTCTTTTCCTCGCACGGGCGCGGAGCAGTAGTTTTTAAACCCGTCCGATCTTTAACCGAAGATGAAATAGAAGAAGTACAAAAGCTTCAACACCCACCTAATGAATTAATTAATTAAACCGGAGGCTATTATGCCAGACAGCACTACCAACGATGACCGTTACATGATTACAAGGGTTAAAGCTTTATACCCTCGCATTAATCAGACTTATAAATTTGATAGCAGCGCAGGGAAAAAGGGACAAAGTGTTCCTTGTGATGCCCTGGATGATGGTGCTAAGTATGAGCTAAGTTTTTTACTAGACGAAAGCGCGGCGAAAGAGTTATATGCGCCTATGGCAAAAGCTTATCTCGAATCTCCCAAACGAGATAACACCTGGCATGAAACTTTACCACTTCCTTTTAAAAAAGAAGTAGATGAAGACGGCGAAGAAACAGGTAATTTTATTGGCAAGACAACTTTGCGTGGGAACTACGATGGGGAACTGACTACAAAACCTGCCGAGTTTGACAGCAAACGAAACAAACTCCCCGCAGACTTTCGACTTACTACAGGGAGCACCGTCAACATTGCGGTTAAAATTGTTCCTTATGCCATAAACGGCAGTGGAGTATCTTTACGGTTGTTAGCGGTTCAAGTGCTTGACTACATCCCCTATGCACCGCCTTCACCTTTTGGAGAAGAAGAGGGTTTTTCATACGATGCGAGTGCAGAAAATACGGCTGCTGAAACAAACATTACGGACATTTTTGCAGCGGCAGAACCAGTACCCTCTGCTGCAGCACCTGTTAAGGAGACCCCTAAAAACGATCCATTTGAAGAACCCGTTAAGAGACCTTCAAAGCAAGCAGCTGAGGCCCCTCCGAGTAAGGCTAAACTTGCTAGTGTTATTGATAAGTGGGCTGACGATAAAGGCAAATAATGAGTTACGGCTATACCACTAGGTTAGTTCAAACTAATAAGGATGCAGACCGCAAGCTTTTGGGTGTGCGATTGGGACGACTCTGTATTAAACGGAACGTTCCTGTCGTGCACTTGTCTCATACTTTGGGAGTATCCAGACAAACTATTTATAATTGGTTTTCTGGCACAAGTATTCCCCAAGCTCAGTATGAGCAGCAGATAAAAGAGTTATTGCACTCTCTTAATCCTTAAAAACCAATGATGCTTTATTTACCGAGGGTTCTTGGGGGGTCTCCCTCCCTATCAATAACAAGATGGATGACTTTGATCTACTAACTACTGTGCAACCAGAAAAAGGCTGGTTTGCAATATTAGGCATTAAAAACAAGAAGAATGTTAAGCAGAGGCTTGTAGCTACTAGAGAAGAATTAGACAACATTGCATTAGAGTTTGTTAAAGAAAAGCGTAATGTCTTTTTTGGATTAGCTAAATACATTACGGGAGACAACCGCACTCAACTTAATGTACATGGTTTAAAAGCTTTCTGGCTGGACATTGATTGTGGGGATGCAAAAACTGCCATCAATGAAACTACAGGGAAGCCTTTTGGGTACATAGATCAAGAGGCCGGAGGTGAAGCTCTTTACAATTTTTGCGTTGCTGTGGGCTTGCCTAAGCCCATTATTGTTAACTCAGGGCGCGGCCTCCATGTTTACTGGGCTTTAACTCAAGAGGTATCGTCTGAACAATGGCAGCCTGTAGCTGACAGGTTGCGCGAACTTTGTGTTACCCATGACCTTTATGTAGATGGTGCTGTGTTTGAAACAGCCAGGGTGCTTAGAGTACCGGGGACTTATAACTTCAAAGATGATCCCCCTACTAGAGTAGAGGTAGTCTCACCCCAAGATACCCCACCCACCCCTATAGAGTACAAAGAGTTTTCTTCCCTTTTAGGAGTGGTCGAAAAAGAAGTCCCCCTTACTCTAGATTATTTATCCAACAGCTCTCTTTTTCAAAACACCGTTTCTCAGTTTAGTAAGATAATGTTACGCAGTGCGGAAGGCGATGGTTGTGCTCAACTATTGGACTGTTTCCTCAATCAAGACACACTAGTTGAACCACGTTGGTTTGATGCTCTTTCTGTAGCTAATAAATGTGAAGATCGAGAGAGCGCCATTATAAAGATGTCAGAGAATTACCCTGACTACTCTTTTGAAGCTGCCGATGCTAAAGCACACAACGCGGGAGGCCCACACAGTTGTGGAATATTTGAACGGAATAACCCTGGGGGTTGTGAAGGTTGTCCTCACAAGGGAAAAATTACAGGCCCTATCCAACTAGGCAATGAAATAGCTCATGCTACTGAAGAAGATAATCTCAACAGTGGAATTCCTACAAAGTATCCTTTTCCTTTTTTTAGACCTAAAGGTGGTGGTATTTATGCCCTTCCTAAAGAAGAGGAAGCTGAACCAGAACAAATTTATGAACATGATTTATACGTCCATAAACGGATGCGCGATCCTATTTTAAAAGATGTAGCAGTGATGAAGCTCCACATGCCCCGCGATGGGGTTAAAGAGTTTACAGTAAGCAATGCCGACATTATGGACAAGAATGAACTACGCAAAAAACTCGCTAGTGAAGGGGTTATATGCAGCGCTAAAAAATTTACACGGTTAATAGAATATATTCAGGCAGTAATATGTGATTTACAACATTCAAAAAGAGCAGAGCAAATGAGAACACAATTTGGTTGGGCTGACGCCAACAGTAGGTTTATTATTGGGGATAGAGAGATTTCTAGGGACGGAACTTACCACAGTCCTCCTTCTTCTATTACCACCGCAATGGCAGACCACATGCGGCCTCAGGGCACATTGGAAAAATGGAAAGAAGTCTTTTCATTGTACGGACAGCCAGGTTTAGAACCACATGCTTTTGCAGCACTAACCGCTTTTGGTTCCCCTCTTTTAAAATTCTTAGGCCAAAACGGGGCTATCATTAATTTAATTCACCCTAGTTCGGGTACGGGTAAAACCACTGTTCTTCATATGTGCAACAGTGTTATGGGCAACCCTGAAGCTCTTTGTGCTAATTGGAGTGATACTTTAAATGCAAAGCTCATGCGGTTAGGGATTTATAACAACATTGCTTTTGCTGTTGATGAAATGACCAACATTACCCCTGCTGAGTTTTCCACATTAGTTTACAGTATGTCCCAGGGGAGAGGTAAAGACAGACTTAAATCTCAAGGTAATGAACTACGGGCCAACCTTACTTCATGGCAATCCGTTTCTTTGTGTAGTTCTAATGCTTCCTTCTATGAAAAAATGGCGTCTGCTAAGAATGCACCGGATGGAGAAATGATGCGCTTACTGGAATATAAAATAGACTTCACTCCCAGTATTGGGGCAGATATTGCCAAAGATATGTTTGATCATCAGCTTAGAGAAAACTACGGCCACGCAGGGCCTATCTATGTAGAGTGGTTAGTAAACAATTTAGAAGAGGCTAAAGACACAGCTATAGATGTCCAACGTAAAATAGACAACGAACTTAAGCTTACTCAGCGGGAACGATTTTGGTCTGCCGTTTTAGCCGCTAACATTACAGGAGGTTTAATTGCCCACCGACTTGGGTTATTAGATTGGGAGTTAAAACCCATCTATAAATGGGCAACTAATATGGTTACTGAATTACGTGGTGATGTAACACCTCCCACTACTAATGCTGCTTCAGTAATTGGTGACTACGTAAACAGGCACGCGCAAAATATTTTAGTCGTAAACGACAACTTGGATTTACGGTCTAACTTAGAATCGTTACCGGATGCAACTCCGCGAGGCGAACTTTTAATTCGTTATGAACCCGACACTAAGAAAATGTTTTTGGCTGCCAAAGCTTTTAAAAACGATTGCGTAAAATACCAAGCCAACTACAAAGACACACTCCAACAACTTGCAGCCAAAGGCTATTTTATAGGCACTCTTAATAAACGTTTATCCAAAGGAATGAACTTTGATTCCCCTGGGGTGCATACTTTGGTCTTTGATTGTTCCGGCTCTGAATTACAAATGGAAGGTATTGTGATGCCTAAGGTTACTAATGAGAGTGGAGAAGATTAGTTACGATATTAACTGGAGGGCGTTTAAGCGAGGTTCTTCTTTTTTTATTCCGTGCCTTCAATGCCGCAAAGCTAAAAAAACTATTCTGACCACAACTAACCGCTTGAAATATAAAGTTGTAACCAAAGTGGTTATTGAAGAAGGGGTAAGAGGTTTACGGGTGTGGCGCGTTTAGTTATTACCTGTCTCAAATAACCCCGCAAATGGATTTTCAGGCGTTACGTCAGCTAAACGATCAATCTCTTCATTGCTCCACCCAGCTTGAGAACGGGGTGTGCGTCCGCTTCTTGCTTCGGCCCGTGTTTGAAGCGACGTTTCTATCTGAGCATCTTCCAGTGGGTAAATAGCTCCATACTCGTCATTGTAGTCACGGAGTAACTTATTTAATTCAGCACCAATTTCACTTCTTCTTTCTGAATCATCTTCTGCGTTACGTTCTTGAATTAACGCATCGTACTGTTCTAAAACTTGACTTCTTTCGTATGCCACTCTCATAGCCTGTTGCTGAAGTCGAAAAAGAGTTTCCCGCATATGCGCTACTTGGGTTACTGAAAAGCCCAAACCTAACGCTACTGTTTCATTAAGTTGAAAGTACTCAGCACTAAGATCAATTTCACGGGCGTACTGTTTAAGAACTTGTTGGGCTGGAGTTCTTTGAGGGAACCCCCCTGTTGGTTCTCCCTGCCGAGTTAATATACCGTCACTGCTATACTCTACGGCTTTTACTGGGCCTCTTAACAACGCAGGCAAAAAGGGTTTAATACCTTCTTCATAATTTCCGTTAATTAAATTTCCTGCACCTACTGCTATCTCCCCTATAACTGCCCCTGGTGCTCCCAAAAACAGTTCCCATACAAGAGTTTGAAATGAAGACGTCACCTCTGTGGGGGTGGCATTTGGATCACTCATGGCTTCAATAAAGGAGTCTGGTATACGTTCACGTAACCCCATCCCTGATAAAGTGAGCGAAGCTGAAAAATTAAACCCTGTCAGTGCTGAAAGTGGCCCTCTTTGCATACTCATTAATAATAGGTCGGCAGCGTCTGGACCCAGCCCCAGCGTGTCTGCAATCCCGCTGTTCTCTCCAAAATTGGCTCTTAAATATTCTTCATTGAACCAGTATTCTAAGTTTACTTGTCCAAGGGGGTTACCGCTCCCTGCCGAATTCCACTCACGAATTTTTTCTCGGAAGTCTTCGTCTTCTTCATCCGGCCTGAATAAATCCCTTAAAATTTCAAACAAAGCGAACACCCATTTAGCTCCCCACAATCCCCCTACTCCAGCAAACATAAAGGTCATTAATTGATGTCCAAAAAATACTTGCGCCGCTTCAAAACGTGTTTTGTCTGGGAGAGGTTTAACAATCCCTGATAGAAGTTTACCCATCCTATAATAGGCCTGGAACGTGTAAGTCATAAACTGAGTAGCAAAACGACCAAGGGGGTTTTTCATAAGTCGCGGTTTGCTTTGGCGTTTGTAGTCAAACAAACTTGTTTCATCTAGGCTTTTAGCTTCATTAATAGCTAAGTCATAAGCTTCCCCATCGGTTTTGCCTGCTTTTTTATTTTTGTTAAAACTTAATTCAAAAGAAGACATAAACATTATTTCACGCGTAAGCCTTTCTGAGTTTCTAAAAAAACTTGAAGTAAAGCTCATAGCAAGGCGAGCACCTCGTGTTAACCTTCCACCTTCTGAAGGGGTGTTAGCTCGCCCATACACATCGGCTGCTAAAGTATCGTCGTAAACATTCCACTCGCTCCCTTGTGCCCACGCTCGTTCTAACAAACTTCGCATCCTGGCGCTTTCTGCTTGTTTAATAGCCGGACTGTTTTTCATGGTGGGCATTGTCCATACTACTTCGACATCCCCATCAATATTTATTTTATGGTCTTGCACTCCCAAGCTGTTCCACAATTGGCCGTTTTTCATCATCATGGCTATAGTGGCTTTAGTGCCAAAACGTTGGGCTAATTCAGGATAAGCAAACACTACCAGTTGGGTTGGGTTAATTAACGCCGACTTTACACTGGTCAACAAAGAATAGAATGTAAACGCAGTACCTACTGAAGCTGCCTTTTCTAAAACTTGCATCGGCCTACTTAATTCTTTTTGAGTCCCTACCTCATCCTCTGCTCGTTTTTTAAGTTCATCTACAAACAACTGGAGTTTCGCTTTCTCTGTGCTGTCTATGATAGTTTCTCTTAACTGTGACTCAGCTGCTTCTACAGCTCGTCTTACTTTAGGAGCATTTTCTAAACGATTGGTTTGGTTTATGGCTGCTATTGCGGTAGCAGTAAATGTACGCAAAGCATCTTGACTAAACCCAGCAGTTTCTTTTCGTTTTTGAAATCCGGTGCGAGCGTCACCTTCGGGTAAAATTTCTAAATAAAGGTTTTCAATTTGTTTTCTTATTTCTTCTACGGTTGCTGCTGTTGCAGCAGTGGTAGGTTGTGGGCCTGACGGTTGGGACTTTGGAAACAACTCTAAAATTTTCTGTATAGCTAAATCAGAATTATTTCTTAAGTCTTCTCTAAAATCTTTAGAGGTTAAGTCCCCTTGAGTTATTTCATAACTTGCATCTCCATAGGTATTTCTATCTTGTAATTCCTCTATAGATGCTCCCTCTCCAAACGCCCCATCGCTATCTTCTATTAATATGGCGGGCAAGATGATCCTCTTATAAAGGTCTAAATCATGGAGGCTATCAAATTTCCAAAACCGTGATTGCTTGCCTTTACTTACGACAGTTAGGAAGTAAGAACCCTGACGGCCTAAAGGAGCATAAGCTTCCATAGATTCAGCATCAGCCCACAATTTATCTATTTCATCCAGTAACCTTTTCTTTTGCGCCGGATCAGTAATTTGAAGTTCTTCCACCCGTTCTTTGGCAAGGGCCTTACGTTTTTGCAAGTAGTCCTTATGAAAATCAGCTTGCGCTGCAAAAATACTTTTAGCCCGTCTAGGCAACAAATCCCACTGTTCATACACTTCTTTAACAGCGTTTTCTCGTTTGGTCCGTTGGCCTGTTAAAGCAGAACGAGTTTTGGTTGGGGTCGTTGGATCATTTATTTTTTTATCTAGGTCTTGTAATTTTTTATCTTGTTTAATGTAAGCCGCGACAGTAGGTGCTCTGCGTGGATCAACTTGTATATCCCGTAATGTAGTGTAGTGAATAAGGTCACTTAGGCGATCTACAACTGAGGTTAACTTCCCATCTAGTCCTTTTACATCCCGCTTACGGTTTTTTAAACCTCTATTAAACTTCTCCCACGGAGTAATAATGTTGGTTAAGACTGCCCCTAGTTGGTGATTACCTTGCGCTACTGCCCTATCCGTAGCATCTTTAATACCTTTTAAGCGGGGCAATTTATCTCCTACCCAATCCACAAGTTGCCCACTGTACAAAGTATTAACCAGTATTCTTAGACTGGCATAGGGAATAACGTTGAAATAGGATTTTAAGGATTCTATCCACAGAGGACTGCGAGAAGGAGTGTTTCTATAATTTTCCCCCACTGCGTTCGTTTTTCGTTTTAGGTTGTTACTTGAATCTATTTTTTGTTTTGCCCTTGTTTGCTTTTTTCGACGAGACTTAGAAGGACGGAGCGATGAAGCAAGGGGAGGGATAGCGTTGTAAGAGGGGTCTCCTAGCACAATATCTGTTACCAAAACTAAATCTTTTAGCAGATTACTTTCTGGACTGCCACGCCGGACGCTAAACATACGCTCAAAAATACTAAACAGTTCGGACATCCAGGTATTTGCTTTAGGGCTAAAGTACTTATTTTTATACTTATCTCTAAACGTAATAGTAAGAGGACTGGGGAGAGTACTTAAATACTGTTGGAAAGTTGCCTCAGTTAGTGCATAAGCAATAAACTCATTAAGCGGCAGTGTTGCAGTTGGAAAACCACCTTCACCCGTAAAACCCACACTCGCCAGCTCTTCTGGGGTATATAGATTACGAGCCGCTCCTGGCGTTTGCGGGTCTAAATTTGTTTCAGCAACAGGCCCTTTCGTTTTTAGTCCGATCAAAAAGTTTAAGTACTGTTGATCAGCCAAGGGCATGTCTGATAAAGGCTCCCAAGTATCCCCATCAAATGCACCTGTACGATGTCCATAGTTACTCACCTGCTGCAAGAACGCCTCATGAAGCCCTATTA